>Ga0247840_10004691_pt1 | contig 21335 bp, 19 predicted proteins | sample LaCruzMarch2015__FD_192404 | JGI IMG/M metagenome (GOLD analysis project Ga0247840, IMG submission 192404) | Freshwater microbial communities from meromictic Lake La Cruz, Castile-La Mancha, Spain - LaCruzMarch2015_17m | ecosystem: Environmental > Aquatic > Freshwater > Lake | place: Spain... | reverse complement strand
AGCTTGGGCAGAAGGTGATGGATATGATTATACTGATGTTAAAATAAGTTGTAGTGATAGTGATAGAACTTATTGTGAAGGGCCCTCAAATTGGTTTCAAAGAAACAATTTAATCAACTGCTGGTCGGTTCCTGGTATTTATGATGACCCGACAAATTGGTGTTCAGGAAGTACATCTGGGGCAACTTCTGGTGGTACAACTTGTTCTGGCGGCACTAATTTAATTGTTGCAACCCAACATTTTGATTATGGTGATGAAAATGTTAATATTGACATCACTTCTTATATAAATGGTTTAATAACAAGTGGTTATACCGGATTAACCTATGGTTTAGGATTAGCCTATGCAAATGCACTGGAGATTGCTCCGTTAGAAGACGCAGAATATGTTGGTTTTTTTAGTCGACAAACAAATACGGTTTATGAGCCCTTTTTAGAGACTAAATGGGATGACACCGTAAAAGACGACAGAGACAACTTTTATTTAAATAAAGACAACAACATATGTCTTTATGTTAATGCGGGTGGGCAAGCAACTAATGCAACTTTTTCGGGGGTTACAATCTACGACCAACTAGGTAATATCTTTAAACAGATACCACCTTCTGGTATTACACAAGTAACAACAGGTGTTTACTGTGTTAATTTTGCGGTTGATGATAACCCTACTTCTGGTTATTGTGGCAATATTCAATTTAATGATACATGGCAAGATGTTACTATTGGTAATAAAAATTTAGGTGATATTGAACTTAGTTTTATTGTTTTAGAGGCCGATGATTATTATAGAATCGGTTCGAGTAATAGTGCGGGAGCAAACGGTTTAGGTGTCGGTAAAGCAACTAATCTTTCTATATATGAGTATGATGTTAACATTAGGGGAATTAAGTTTAAAGAAAAAATTAAACGAGGTGATACTAGAAGAGTTAATGTTGATATTCGTATACCGTATACATATGATTCTACAGTTGCTTTAGACAAAGTATACTATCGTATGTATGTTTTAGAAAATGCAAATATACAAGTAGAATATATTGATTGGCAAGAGGTTAGTAGAACACCTGACGGTAATTTCTTTATTGTAGATACCTCTTGGTTTATACCGAATGATTATTTTATTGAAATAAAAATAGAATCAGGAAATGAGGTTAGAACATTTCCACAAACAATCCCATTTACAATCGTTTCAGAAAAAAACGTATGAAAAACTTAATTAAAAAAATATTAAAAGAAAATTTTGACCCTGAAAACTTTGATTGGATCAAAAATGTTAGACAATTTACCCCTGCTGAACAATTTTTATATGATCTAATGTCAAATTTAAAAATGGTAGAATCAGAAAAATTAAGGGATTGGGTGTTTTACAAGGATGAAAATGGGAGAATTTTAATGGCAGATAATATTAATGCCGGTACCAAAAACCCTGGTTTATATGTTGATTATCGCAAAATTTGGGTAAAATTAAGAGGTTATGGTTTAAAAGCAAAAGAAGTTGAGGATTTATGCGTGCGTATGCTGGAGATGACCCATAAACGAAAGGCATCGACAGCTAGTTACAGTGCTTTTAGAGTCGAATATGGGTGGGAATAACTCATAAACGAAAGGTATTAAATTAAAAATCCCGACAAAATCGGGATTTTTAATTTATTTTTTTTATGCGTAAAATTTTCCTCTTTTCATTGCATCGTCTTTTCTTTTCATGTAATCCATTTTCTTCTTTTTCATATGGTCAGATTGTTGTGTAACATTTTTTTGTTGTACGAATTTAGCGATTTTTTCTTTGGAATCTAAAAGTTTATTTTGAAGTGCTAAAAATTGTCTTCTCATACCGTCGATTTCTTTCGCAAAACCATCATTACCAGTAACCTGTTGACATAAGGTACCAAATTTTTGACCAGCCCCACTAACCATCTGTATTACATCCTCAACAGAAGATAATTCACCGTTATTTGTTTGTAATAACTCAATTCTTTTTTCTTCTTTTGGGTTTGAAGACGCCATTTCATCTTCTTCACGAATGATTTTTTTCACCAAGTTTTCAATATCATTTTCGTTTAATCTAACTACATTTCTCATATTAATATTTTTTATATAAATATCACCAAAAAAATAAAAGTAAAAAAAATTGATATTTTAAAATAAAAATTATATTTTTGTGTTATAAAATTTAAACAAATGGCGAAGAAAAAAGACCTAGTAAATCAGAACCCCAAATTTATTATCAATTTAGTTGATATATTAGCCGAAAACGACCCAACAAACACCAATAAATATTTACCGTTTATGCTTAAACAAGCGGAAACCTGGGTGGATTGGTTACAAAATGAATTAAAGTCGAACACATTTAAAGAAATGTTTGAAACCATCAAAGATTTTGAAGATATGTCCTCAAAAAATTTATTAAGTAATAAAGACATATATTCATATGGCAGTAATCAAGAAATTGTTGACGCAATTAAAGAAGCTAAAGAAAAAATAACCAAAGGTCAGGTAAAAAAGAATGAAACTATTGTTCTCCACGAAGACGACCGTTATTTGGTATTACAACCGTTAACCAGTAGAAGTTCTAACGTTTATGGGAAATCCACCAAATGGTGTGTTTCATCCGAACAAAATGATTTTAAAAAATATTTTAATCAATATATAGAAAGTGGATCTCTTATATTTTTCATTGATAAATCCGTTAAAGAAGAACAAATTAGAGATACCTCATTATCAAAAATAGCATTTCACCGTGATAAAGAAAAAGGTTTAACTGTTTGGAATACAAAAGACGTACAGTTGGATTCTGGAACCGTATTTGAATTATCTGAAACAATTCCATCAGAAGTTTTAGGGGTTATTATGAAAACATCAAAAGGAAAAACCAATAGAGAACTAGCAGAAGAAAAAGGCATTAAAAAAGAAACTTTTTAAGAAAAATATAAAATGGAATTTAAAACACTAAAAGAACAATATCGTGATTTGGTTACTGATAAAATTTCAATCAGTAAGGAAGATTTGACCGAAACTGAGGAAACAATTATTGATATCGGTTATAATTTATTGGTTGAAAAATTGGATGATATTAAAATATTGAAAGATGAACTTCGTAGAGTTTCTATCGATTTGGCAAATATGAAAGCTTTTAATAGTGACTTCAAAATAAATTATAATGATGGTGGTGATGCTGACGAACTGGATGAAGATTGTGACTAAACAATTTGGTTTAAAAACTCCCTAATGGAACGACGAAGAACGCCTTTTTCTATACCAGGGAATTCTTCTTGCAAAATAAGATATAATTTATTAGTTAAAAGACTTTTATTTCTATCAATAAAATAAGGTTTTTCATCTACTATAATAAAAAGTTTATCTTCATATAAATCAGGGATTGTTAAACGTTCTATAGGGTAGTTTTCTTCTAAATAAGAAACAATAGAATCTTCAGTTCGAAAAATATCTTGGGGTATCCAATCAAACTCTTCTTCTTTATCTTCATTCAAAGAAGGGCGGTCAATTAATTTAAATTGACAATTCCTGCCAAATTCATTTTCAGTCGATAAATAAATACCACCAGTATTTTTAGTGGTGTTTCTTTTTAGTAAAGCCTCAAAATGTTTTTTTTCACTAAAAATATCTTCAGGTTTAAACCCTGCGTGTACAACAATAAATTCCTCTTGTATAGCACAAGTTGGGATTACGATATCACCTATTCTTAAATTTTCTATTTTTAAAATTATATCTCGGTCTATGATTTCTTTTGCCCAATCAAATTCTTCCTTTAATATTTTTTTAATTAAGTTTTTCATGTTTTATATAAATATCTAAGTAAATACCTTTCGTTTATGGGTCGCCTCCAGCGTTTATTCACTCGCCAATTATAAATCATCAGTTGTCAATACCTTTCGTTTATGGGTCATCTCCAGCAACCCAGATGCAAAAATTGTAGTTTCTCCTGTTATCAATACCTTTCGTTTATGGGTCATCTCCAGCATACGCATGCATAAAGCCCCGATTTCTTCCCATTTTAAACCATAACCTCTTAATTTTACCCAGATTCTGTCATAATCAACATATAAACCAGGGTTTTCGGTACCGGTATTAATATTATCTGCCATTAAAATTCTCCCATTTTCATCCTTGTACAACACCCAATTTATCCATTTTTTTGATTCTACAATTGTTAAACTGGACATTAAATCATATAAAAATTCTTCAGCAGGGGTAATTTGTTTAATATCATTAATCCAATCAAATTCTTCCTTTAATATTTTTTTAATTAAATTTTTCATGTTTTATATAAATATCTTTAAAAATTAATTTCGTATTTAAATAAACCACAATCCCATATTCTATCGTAACCTAATGTTTTAACCATTTCCCATTCGGTTAATTTATCATCAAAACCGTATTTTTTTATCATATTTTTTTTACTTAACCTAAATTTATGGAATCTGTCATTAACATTTGTTCTTTTAAAATAAAAATAACTTTGTTTTGAGTTACCCACAAATGTAAACCCCATTTTGGTATATAAATTATTGTCAGCGGATAACGTCCACCTTCTGTCAGCAAAACTTATAATTTTTTTAGGCAAATATTCTTTTATGAATGTTTTTAATATCTTACTACCTAAACCGTTAATTCTATATTTATTGTTTGTCGCAAACCTATTTAAAACAAAAATATTTTTATCATTTTTTGCGTTATTCATACCTCTATTGTTTGAAAAAGTCATAACCCCAACTAAAATATCATCATAAAATGCGCCATAATTTATAGGTGATAAATCTTCAGATTGTATATGAAATTCATTTAAAAAATCACATTTTTCGTTAAAAGATATTTTTTTTATAACACAATTTCTAGCACCAATATTGATTGTATTAGATTTTTTTAAAATATGTTTAATTTTTTCTTTAACTATATTTTTATTATTTATCCATTCGTCAGAAAATATATGGATTAAATTATATCCAGCAAAATTCATTAATAAAGTTTTATTTAAATGATAGTTTAAATCTTTACTACCAAAATCTTCGGAATGCCATAAAATACCGTTATATTCAATACCTATTTTTAGTTCAGGTATTAAGATATCGATTTCCATACCTTTTAATAGTTTCCTATCATTTGTTATGACTTCCACCCCTAAACTTTTAATAAAATCAACAACTTCTGTTTCTTCTTTAGATTTATTATTAAAAATTTTAGTTTGATTGAATAATTTAGTTGACTCACTTAAAAAATTAGATACTGTTTTAGAAACAATTTTAGGGTTACCATATAGTTCATTATATTTTTTCATTGTAATATTATGTTTATTTTTTAAATGTGTGTTAGTTATTACACTAAATTTTTCATTACATATTTCACAAACTACATAATTATATTCATCAGTTAAATGTGATAATTTTTTAACATATTTAGAATATGTAGGATGATATATTATATCTTCAGGAAACTCAGTTAAATAATCATTTAAATTTTTATTGTGTTCTTTTTTTAAATGGTTTTGATAATAACCACTTTTATTTTTAATATCCAAAGTTTCCCAATCACAATAACGACACTTTCTGGTAGCCTTATGTTTAATATCTACCTCAACCAAATCAAAAAATAATTCATGCCAATAATTACCAGTTGTTTTAAATGCCATATTTCTTTTATATTGTGACGGTATTATAACATCACTAAAAGTATCTTTAATATATGTTGTTAATACTCCGGATTTATTAGCATAATCATTAAAAACTTTACCGGTTAATTTACAAATAGCTATTATTTTTTTATTATTTTCTATTAACACAGAATCTAATCTTTTTTGATTTACTATTTTTTCTTGGTACTTTATTTGGCCACCTTTTTTATTAATTAAAACATTATTTTTTTTTAAAATATCACTTATTTTTTTATGACCTACTTTAAATATTTTAGCTAATTTATGTGTGCTAGACACCTCACCTGAAGTATACAAGTGTACAATGTCTTTAATTTGTTTATTTGATAATAAAATTTTCATTTGGATTAAAAATAAATGGGTTATATAGGATAAATATAACAATAAAGGATTAAAAATAAATGGATTAAAATAATTTTATGGATTAAAAATAAATGGGTTAAAAATTGTCATTAACTGGTGAATATAGGGCACAAAAAAAGGGGGTAAAACCCCCTTTTTTATAGATTAAATTAAGTATTTCTACTATTAACGTAATTCTCTAACATCAAATGTACGTAAACCGTCTACACGAATATGGCCATAAAATCTGTTGTTCACGAACTTTTTAGCATATCTCGTCATTATACCTTTTACGGGTACGAAGTTAAACGGGTTATACATTGTTGGCGTTAATTGCATCGGTACGTACGGAGCGTAGATGTAACCAGTGTCTAACAATGACTTACCTTTATGACCAATAATAATAGAGTAAGCTGGAGCGTAAGGGTCACGGTAAACTTGGTAACGTCCACCTAATGCACCGATTCTCTCGATACCCATGTTATATTGATCTTGTTCAGGAGATGCGTTAGATACGTGGAAATATTCCAAGTCATCAAGTACTGCTGATACCTCAGAAGATACAACAATAAAGTTAGCACCACCACGAAGGGTTGATTTATGGATTTGAGCTGAGATTTGGTTGATAGCGGTAACTAACGTTTGGTTCCAATCTTTTTGAGTGTAACCATTGTTGTTAGGTAAACGCTTCCATCCGTTGTAATCCCAACGTAATTGCCATGCTGCACCTTTTCTCAAGTCGATAAGGATTTCACGGTCGATTTCAGCTGCAACCTGCTCTGACAATAATGCTGTCAATTCAGCTTCAGCATCGATGTTGTGGAATGCACTAACGTCTTGTGCTAATTCAGGTGTCCAAGTAGCTCTCAACTTTCTTTCAGTCACAGAAACTGTCACAGAATCAAGTTCAAAACTTACTTCACCCATTGCTGATTCAGCTTCAAGGTCAGCGTACTGTCTCCAGAACACTAATGTACTTCCACCACCGATAGTTGTACCAGTGTAGTTAGCTCCGATGTAACCATCAAAAGTACTTTCAGAACATGTTATACAAGTTGGTGTTGTAAGATCAAGTTCGATGTAAAGGTTTCCACTTGGAGAACAAATATCACCGTAATTAATAATACCTGCACCATATTTTTGTGTTACTACACGGAAAGGAATTGAATCACCTGTGGTGAAAATTGTTCTTCCGGCTGAAGTAGAAATTGTTGTTGTTGCAACAACGGTTAATGAAGCTAAGAAAGATTCACTATCCATTTCATTACCATCTGGACCAGAAAGACGACCAGCTGATGTGGTGTTAAATCCTGCTACCTGAACAACTTGATAACGTAATGAACCATCTGTAGCTGCTGGTGTTTTACCTGCCACAAAATCATTACCACTGGTACAAGCTGTTAATACATAAGCACTACCTGTAACCGCTTTTAATGTGATTTGACCTTTTGATTGATCGAACATACCATCGTTGTAGAATCTATCGTAAAGATTTTTAGCACATGAAGAGAAAGTAGCTGCAGAAGCACAATTAACACAAGTTGCAATTGGCATCTGAGGGTTACTAGATGTACCACCATTTGTGTTACTTGCAAAACCACCTGCATCAATTCTGTCAGAAGTTTTAGGTACGAAGAAGAACAATTTACCGATTGGTAAGTTCAAAGCTTGTACTGATACGATTTCATTCGCTAATAATTTAGAGAATACACGTCTTACGATCGGGAAAACTACAGTTTCGAAAGAACCGGTAGATGCACCACCAGTTGCTTCAGTAGTTTCGTTGATAAGAGCTGACGCTGAATTTTCATATAATAAAGCGATGTTTTCTTTAATGTGGCCTTCAAGACCTTCTAAGAATCCTAAAGATTCCCATTTGTTGATAGTTGCTTCACGAACCGCTTTTTGATGCCTAAGTCCGATGTTTCCAACTTCACCTGATTTTAATAAATATCCCATTTTTTTTGTTTTTTGGATTGTTATTTGTTATTGTTATTTTTTGTAACCGTACTCCCAGAGTTTTTTCATATTTTGTAATTCTGGGTGTACAAAAACTGTTTGTTCACTAATTTGAGATGCTCCACTTGAAGAAGTTTTGTTAAGTTTCTCTTCGATAGATTCCTTAATAGGAGTTCTTGTGTTTGAGAATTCTTTTACAAGTTGTTTGTAGATTGATTGAGATTCTTTTAAAGATTTCGCTGAATCCAATCTTTTTAAAACTTCTTGTTTTTCATCTTTTGTGGTGCTTTGCTCAGTAAATAATCTAACCGCGTAGGTAAGATTGCTATTAAAAACTGCTACCTCTTGAAGTTTGTTTCTGAATTGTTTTAATGCGTCAACCATTTTTTCTTGGTTCGCTTTTAATTCATTATTTTCACTTTTAAGAGTTGAAACAGATTCGTTTAAAATTGTATTTTCACTGATGAGTTTAGATATTTGTGGAGTTTTAGATTCACCCATGTAAGAATTATTACCCATTCTTGCGATTGCGTTTGGATTAGTTCTATTACCTACATGGTATCTACCTTTTGTAGATTTTGTTCTACTAGCATAATCATTTCTATCGTGATTCATGTAAGATTTCATATCCATGTCGGAAGACATTCCGTCTTCATTACCTTTTTTACGAGCCGCTATAACATCACCCATAGTAACTTTATTTTTGTCTCCATACATAGAGGCAAGTTCTTGGTTTGTGTCATATTTTTTACGTTTCATATACATTGGTGGTGTAGACATATAGTCTTCATTCGCTTCTGACCCTTCACTATGAGCTCTAAGTTCATCAAGCAAATTATTAACTTCTTGAAATATTTCAGGACTTTCATCTTCTAAATCAGGAAAATCCGAATATAAAGTAACATCCAGATAATCATACATCTTTTCATAATCGTTACCCGCAAATTCTCTTATTTCTTCTACATGAGTTTGATCGAAAAGGTCTTCCATTAACGAATAAAATTTGTCTACTAAATCGTTTTCACCCATACCGTCATCATCCATTACAATTTCGTATATAACTTGGTTTGACCCTTCTAAACCTTCTTCCATAGATGACATTTCAACATCACCTACTTCACCAGTTCTAGAGTTAAGTTCAATTCTATATTCAGAACCTGACTTATTATCTTTTAAGGTAACCATACCGTTATCGTTCACAACTTCGATTTCATCTTCTGGTCCCATTTTTTTGAACACAGAGATTACGTCTGAATCGGAACTTTGTGTAAGGTCGATAGCATCCATTGGTTCCATCATACCTTCATCTTCGGTTTCATCACCTAAATCAAGATCGAGATCCATATCCATATCTTCCATATCCATATCTTCACCACCTAAATCTAAATCCATATCCATGTCTTCGTCTTCAGTGTCCATGTTCATGTCTTCCATATCCATTTCCTCGTTATCACTATCTTCCATGTCTTCGTCTTCCATGTCCATGTCTTCATCACTTTCTTCAGTGTCTAAATCCATTTCTTCTTCACCCTCGTCATTAGAATCTAGTTCTAAGTCAATTTCTTCCTCTTCATCTTCTTTCAATCTTTTTTTCGAACCTGTAAGAGATTCCTTTACCATTTCTTCAATTTCTGAACTCATAGTATGAGCCAGTATTTCTTTTGCGTTAGATTTGAAAGTAGCATCGATATTCTCCGCTTCGAGAAGAGCTTCCTCAATAATTGATTTTTTTTCGTTTGCCATTTTCAATTTTTTTTTATTGTAATTAATTATTTCTAACACAAGAAGTGCCAGATTTACAAATAAATATGTGGTAGAAAGTGAAAAAATTTAATAAGTCAATAATTTTTTAAAAAAATTTTAAAAAATTTTCAGATATTTATTATTGATGAAACAAACAATTAAAAAAATAATTAAAGAATATGTTGAATATCGTACAGAAAAAGACGATTTTATGCGAAAAATTGATTATACCCAAAGAAAGGCCATTGAAGATTCTGACTACCCGACAGAAACTAAAGAAGTTAAAAAAATGGAAAAAAATATAAAAGATAAGGTAGAAAGAGCGTATAAAAACGTTACTGGTGATGAACCGGAGAGTATGGATAATATTGTAGTTAAGGTTGATGATGCAATTCCTAAATCAAAAATTGCGTCATTCAAACACCCAAAAAACAAAAAAGACATCGGATTGATGAAAATTCATCCCGATGCCTTAAATGACAAAAACTATGTTGAGGATATAATAAAACATGAATTGATTCACGGAGCCTGTGGTATGGAAGAAAAATGTAGGAATCATAAAGGCAGCTTTCAAAAAGTAGCTGATAAAGTTAACCTACCAAAAAAATATCGACATTAATTTTTTATGAAAAAATTAACCACTGAAAATTTTATAGAAAAGTCTAAAAAAATCCACGGAGATAAATACGATTATTCCTTGGTTGATTATAGAAATAATTCAACCAAAATTAAAATTATATGCCCAATACACGGTACTTTTGAACAGGTACCGTCTAGTCATATGAATAATGTGGGTTGCTCTATTTGTAGTGGTAAGAAAAGATTAACAAAAAAAGAGTTTATAATAAAAGCCAATCAAGTACATAATAACAAATATGATTACCATTTAGTTGAGTATAGAAATAATTCAACAAAAATTAAAATTATATGTAACCAACATGGTGTTTTTGAACAAACACCTAATAGACATGTATCAAAAAAACAAGGTTGCTCGATATGTTATGGTAATAAAAAATCCACAACAGAAGAATTTATTATAAAAGCCAACAAAAAACATTTTAACAAATACGATTATTCTTTAGTTAAATACGAAAGCTGTATGGAAAAAGTAGATATAGTATGTAAAAAACATGGATTATTTAAACAAAAACCTAATTGTCATTTAAATGGGCAAGGATGTCCTGTATGTAAACTATCCAAAGGTGAAAAAAAAGTTAAATATTTTTTAAATAAAAAAAATATTACATATATACAACAATATATTTTTAACGATTGTGTCAATATAAGACCCTTGCCATTTGATTTTTATTTACCAACATTAAATATTTGTATAGAATACGATGGTGTTCAACATTTTAAACCTTATGGATGGGATAAAAGTGGTAACCGTTTTAAAACTACTGTAAAAAATGATAAAATAAAAAACCAATACTGTTTAAATAACAATATTGGTCTAATTAGAATAAAATATAATGATAATATAGATAACATATTATCACCATACTTTATGGACAGACATTAATTTTTTACCTGAGAATCCACTACCTCAATAACATCCTCAATTGGGCTTTTGTTAACGTTAACAATTTCATAATCCATAACGGAATCTTTTAAATAACCCCTTGCACGTGCTTCAGCTTCTGTACAAGACATTGCATCTACCAGATATTGGGTTTTAATTTTTTTCGGTTTACCATTATTTTCGTTGATGGTTTCGAATTCTACTTTTACTAGGTAGTATTTGTTTGTCATTTCATTCATAACTATTATATTTTTTATAAGATAATAATAAAAAAAATAAGGAACTATGTCAACTAGTTTTATATTTTTTTTTAATACGTTGTGTCAATACCTTTCGTTTATGGGTCGCCTCCAGCAATACATGGATAAATCAATTCAATAAATGCGCTGTCAATACCTTTCGTTTATGGGTCACCTCCAGCATCATTAAAGAATTCGATTGCTCTGTAATGCTGTCAATACCTTTCGTTTATGGGTCACCTCCAGCACATTTAAAAAATCATCCTGATTAACATTGGCTATCAATACCTTTCGTTTATGGGTCATCTCCAGCATACGCATGCATAAAGCCTCAATTTCTTCCCATTTTAAACCATAACCTCTTAATTTTACCCAGATTCTGTCATAATCAACCCATAAAATAGGTTTTTTGGTACCGGTATTAATATTATCTGCCATTAAAATTTCCTCACTATCATTTTTGTATACCACCCATACTGGTGAATTTTTCGATTCTGATATAGTTAAATCTGACATTAAATCATATAAAAATTCTTCAGGAGGGGTGATTTTTTTAACACCCTCAACCCAATCAAAATCATCAATAGATTCTTTTAATATTTTTCTTATAATATTTTTCATACATTTTTTTCAGAAAAATTAGGTATAAGATTTTACTTTATCTACACCATAAATCTTAATTAATTTTTTTATGACTGATGCAGGATTTTTTCTCATATACTCAATAGCTTGTGCAGGTATATCCTCACTGTAAGGCCCAAAAATTGTTTTTAACTCAGATTCCCTTTGATAAGGTTCAAAATCTGATTTACGATATTTGGTGGCCTTTCTTTCTAATTCTTTTTTTGGTGTTGTTTCATTTAAAATTTTAACAACTAATTTTTCAATATCACTTTCATTTAATTTAATTACTTTTTTCATTTTATTTTTTAATATAAATATTATGAAATAACCAAAAAGTATTACCACAATCGTATATTCTATACATATTTCTATCTAACATTATTTTATGTTCAGTTTTATCTTTATCATACCCTTCTTTGATTAAAACATCTTTTCTGTATTTAAACCTATGGTATCTAATGTAATTTTTAAAATACCAGTAATTGGGATTGGTTTCATGTTTTTTGGTAAACCCTAATTTTTCGTATAGAGAACCAGTAAAATATCTTTTATCTGAATATGACATCACGTTATTTGGGTGCTTATTTTCAATAAAGTATTTAAATAGTTTTGAAGCACCACCGACCACATTTGTATTTAAATTGTTACAAAATCTTAACATTTCATAATCACCTTCTTTATGTTTGGACCCTAAAGATTTTCTAAGTGACCCAAAAGTCATAATAGAAACCAATTCTTTTTTATTATATAACCCTAATTTAATTTTTGAAGGTATATACCCTTGTATGTGATTTTTTTCTAAGAATTTTTTAACATTTTCTGTGTTTATTTCTTTTATCTCACAATTACGTCCGTATATTTTATATTTAGAAATGTTTAAATGGTTATAAATTATTGATAGTACAATATCTTTTTTAAACAGCCACTCATCCTCAAAAATATGTAAAAGTTTTACACCTTTTTTATTACATTCAATGGTTTTATTTAAATGATAGTTTTTATCTTTATATAACTCAGAATGCCAATAAAGTCCGTTAATTTCTATAGCTAAATTATGTGACGGTATATACACATCTAGTTCATAATTATCTATAAAACCTCTTTTATTGGTTTCAAAAGTCAAACCACAATTTTTTAATAAATCACATAATTCTTTTTCATAAGAACTAACTGTCTTTACATTAATTGGGTTACAATTAGTACAAACTGTATGACCTCTGGAACTTCTAAGTGAAAGTAATTCACGAGATATGTTAAAATTTTTATTACAAACGTTACAATGTGACAATAATTTAGAACTATCCAATTTTTCTATTAGGATTGAGTTATTATCACTTAATTGTTTTTTTATCCTATCTTTTTTAACCCCGTCCATGATAATTTTATATTCATTAGTTTTTACAAAATTATCAACCCCATATTTTTCTAAATTAATTTGTTTTATTTTTTCTTTTATTGATGGGTCTTTAGAAGGGTTATTAAAACCATATTTCTCTAAATTAGTTTGTTTTATTTTTTCTTTTATTGATGGATCTTTAAAAGGGTTATCAAAACCATATTTTAATTCATTTGTTTTTTTTATTTTTTCTTTAATAATTTCAGATTTTATTGGATTATCAACCCCATATTTTTCTAAATTAGTTTTAATGCTTTTGTTTTTAATATCACTAACCTTCATAGGGTTATCAACCCCATATTTTTCTATAAAAACATTTTTTATTTTTTCTTTTATTAAATCCGATGAACTAACACATTTTATTGAACAAAACTGCCTATAACCTTTATTAAAACCTTTAAAAGAAACTTCTTTACCACATCCACATTTTGGTATTGATTTTACATTAAAAATATAATGATATAATTTCTGTTCAGTAGGTAATTGGTTTAAATAATTTTCATCTATAAAAAAAATAAAATCGTCATAAAAATCTTTATGACGATTTTTTAAATATTCTTCTTTAAATAGGTACCTATTATTTTTTTTTTCTACAAAATTATTTTTTGTTAACATTATTTAAAAAATTATTCAACTTACCTAAAATAACACTATTTTCGTTATAAGTAAATTCATTTTTAACGTCCTCAACTAAATTCCATTGACATGTATATCCATTACAATTTTTATTTGATGAATATGATTCTGTAAAAGTTTCTAAATCACTGGAATCTGTCGAAATCCAAGACCCTGGTGTCGATGGTGATGTCACAATATCCCAACAAATTAATTCAAAATCTTCTTGAACAACATTTTTACCATCTTCTTGTTTTAAAGAACCAACACCACGAGAAGAAATACCAACAGTCCAACCTTTTCTAGCCATATTAACCACTTTATCACCAACAGAACTAATAATTCCAAGTTTATGATAACCAGGTGTGGTATCAATTTCCATTTCACCCATAAGCGTTCTGCCTTCCCACCAAGTTTTTGTGATTCTATGTGAAACACGGTCAGCATCGATAACTGAACTATTACCGGTCCAAAAAGCTTTACCGTTTTCTCTAACATAAAATATATGGTTTGGTACATTTAAACAAAAAACATAATCATTAAACGCGATTTTATTGAATTTAATAAATCTTTTGTCAACATACACACCTTTAGTTTTAGATATATTTAAAAACCAAATATCACTTCTGTTTTCTTTTTTTATAACACGATTTTCAGATTTGAAAAAACCGTCTTTGGTGTTTCTAATTTCTTTTCTAATATTACCAGACCCACCTATTTTTATTAACACCTCATGGAGATCGTCAATTAGTTTTTTTGAAGTTGAAAAAACATCTGATTGGTTATTTTCACCTATTGTTCTACCATCACCCATTTTAAACCAATTAAATAGTAAAGTTAAATTATCTTTACTAAGATTTTTAATTTCATTGGGAATGTATTTTGTTTTTGATTTACCTAATGGGTATAAATAATTCCATAATCTAAAATCATAAATATTAAAATCTACCCCATGGTTGTCAGGTTTTTCGGTTATTGTGTATTCAAAAGATAATTCATCTAATAACATCTTTATTAACTCGATGTTTTCTTTTTTCTTTTGTGTTATTTTAACGCGACTAGTTTTAGGTTTATCTATCTCAATTTCTTCTATATCACCATTATGTAAAACTTTTTTAATTTTTCTTTTTGTAAGAACAGAATTAACACAACCTTCAGCTAGATAAATCCCTAAAAACGCTGACCAAATGTCTGTTCTAATTTTAATATCATTTTTATATTCTAATCTTTTAATTTTATTTATTTTTGAAGGTATTTTATCGTCATCTAAACCTTTTAATGTAAAATATTTAGAATCATCACCAATCCAATTACCTAATTTTGGTATATATAGTTTTCCAGAGTTTTTATCATTCATCAACTCCTCAGCGGTATTAAAAGAACCGGTACCTTTTCTATCAATAACCCAGAATCTGTGGTTAGGGGTTACTTGGATATCAATGTTCCTACCCTTTATCTCTATTAAATCACCATCATATTTTTGTTTAATAATCCTATTGATTGATTGTAATTCAATATTATTATTGGTTGGATTTAAAGTGGTTATTAAATCTTCATTAGTTATATTAGATATTAATTTCCACCCACTGTCAGTTAAAACTTCAGCGTTTTCACGTAGGCATTCCGGGTGATTTAATTCACCTAAAGAAGTACCCATTTTAATATACTCTTGATATCTAATATTTTCTCTTTCTAAAATTTCTTTGGGGTAAATTCTACCGTTTTTGTTTTCAACACCCCATTTCTGAAGTACGGCATACATGGTGATTACCTCTGGTAATGAACCGTCTTTACCGATATTAGTACCCGATTTAAATTCTCTAATTAAATCTTTATTACTAATTCCTTTATATGATAAGTCCGGGGATAGATAACCTGCGTCGTATTCAACTAAAATTCCTCTCCCTGATTCTCCTGGTTTAATTATTTTCATGTGCATATTTTTTTTATAAATATGCGATAAGTATTTATAAAAAAAAATCCCCGATATATTTCGGGGATTTTTTTATCTTTTACGTTTATAAAACTTAAAATCTTCGTCTTTTTCAAATATATCAGTTATAATCTTTTCTGATATTTTATTTAACGTTGGTAGTAGCTTATCCGAATTTACGGGTAATGGGTTTTTTTGAAAAAGTGTCATCTCAACCGACATATAACTTCTTTTATCAAAATTAACACCAGAGGATGCCATATTAAAATCAACAATAATATTCGGGAAAAACTGTTCGGTATCTATAAAATTAAATAAGTTTTTTTTCACTGTTTTTGATTTTTGTCGAATAATCGAATCGTAATTTTCTTTTTTATCTTTTGGTTTGCCCCAAGCTGATATTTGAATATAGATTGACTCTGGGTTTTTATTATCAACGGTTCCTGAAACTACATTATAATTGTAAGGTAGGTTAAGTTTAATTTCTTTGCCTTTTTTCATGTATAAAAGATTAAGATATTGTTATGCCGGCCTTATTAAACACAGTTTCTATCATTAAGTTAGAAACTTTGTATGGATCACAGTTGGCCGCCGGCCTCCTATCTTCAAAATAACCTCTTTCGTTTGTATATGTATGAACTGGTATACGAACACTTGAACCCCTATCAGAATTACCAAAACTAAAAGATTCCATACTTGAAGTTTCATGTTTACCAGTTAAACGTTTTTCATTAAACTCACCATAACCTTCAATATGTTCTAAATGTCTTTCTTTTAATTTTTCACAAGCCTCTAAAATTTTTTTAAGGCCACCTTTTTCACGCATTTCTTTGGTTGAAAAATTAACATGACACCCACTACCATTCCAATCACCGGTAACTGGCTTTGGATGATACGAAATACCGTAACCTTTTTTCTCAGCAACCCTTTCTAAAATATACCGAGAAACCCAAAGTTGGTCGGAACCGTTAAGTGCTGTCACAGGACCTATTTGATATTCCCATTGGCTGATAAGAACTTCGGCATTAATACCACCAATATCTAAACCGATTTCGGCACATTTTTGAAGATGTTCTTCAACAATTTCACGACCGATAACGTTAAGTCCACCAACACCACAATAATAATCACCTTGTGGTCTTGGTTTTCCATCTGTGGTAGTTTCAAAACCTAAAGGTAAACCTCCACCGTACTTAAAATGATTTGTTTTTTCTGGTGCGTGTGTAATAACATATTCCTGTTCCCACCCAAACCAAGGCACTTCTGAATGATTTGCATCATACTCTTTAAATTTAAGGCTTGATAAAAGTTCCCTTAAAATAAATCTGGTGTTAGATTTGTGTGGTGTAACACCATCTGGGTTAAAGACCTCACAAAAAACTAATTTATGTCTTTTACCTCTAAAAGGGTCTTCAACAACGTAAACAGGTTTTAAGACACAATCGGTACCTTTAAAACCGTATTGGTCACCACCCGCTTGCTTAGTGGAACTGCCATCAAAACTCCATAATGGGTATGATTCTGGGTAACCTTGTTTTGAGTTACCTTTGGATTCCAAAATCTCAATCCCATCGGTAACTTTTGTTTTACTTCGAAGTACCTGGGGATTGTTTCCATCCAACCAGATGTACTCTAAAAAAACTTTGCTCATAATTGTTTATTTTTATTAATTTTTGTTATTTTATACTAATAGTAATATAAATTTTTCGATAAAAAAACCGTTATAAACAAAAAACCCATCTTTCGATGGGTTTATTTTAATTTAAACTATTTTTAAGTTCGTAAACTTTCATAATATCTTCTTTAAAAGTTTCTTTATTGAAGTTTAATTCGTTAATAACGTCTTTAGCCTCGTATAATTTAAGTTTAACATCTGTGTTATTGTTGTGTTCTTTTATGAATTTATTAAGTAAATCAATAGTTTCATTTTTAAACTCTATTAATGTTGTTTCTTTTTCTTTTAGATCTTCAGAAAGTATTGCTTTAATAACTTTTTTCTCTTCTTCAGAAATGTTTGAATATTTGTCATTATATTTTTTAACAACAATATTTAAAAATTTGTTTGCGTCAACTTTAGGTTTTTCTTTAGTATTTTCATTTAATGATTTAACTGTGGTTAACCATTTTTTAACCACCTCAAATGATTCAATCAAAGTGTTAACAGTTTCAACACTTTTTTTTAAAGTAATTAAATTGTGTATTGCTTCGTGAAGTTCTTTTGATTTAGGTTCAATGTTTTTACCTAATTTTTTTTGTAGTAAAATATTTTCTTCAGTAATATCTTTTTTATTGAATTTTTCAAATAAAGAAATATTTTCTTTTAAGTATTCTACAGCACTTACTTCAGAATCAAAGTAACCGTTTTCAATGTTTTTATAAACAACGAATTGTGTTTTTAAAATTTCATTTTCAGCAACCAATTTAATGAATTGTTTATAAAATTTTTTATTAATTTTTGATTCGGTAATATAAGAATTTACCAAAATTTTTGCGTATGTGTCTTTCAATGTTCCAAAATTCATGATTATGTTTTTTAATATATAAATATTAGGAATTTAGTAATAATTCATCATCTTCATTTAAATCTTCATCACTTTCACCAATTAATTTTTTAATTCCTTCGGTCATCATCATAATATCTTCGTTTTTACTAATGCCTTCCATTAATAATTTGTCAATAATATTTTTGCTTTGGTTACGAAAACCTTCTCCAAAACCTGTTTCGGTTCCAGCGGCCTCTCCTCCGGCAGCTTCTCCCCCACCTAAATCACCAGCTGGTTCAGCCTCACCACCAAATCCGCCTGTTTCACCACCACCAAAGCCTCCACCTAAATCACCACCACCAAATCCTCCACCAGTTTCAGCCTCAGCCCCACCTGGTTCAGTCCCACCGGCCGCTGCCGTTGGAGTAGATTTAATCTCCCCGTATATCTTATCAACACGAGTAAATAGACCACTATTTTTAATAACTTCGGAAGTACCTTCAAGTTCTTTAGTTGCGGCACGTTCAAGTCTTTGGCGTTCATCATCAACCTTAATTTCTTCGTCCGTCCAGTGGAAAATGTTTTTCTTTGCCCACATATGTGAAGTCGGTGCGAATCCAGCGTCAATTTGTGACACCAAATCCTTATATAAAGTAACTTTTTCTTTCCATTGTTCGATTTTCAACATCTCACCTTGGGTCGATGGGTTAGTAAGGTTTAAAGAAAAATTGTTTAAGTCATCTGTTAATCCTAAAATATATAAATGAATAATCGCAATTTTATTTAATTCTTGGATCATTGATTGCTGAATCTTATTAATTGTTCTTGCAAATCTAATATCCAATAAAGAAAGGGTTTTACCTTCCCCAACCGCTTCTTCAAAACCTAAAAAAGCTTTAGGTACCCTTAAAGCGGTTAAAAGTTTTTTCTGAATATATTCAATATCAGCAATATCCCCCAAATTTGATGCTCCAGCCAAAGTATCTATTGGGTTTGGTGCATTTGGGTCACGTACAGGAACAAAATAATCTTGATCAACCGCTAATGTATTGTAACGTAAATCTACTTGACCTGTTTTTTGGTCAACTAATTGTTGTCTTTTAAATTTATTAGCAACTTTTTGTACATAAGCATCAACATCCTTATCATCAATATTACCAACATAAATTTTAAAAACACGTCTTTCTGGCGCTCTAACAACACGATAAACCAACATCGCATCTTCAGATAATAACAATTGTTTCCAGATACGTCTCGCCTTTTCTAACATTGAGGTTCCGTATGGTAATCTTCTATCGTCACCTAATAAACGAAAATGTGCAATCTCCCAGGGGTTAAAATCCATTGCTTTTTCACGCCAACGAAAAGTCACTTGCTTAGTTTTATTTGGTTCTTGGTTTAAATTACCTTCGGGTTTTGTCGGAAATAATCCTTCTTCTTTTCTTTCAATTTCAATGTTAGTTAATTGTGATGACCCGATGATACCTCTTTTATTGTCTATTTTTAAAAAAACGAAGTTATCACCGTATTTACAAACGTTTCTAGTCCACATTGGTAAATTTGTTTGAATATCTAAGATATTGTAAAACAAATCTTGTAAGACACTTTTAACTCTTTTAGAGTCTGAGTGTATTGTTAAAATATAACCCTGTTCACTCGGTGTTGTTGTTTCTTCAGAATAAATGTCTAATGCCGCTGAGATTTCCGGAGTGTTATGAGAAAAAATTGTATCTGTTGCAAAATTTTTATAACCTGGAACAGTTAAATCATAAACAGGCATTATACCATAGGGTTCAATCGATTTTATTTTATGATTTAAAAATTTATAACCATCTTTAACCCTTTTTCTGTTATTAGTTTTAGGTAACTCTATACCGTATGCCTCTAAAAATGTGGTCCAATCTTTATATCCGGCTAACACAATTTCTCTTTGTAGTTTGGTGTTAGAGACGCTTAAAGATTTAGCTGTTGCAGAAATTTTTTTATTAATTTTAGCCGAATTAATTATATCGTCCCAAGGAATATGGAAATAAGATGGATTATTTTTACCACTTCTTTTACCATCCCACCTATGTTTATTATCAGTCCTACGACTAACTTCTATCATTTTAGCCCTGTATTCAGGGTTTGCCCATAATTTTTCATTGTTTAATCTAGCATGATAAGCTCTATGTTCACCCCTGTCCATTATTACCAAATTTTCTGGGTTATTGTTTTTTCCATTAAAATCTTTATGATGAACTTCTTCATTTTCATTTTTAGGCCTATAAAACCATTCGGCAATTAAATCGTGTTCAGGAACCCAACCATTCTTACCCGACCCTAATTTTGGGTTACAAGTATAAATCCAATTATAATTTTGATTATTATAAAAAGATTTACGATAGAAAGGCATCATTGAGTCACCCGTTTTAAGATTTTCAACAAGCTCAAACACACCATCACGTTTTAAAAATCTATGGCCATATGTCGCAACAATAAATGAATCATCATCAAAAGTTATTTTATAAGTCATTTCATCTCTTGTGTAGTGAGCATTTCTAGCTTTAGCCGGTACAACTTGTTTTAAGTTGTGGTCATACGCATAAGTAATAAACTCATAATCTCGACCTTTGTCGGCAAGTTCTTTTATAGTAATAAAACCATCTGGTGTTGCTATCTTTGTATCGCCAATTATGCTAAACTCCATGGCCTCATAATCCATGTAAGACGCAATTCTGGAGGTTTCATAGTAAACAGCTTTTTGATATAACTCACTGTCAACCCTTGCCCATTGTGCCTCAAGATAACCTTGTTGCTGAAGTTCTAACTTTTGTG
>Ga0247840_10004690_pt1 | contig 21339 bp, 17 predicted proteins | sample LaCruzMarch2015__FD_192404 | JGI IMG/M metagenome (GOLD analysis project Ga0247840, IMG submission 192404) | Freshwater microbial communities from meromictic Lake La Cruz, Castile-La Mancha, Spain - LaCruzMarch2015_17m | ecosystem: Environmental > Aquatic > Freshwater > Lake | place: Spain... | reverse complement strand
GTGAAATCAGACCGCAAAATAACGGCAAGCGGGTCCAGCCAACCTGGCCACTGCATCTGATATAGGGGTCTTCCCGCCCGGAACATCCCGGCACCGGTCAAGATTAGGGTGAGGGATGGGGCATCCGACTGCGCGGCGGCTGGGGTCAGGGGGAGCGTCGCTGCCAAGGAAGGTGCTCTGTCAGGGCACAATGCGAGTCGACGGGGTTCGTCCGGGCGCAAACCGCTGTTCGGGAGGGCGCCGGGCGGGCTGGCCGCGAGACTGACTCAGCGCATCACAGATACGCAAGCCACCAGTCCCGGCGCCTGGACTTGATGTCGGCGAACCACCGGCAGACCGGGTAGAGCAGGAGCACGCAGGCCACCCAGGCGCCGTAGGTCAGGGGCAGGTCCCAGTGAAAATCGTGCGGCCAGTGGCCCCCCGGCGGATTGGCGAACAGCCAGGGCGCCGCCCCGTACCGCCAGGTGGACCAGGCCACGGCCATGGCGTGCAGCAATGGCAGGTGCAGGACGTAGAAGAGGAACGGCACCCGCCCGAAGATGTCGAGCGGGCGGGTGAAGGCGGGCAGGTGCGGACGGTCCAGGGCGGCCAGCAGCATCAGGGCCGGCCCCATGGTCATGAGGACGTAGGACAGGGACACCGGGTACTTCTCACAGGCCAGGAAGTTCAGCACGGTGAAGAGCGGATCGGGCTGGGTCGCCCAGGGGTGCGGATCGCCATAGCCGTTGAGCCCGCGGATGACCACGAAGGCGATGGTCATCGCCAGCCCGATCAGGAAGACGCGCCGCTGCCGGTCGGCCTGGTCCCATTTGAGTGCGAGGCCGCAGCCATAGCCCGCCGCCATGATCCCGATCCAGGGGATCAGCGGATAGACCACCAGGAGGCGCACGTCGCCGAACAGGGGCACATAGCCGGTGCCGTGCAGGACGGTCCAGAGACCGGCAAAGCGTCCGAAGTCCGCGGGGGCCAGACCGTCGAGCAGGTTGTGCCCGAGGATCATCGCCAGGCCCAGGAGCAAGACCAGGCGCGCGGGCAGCCGGACGAGCAGCGCCAGGGCGACCATGGACCAGCCCAGTGACCAGATCACGCCGGCCTTGAGCAGGGTGTAATCGAAATTGAAGTACCAGGCGACCCGCAGCACCGTCAGCTCCAGCGCCACCAACCACAGGCCGCGGGTGATGAGCAGGCGCGCGACCGCGGCCTTGGGCTTGCCGCGCGAGGCGGAAAGATAGATGCCCAGTCCGGCCAGGAAGGAGAAGACCGGGGCGCAGAAATCGGTGACCCAGCGGGTCAGGAAGAAGCCCACGCTGGTCTGGGTGACGTCGATGGGGTTGAAGTAGGCGTGCGAGTTGGAGAAGAAGTCGCGGGAGTGGTCCAGGGCCATGATGACGATCACCAGGCCCCGCAGGATATCGATGCTCTGCAGGCGCACGCGTGCCGGCGGTGTCGGGGCTTCGGCCATCATGGAATGCTCCTCCAAGGACAAAAGGTTGGGGGCAATGATGCGAAATCGGCGTCCCCCCGGCCGTGACGGGGGTCTCAGACGGGGCAACTTTGGGTCGGTCCTCAGGCCGACCGACGTGGAAAAAGCGGCTAGGAACTTCAACCTGGAAAGAGACCTTCAAGCCGCCCGGCCCTGCCATTCCGTCACATCGACGATGCTGTGCTTGGCACGGGCCTGTGCGACAGAGCTCTCCAGGGTCTCGGCAACCTCATCTCCAATCCAGTCTTCACCGCACTGGTTACAGACCAGGGCCGGCACATGGCGCACCACGACGACGCCGAACCCGAGGTCAGCGGTAAAGGTGGTCAGCCCCTGGGTTCGGGTGCCGCCACATAGTGGGCATACGGAGTTCATCCGCGAAACCCAAGAGACGCGAAAAGAAAACACCCGTAAGCAGCTTCTTTGAGCAATTGCGAGATCTCTCTGAGCCCTTTTTCGTCGCGCTCCGGGTCCGCCAGGTAGATCGTGTTGAGTCGTGAAAAAACCCACGGAATCTCTTCTCGGGGGACCTCGTCAGGAGAGCCGGCAATAACGGCAATCAGCTTGTTCTTGAAGTCCTTCTTTCCCAAGGCATAACCGACTTCGGATCTGCGGATCGCGTCTGAGTGGGCGGAATCCGGGGTGAACAGAACCACCATGGCATCGGACTGCTCCAGACCCTCAGCCAACTTTTCCGCCCAGTTATCGCCGGGAAGGATCTGCGTGTCGTGCGATAAAGCGCCGCTCCCGCGGAAGCGGGAGCGGCGCCCGGCTAGCCGAAGTCGTAGCGGATGATCTCCTGCACCCGGCGGCAGATCTCGCGGCCGTAGTCGGTCCATTCGCCCTGGCCCCAGTAGCGGAAGCAACTGGTTTGGGAGGCCATCAGGTGGAACAGGGCGTTGCGGTAGTGCGGGTCGTCGGTGGGGATGCCGGCCTTGAGGACCTTTTCATAGAAGAGGGCGCTGGCCTCTTCCATGGGGCCGAGCACGTTGTCATAGCCCTGGACCCAGGAGAGGTTGCTGGTCCAACTGCCGCCCTCCATGTGGAAGCGGCCGTCTTCCTGCTTGAGTTCGGCAATCACCTTGGCCAGGACCTCGGGGCCGTCGCCGGGCTTCATGCGCGCCCAGATGCGGTCATGGAAGAGGGGCTGGACGGCGGGGAAGTCGGTCTCCTCGAGGCCCATGCCGAAGTGCAGATGCTCCAGGTATTCGCTGGCGTTCATCATGGGCACGTCGGTGTGGCTGGCAGTGCGTGCCACTTCCATGAACTTGCCGGGGAACTCGTTCATCATGACGCCGCCGTTCTCGCCGTCGGCGATCTGGGTCACGAGCGGCGGGATGGAGTGGCCGGCCAGCTCGACCCGCTGGAGCCCCTGGGCCTCGTACCAGGGCTGCATCTGGGCGACCAGCTTGGTATCGGACCCCTGGGTCTTGATGATGGCGGTGATGCCGGCGGTCTCGCCCCGGGAGTTGGTGCAGACCAGCCGGTGGGGGATGTGGGGACGCTCCAGGTTGCGGCCGTTGCTGACCTGCTGCACCGTGTGTTCCTGAATCAACACCCATTGGAAGCCGCAGTCGACCAGGGTCTTGACGAATGAATAGGCAAGGTCCGGGTGGTTGGGCAGGGCCATCTCCGAGGGGGAGAAGCCGCGCACCCGCTCCAGGGCCTCCCAGCCGAAGATGGCGGCGAAGTGGTGCTGGAAGGCGCGCACATGCAGCCGGAAGTCCTGCTCCGGGGTGGAGGGCGCGACCGCGTGGCCCCAGGGCATGCCCAGCCATTCGACGGTCCAACTGTAGTCCGGGTTGCAGGTGATGTTCTTGAGCGCGTCGATGACGTGGTGTTCGCCCATCTTGCGCAGGCCGTGGAGCAGGGTGCCGGAGTATTCCAGCATGACGCGCGGGGACTTGCCCTCGCCGACCAGTTGGGGAATGAACTCGCCCATCCGCCGGTAGCACCAGATGAAGGCCGGGGCGTTGTAGTTGTCGCCGATTCCCTGGTTCTCCATCATGTATTGCAGGTTGCTGATCAGGGCGGCGGTGTGCAGATCGCCGCCGCCGGCCGGGATCAGGGGCTGGTGCTGATGCAGCGCAATGGCGGCGGCGGCCCTGATGTTCGCCAGGTCCAGACCGCCGCGCGGGGCGTACAGCGGCTTGGCCCGGCCGGCGGCGACGACCTCGGCGACCTTGGCCTCCTGACCGCTGATGTTGGGCACTTCTCCCATATATTCAGGCAATGGATTGAACAAGGTAATCTCCTGTGGGTGACCCCGAAGCGATGGGGCGCGGTGAACGGGTGAAGCGGTGCATGGCAGGTTGCGCGCCGCTGGTGGTAATTAACAACGCTATTTATCGTCAGTCTGTCCCAACGCCGCTGGTGGCTCGGGTGCGACCTCTGCGACCGGAACTGAATCCGACTCAGCGTCGGCGGTTTCCTCCGCCGTCCCGGATTCGGCAGTCGGCTCGGGTATTGCGTCAGGCGGCACTGCGGCATCGTCCGCCGCGTGCTCGATCGTGCCCCCCGCCACGGCCGGCGGCACCTCGAGGTCGATCCGCGCCAGGGTGTCCCGCACGGCCGCGAGGTCCTCGTCGGCCCGCGGCACCCAGTCCTCGCCCCAGTAAAGGTTGCAACTGGTCTCGGCGCGCAGCAGGTGCCACAGGGCCTCATCGAGGGCCGCCACCCGCGGGCCCTCGGTGATCCCCTGTTCCCCGTTGAACCAGCGGGCGTCGTGGATCACCTTGCTGGTGCGCGCGTAGGCGGCGAGGGTGTCTTTCTGCGCCTGGGAGCCGGTCCACTGGGTGAAGTCCCGGCCGTGGTGCCAGCCGGTGTTCCAGGCCCCGGTGCGGACCCTGACCTCGCCGTGGACGCCGTGGACGTTGAGATAATCGGAGATGAAGGTGGGGGAGATGCCGGCGGTGCCGGCCCGCACCCGCGCGAGCAGCGGCAGGTAGAAGGCGGTCCAGAAGTTGGCCCCTTCGGTCACGTTGCGGAACCAGCCCCCGTTCTCGCCGTCGGTACAGGTGGTCACGAGCGGCGGGAAGTCGCACCACTTGGTCCGCTCGGCCACCTCGGCGAGGAACCAGTCCAGTTCCATGCCGGACTCCTGGGCGTCCGAGAGGTCGCGGTCGCGCACGATGACGGTGATGCTGTCGTCCCCACAGCGCGCCAGGTGCGGGCGGTAGCGCAACTCCTGCCAGCTCATGTCGGTCACCGGCTCGACGTGTTCGCTGTCCACCAGCACATAGCGGTAGCCGCAGGCGCGCAGGAGCGGGATCAACTCCATGGAGAAGCCCATCTCGGGGGGCCAGAATCCCTGAAAGCGCGGGCGCCACAGCAGGTGGTGGGCGATGCCGAGCCAGCGGTTCAGGTGCTCCTTGCGGTCCGCCTCCGGGATCAGGGGCAACACCGGATGGTAATAGCCGGTCCCCAGGACCTCGAACAGGTCCTGGTTCTGGAAGTGCCAGAGGAGCGCCCCGCAGTCGACGATGCCATAGACCTGTTCCTGGAAGGCGGCGTCCGAGAGGGTCTCCAGCAGGGTGCCGGAGAGTGACAGATGGACCCGGGCCAGCGCCTCATGGCCCCACAGCACGCGCGGGATGCGGTCCATGGCGAACAGGATCTCCTTGGCCTCCCAGTGCTGGTGCTCCAGCAGGTGCTGGAGGTTTCCGGGCGGCTGGTGGAGATTGAGCACGAGCGCATGGTGGGCAATCATCGAAGGACCCCGGGAGGCTTGAGTTGGGCCGCAAGGATAGCAAAGCGGGCGGACGACACCCAGGAAAAGCCGACCGGACTCGCCCCGCCCGGTCCCGCGGGGGTCGCCGGCCAGTTCCGACCAAGACGACAGGAGATTGGCCTTTTGGCCAAAAGTTTGTGTATTCTACGGACCTGGCGGCGAATAGCTTGAATCAATCCCTACCGATCCCGCCCCGCAGGGGTCTTGATCGGCCACCACCGGCGGTCACGCCAAGCAACTTCAAAGAGGCGAGCGACATGGCTGACAACAAGAGTGTAACCAAGAAGACGGCGGTCAAGCCGTCCGCCCCTCCCGATCCGAGACCCGCCGCCGCCCCCGTCACCAGGAAGACCGTGGCAAAAAAGGCGGTCGCGGAGTCCGTCAATCCGGCCCCATCGGCGCCCGCGCACCAAAGTGCCCAGCCGGCCGCGCCGACGATGACCAAGGCCGCCGCCGCCGCTGCTGCCGCCAAGGCCACGACGGCCCTGGCCCAACCGGCCGCGGCGCCGGCACCGGTGAAGGCCGCCAAGAAGGAGGTCGCGAAGACGGGCGGACCCGCGAAGGCCCCCGCCGCCAAGCCCAATCCGCAGCCGCCGCTCGAAGAAAAGCCGGTGAGTCTCCAGCACCTGGCCCAAGTGACGCCGGAGCAGCGCCAGGACATGGTCCGCGAGGCCGCCTACTACAAGGCCGAGAAGCGCGACTTCACCGGCGGGAGCGATGCCCAGGACTGGGCCGACGCCGAGCGCGAGATCGACGAACTGCTGGCCAAGGCGCGGGAGATCTTCGGCGGCTGATTGGGGGTTTTTCAGTACGCAAGCGGCGTGGGGCGGCTCACCCGCCGGGGGATCTGGGGGCCGTAATCACCCGCTTGCCCGGCGCTGCGGGTCTCGCACAGCGAAGCAGTCTCGGTCCACCCGTTGAACGCACAGTGGGGGCCGGACAGGGGCAGAAAGATCTCCGGCCCCAGCGGCGGCAGGCCCAGCAGGTTCAGGGTCACGGCATCCAGGACACCATCGGTCTTGCGCAGGCCGTTGCGCAATTGGAAGCTATTGAGCGCCGCGACCGTCGCCTTGTCCGGCTTGCCGGCGAAGGCGACGGTCTTGTAGTCGACATGGGTCCGGCGCTTCTTGTCCCGCCAGACCGATTTCTGTGTCGGCGCCGTCAGTAGCCCCTGCGCGGCCAGCGCGGTCTGCACCGCGGCAATCTGGGGCGCCGCCCAGCGCTGCGGACCGGCCGGCATCTTGCGGATGCGGGTAAGGTCAGGGGCCACGGCGCTGGAGGCCAACTGGCTGGACTGCAATTGGTCATAGTGGGTGAGTCGCTGGTCATAGATCTCCAGCGCAATCCGCTCGGTCGGCATCAGCAGGTTGCGATGCGCCGGATCATCGGGCTCGGCCTTGCCGACCTGCTTGCGGAAATCGTGCAGGGCCTTCTGCACCTGGGGGTGGCTGGTGCTGACCTCCTGCAGGTGCGGGGGCAAGACCCGCAGGTGCTGCAGCGCCGCGCGCGCCGACGGCGGCAGCGTAGCCAGCGGCTGGTCCTCACCCTGGCTCACCAGGGCGGCGAGGCGCTGCCGATACTGCCGTGTTTCGTCCCGGCCGAGTGGACCTGTGACCAGCGCCTCGGGTATCAGGACGGTCCGGCCGTTGTCATGGCGAAACTCGGTCGGCTCCGACACCTGCTGCGCATTGAAGGCCCGCTCCGGCAGATCGCCCCCCTTGAGCCCGAACCCGACCCCATACTTGGCCCGCACCAGCGCCGGCTGGTCCTTGGCGCGGACGCGCCGGGCCAGATTCTCCATGAACCCGGCCCAGGTGTAGGGCTGGGCCTGCCCTTTGCCGTCGCGGTAGAACATCCCCAGGTTGCCCGTCACCGTCGCAGAGTTGGCGGGCAGCCCCCACTGCGACGAGACCGGCGGCGGTGTCGGCGGCATCTGTCGGAAGGCCGGCGCGGGTTCGGCGGCGAAGGCACGCATGGCCCGCAGGGCGGCCTCGGCCCTCACCATGGCCGCGGCACTGTCGCTTGCCGCCGGGTCCGGTCTGGTCTGACTCCAGGTCAAGGGGTCGACCCTGATCATCGGGTCGGCCAGCACCCTGGGGGCACGGGTTGGATCGGCCGGCGCCCTGGGGGTGCGGGCGTCCCGCGAGCCCATCCGGGGACCGGCGGGCGAGACGCCCGCGCGCCCAGGGATGAGGACCGCGCGGGTCCTGGCCGGCGCCCTGGCCAAGGTCGACGCGACCGGCGGCGGTGCCGAAGGCGCAATCCGGGACCCGAACGCGGGTTCGGCGGCCGCCGGGGGCAGGGTCAGTCGTGCGGCCTCGGCCCTCATCGTTGCCAACAGGTCGTCCGGCGCCGACAAGTCCGGCCTTTCCTCCAGGGTGGGCGTCGGCACCTCGACCGGCTTGACACACAGGGTATCGCGCGCCTCCCCCCGGGCCAGTGCCAGCACCCGTCGGCCCTGTCCGGCGCCGAGAAAGTGGTAGAGATAGTCCTCTTCCGGGGTGGTCGCGCCGGTGTCGAGGCTGAGATAGTGTTTCGCAAACGCCAGCACCGCGAAGTTGTGACGCAGGAGCTGGAGTTCCTCATCCTCCGCCCCCCGCTTGCCGTCGGCCGTGTCCGCGATGATGCCGCGTACCTGTGCATCCGCAAAGGGCCCATCCCCCAGGTCCATGCGTTCACGGCCCGTCAGCGCATCGGCCTCGCTCGCGGCCAGCAGTTGTGCCCCGAATTTCTTGATGATGCCGTGGAAGGTCGCGGGCAGGAACTGCCAGACCCCGGTCGCCGACCCCAGACTGCCGTTCCTGAGGGTGGGGCGGACGTGGTCGTTCCAGGTGTAGGCGCTTTCCATCTCCCCGGTGGCCAGCGCCTGCCCCAGACTGGCCTGGGCACGCTCGGCGACGTCCAGCAGAATCAGCAGTTGACGGGGTGACACGTCCTGCGCCCGGTCATAGTTGCGCGACTGGCGCTCCGACAGGGCGCGATAGGCCGCCAGCGCGATCTGCGCCGGACTGCCGTCCGCCGCATACACGGCGGAGGTCGCCGACGGTTCGGCCGCCGCGGCCGATGACAGCGCGAGTGCAGCAGCAGCCACCGGGCCGCCGCGGAACCTTGGGTGTTTTATCGGAGTGTACCTAACATTAATAAGCGATATCAGCGCATTGCAGTATAAGCCCGCCAGCGGGGAAAGCAAGTCATGGCGCTCTTGACGAGCTTCAGGCCGGCACCTTCTTGGACGGGGTGCAGGGGGATACTTCCCTCCTGTCGGCGCGCGTAGCGTGCGTGGGGCCTTGATTAAAACGCCCGCCCTTGCGCTGTCCGGGAGGTCCCCGGTCCGCGCAGCGGACCCTACGGCGCGTGGCCAACCCGTAGGGTCCGCTGTGCGGACCGATGCGGGCCTTCTTGCTGATCAAACGGTTTCCATGATGGCCGAAGGGCGCTCGCGCGGCGGTGCGGGCGCCACGCCATAGGTGGTCGTGCGCCCGGAGTCCAAGGCTTCAGCCTTGGCGGGGAGGGCGTCAAGGCTGAAGCCTTGGACGGCATCCCCACGGGCCGGACGGGGCATCGAATTGCGCTATCCTTGAAGCCATGGGCGACAGCGAACCGGACGACATGAAGACCGATCCGTCGATCTATGAATTTCTCGCGACCGGCGGCGAGGCGTTTCGGGTGCTGAGTGATGGCGTGACCCTAAGCGGGAGTTACCGCTTCGTGTCGCTGACGCTCAAGGGCATCGAGCGGCGTCTGGACGGCATCTACGAACCCGAGGACCACGACGGGCCCGTCTATGTCGTCGAATTTCAGGCGCAACCGGCGCCCGGTGTTTGGTATAACCTGCTGACCAAGGTCGGGCTCTACGGGGAGGCGCACCCGGGGCGCGCCGTTCGGGGTATGCTGATCTTCCTGCTGATGGAACGGTTTCCACTACTTACCGACGAGGAGTTGCGCACCATGTTTCCGGTATTGGTTCCCCTGGAACAAACACGCGCCTATCAGGATATTTTTGCCAAGGGCAAGGCCGATGGACTGAAGCGATTGCTGAGGCGCCGCTTCGGTGTCCTGCCCCGCTGGGCCGTCCTGCGTCTGGACCAGGCCGCCATCGATCAGTTGGACGGCTGGCTGGAGAGGATCTTCGAGGCGCAAGGCCTGGAGGACCTGCTCGGTCCCAAGCCCCGGCGCGGCGTGCCGAAGGCGCCGTAGGGCGGATGCCCGCAGGGCGATCCGCCGCGATGCAGTCACCGCAATGGCGGAACTGCTAGCGCGTTCCGCCCTACGCGTTGTGCGTTCAAGCCGCGGCAAGGTCGGGTAAATCATGTGACCGCATCAATCGCTCTGCCGGGATCGCAAGCAACGCATAGGTGCGCCCGTCGGGATCGGCAAACTCTACCTCGTAGGCGCTGCCATCATAGGTCGTCACGATGGTTCCTATCTGACCGCGGCGCAGCAGCAACCGCTCATTGGTGGCAAAGTGGCTGGCCGGCACGTCCTCAAGCAACGCGACGACATCGTGTAGGGTCCGCTGTGCGGACCGATCGCCGCCGGCCGGACCTATGATCAAAGCCAAGGCGCGGCAGGCGGGGTCGTCGCCGGCCGACGCCAGGGAGCACCGACCGCCGGTCGGCCGCGGCGCGTAGCGCCCTTGCGGCCGGCCAACGACGCAAAGCCATTTTTGTGACGATAGGCCCATGACACAAACCGGCACGCAACGGCGCCATCGTGACCACCCACATCACTGGACAGGATCACCCGCATGACCCACCCCCGCCGCTTGATCAGTTTCGACTGGGCGATGAAGCGCCTGCTTCGCAGCAAGGCCCATTTTGGGATTCTCGAAGGGTTTCTCAGCGAACTGCTGCGCGAGGAAATTCAGATCCTCGAGATCCTGGAGAGCGAGAGCAACAAGGACACCGCGCTCGACAAACAGAACCGCGTGGACCTGAAGGCGCGCAATGCCGGGGGTGAGATCATCCTGATCGAGGTCCAGTACCAGCGGCAGTTCGATTACCTGCAACGCATCCTGCACAGCACGGCGCGCACGGTCGTGGAAAACCTCAAGGAAGGCCAGCCCTACGGCGAGGTGGTCAAGGTCATCTCGGTCAGCATCCTGTATTTCGACCTGGGCCAGGGCGAGGATTACGTCTATCACGGCGCCACCCGGTTTATCGGGATGCACCGTCACGACGAATTGCACCTGAGCGAGGCGCAGCAGGACCTCTACCAGCGCCAGGAGCCCCATGCACTGTTCCCGGAATACTACCTGATCAAAGTCAATCAGTTCGACGACGTGGCCCGCGACTCACTGGACGAGTGGATCTATTTCCTCAAGCACGAGGAAGTTCCGGAGGGCTTCCGGGCGCGGGGACTGCAAGAGGCCAAGGAACAACTGGATATCCTGAGACTCCCGGAGGCCGAACGGCAAGCCTATGAGCGTTATCAGGACGATTTGCATCAGCAGGCCAGCATGGTGCAATCCTCCTATGGCTGGGGGATGCATCAGGGTCGGAAGTTGGGGCGGGAGGAGGGCCGGGAGGAAGGTCAACAGCAGGAACGCCTGCGCATCGCCCGGAGTTTGCTGGACCTGATTGCCGATGACGAGGTGCTGGCGCAGAAGACCGGTTTGAGCGCCGGGGAGGTACGGGTGTTGCGGGAGGGGCGGCAGGGAGGCGACGCCCAGGATCGGGGCAAGTCCAATACGCTGGACGACCCGGCGAACTGATTCAATCCGGGAGCAATTAGAGAAGGAAATCCAACAGATTCCGGACGCGAAACTCGCCGCCTTCCTGGACATTGTGCATTACTTCCGCATTGGGGTTCAGATGACTCGACTCAGCGACCGCCAAGGAGGCCACACCTCAACATCCGCGGGCGACACCTTGCTGAGCGACTTGCGAACGTGCATCCGTCAGCCCAATGAAGCGCCATCGGGCGAGTTTCGCCTGAATCTCGACGGCTACCGCTTCGACCGCGGGGAAGCGAATGAGCGGTGAATAGTTTCTCGACACGAATATCCTGTTGTATCGATACTCGGAACAGGATCTCCAGACCCGCCGACGCGTACCCGATGATCGGGCACGGAAAAACGTTCGGGGCGAGGCGGCAAAGCCCGTCGCGGACGCGGCTGGCGCTGACGCCGGATGGTTATGACGGATCGGGAGCCGGGGGCTCCTCTCGGGCCGCAGCGCCCGCGTCAGGCACGTCCCTCAATAACCGCCTGAGCCGTTCGATTTCCGCCAAGGCGCCCGCTTCGCGTTGCAGCGCGGCCTCCTTCTCGGCACGCTCACGGCCTTCCGCGTTGCGTGCCTGCTCTTGCGCCGCCCGGGCCTGTTCTTCCGCGACCCGGGCCTGTTCTTCCGCCGCCCGCGCCTGCACCTCCGCGGCCCGCGCCTGTTCTTCCCCGGCCCGGGCCTGTTCTTCCGCGGCCCGCGCCTGTTCTTCCGCGGCCCGCGCCCGGACGGCCGCCGCCTCCAGTTCATCGAGGCGACGCTGGAGGCCCCGCTGCTGGCGCAGGTAATCCTGGCGCGCCTGGTAGGCGTGATAGGCGCGGTCCAACTCTGAGAAGGCCTTCAGGGTACTCATGGCTTGTTGCATCTCCGCGGTCTGCATCCACTCGGGCAGGGCGTCGTCGTCAAGGCATTCGCCCTCGGTAAAGAATTTGAGCCAACGTTCGAGCTCAGTGTCGACCTGCCCGGACTGCCCCGGCCCGGCGGCGAACTTGCCTAGTTCCAGGAGCCAGATGCCGCCGTGGTCGATCAGGCCGCGACCCTGCTCGTCGCGCATCCGCAAGTGGTGGACATACTCCGGCAGCCCGCGCCGGAGCGTCTCGCCGAGCAGCCAGATCGAGTAGGCAGGCCGCAGTTCGCCGTAGTCCTGGCCGCTCTTGAGCTGGGAGCGGTAGAGGTTCGCCCAACCATAGAGGATGCGCGCGGGCAGGTCCGGCAGAACCAGCAACTGGATCTCGACCTGGAAGACCCGTCCCTGCGCGTCGCGCGCCTTGACATCGACGATCGAGAGTTTGTCATCCAGGAACTCCCGTTCGTTATAGGGGTTCAGGATCTCAACCGCCACGATCGGCGCCGGCAGGTCGCCGTCCAGGGCCGCGTTCAGGAAGTGGATGAGTAGCCGACGGTTGCCCTCGGCCCCGAGCAGGGCCTTGAAGACACAGTCGATCTTGGGGTCGATGGCGTGTTGCATGGTGAAACTATAGCGTAACCGGGGGGCCGAGAGGAGCCGGGGCGTCACGCCCCGGCAACGCGGACGCGGGGGCGGGACGCCCCCGCTCCTTTAGCGACAGGTGTTCCGGAACACCTTTCCGGGAATCGCAAAGCCGACTCAAATGCTCCGTTGACGCAAGGTCGTCATCCGACTATACACAAGGGCATTGAGCGCGCGCGAGCGGACCGGCCCGGGCGCCGCGCGGGCCATCCGGCGCAGTGGTGCCGCAGCATCGGCCCCCGCGGCTTGGCCCCGGGGTTGCCCCGCCGTCGGTCGGCGGCGTCTACCCCGGGCCGTGCGACCCCGCTCAGGGCGACGGCCCCATCAACGTCACGGAGCAACCATGGTCAACGTCAACCGCTGCCGCCTCTGGTTCCCGCTCGTCTGGCCGCTCCTGGCGCTCTGCGCGGGCGGCGCGCTCGCGGAGCAGGGCTGTAATTACGACAGTATCCCCGCCACGGCCCCGGCCAGCCGGTTTACCGATAACGGTGACGGCACCGTGACGGACCAGGCGACCGGGCTCCAGTGGAAGCGCTGTAGCGAGGGGCAGGACTGGTCGGGCGGGACCTGTACCGGGATCGCGGCGGCCACAACTGGCAGCAGGCCCTTGCCCATCAGCGAGCCCATGTCGAGCTTCAGCAACGGAACTTGAAGAGTGATGCGGTCGCCTTAGCAGCCCCTAGCCCGTAGCCCGTAGCGTTGGGACCAGACCCATCTCGTGAAAAGAAAAGCGTTTCACTTGGTTGATTTTCCGGGTTTCCTCGCCTAGCCTTCAGGTTTAGTTGAGCACTTCGGGGATGCCCAATCCCGCACGCATCTGTTGCTATTAATCGTTTCCGGCAACACCCCGCCGTCGTTTCGGCCGGACGCTGGCATTCAAGTGGGGGATGGATAAGGCCTGTCCTACGGACCGGGGCGCCGTCTCTCAGCGCGCAAGGAGCCGTAAGACCAAGTACCATGACCAGCCAACTGCCGGGACCCCGCACCTGAATAGGCTGGCGATCAGGATCGCGGGTCCGACCTCGACGTGATGACTTCTTGGGGGACGTTTAGCATGACACACGCTTTCGTGAATTCTCTTCATCGCATATTTCAGGCTTCTCTGAGCAAGACCATGACGAGCTGGTTGGCGTCAACATCCGTCGCCTGGCGGGCTGTGAAGTGCCCGGCAATTTCACGCCATGCGACTGAATTCTCGCCGGCCACTAATCGCAAAGTCGGCTGGGGCCTTCTTATCGTATCGAGTGCGGGCGCATTATTTGCGGGTTTCGCCGTCGCTGCGGGACCGGCTATTGCTGCGACGTTGCAGGACCTCCCCATGAAGACCGGGCAGGTGTTCGTTGTCGATGATTGGAACAGCAAGATCACGGCGACGGACCTTGGGTCGAACTACTTCTCAGGAAATACCGGTGCCGCCGAGTCTGCCAAGGGGTTGATGAGGATTTCGGTAGACCCCGCGTCGAACGACCCGCCCGGCAGTCGGCCCGGGGGCAGCCTCGATTTGGCATTCAACTTTGCGGGCCGACCGGCCACGAGCTTTGCCGGTTACTTCGCATCCCTGTTCGGTCTGACTGATACGCTGGTGTCACTGACCGGCGGGGCTCAGCCGACCAGCACGACGAAATTCCCAGGGTATTTCATCAATACGCGGGATATTTATCGCGGGCTTCACCCGCTTGAGGGTCGCACCTTAGAGACGCTGGAATTCGATGTCCGGCTGGAGACGGCTGAACCGGTCATATTGAAAATCGAGCTAAAGGATGAGGCTGGCTTCGATGTCTACACCCGGCGCCTGATTTCCCCTAATGGCGGCTCCTGGCAGACGATCAGCCTCGGAATGCCGCAGGCGTTTTCAAAGTCGCTCAAGGGCGGAGGCAATCCCGCTGGATTCGACTGGACAAAGGTTTCGATATTCGGACTCACGGTCGAGCGCTCGAATGTTGCAGCGGGTGTGGTGAACCCCGTCGCCGGCCGCCTCCTGATCGATAATCTCGCGCTCGTCGACGAGAATGGGCAATATCCAGATCTGACCCGGATTACGGACCCGGCTGGCGGCCTGGATCCGGCCTATAGAGATGCCTTTCTCGACTGGGTGCGGGCGACCAGCATCCTCTATTTTCGGGATTGGGCATCGACCGACCCTCGCACCGGGGGCATCGTCCAGGATCGCTCCACCTTTGCGGATTTGATGAGCGTCGGGGCGATCGGGTTCCAACTTAACGCCCAAGTGATCGCTGCGGAGCGGGGTTACATCACGCGTGCCACTGCCGCCCAGGCGGTGCGCAACATCCTCCAGGTACTCGACCTCAACCAGGGGCCCGCGCGGGTTGGTATGACAGGATACAAGGGCTTCTTCTACCATTTTCTCGGGATCAATGGCCGGCGCAAGCAGAATTTCGACCGCCCGGAAACGACGAACCTGAACGAGTCCAAGAACACAGTCGAATTGAGCACCATCGACACCGCCCTTGCCATTGCCGGTGTCGTGGTCGCGGGACGCTATTTCAATGGCCCATCGGCCGACGAGACGGCCATCCGAAGTCTGGCCGCCGGACTCTATGCCCGCGTGGATTGGCATTTCATGCTGGACCCGGCGACGAATCAGTTTTACCTGGGCTGGAAACCTAACGAGGTACGCGACGATGACAGCGGACTGTTCGGGCGTTTCAAATTAAACGATGCTGCCGGACTCGGGCAGTACTCAAGTAAAGATGACTCGGGCGTCGAGAAGCCGGCTACCCTTGACTTCTATACTGACGAGGCCCTGCTCATTGCGCTCCTCGCCATCGGATCCCCCGATCCAGCGCACCGTTGCGGGTCTGGGGTTTGGGATGACATCAAGCGCGAAAGAGGTGGTGGCTCTTTCGTCATGACCTACCCCGGAAGCCTTTTTACTTACCAGTTCGGGAGCGTCTGGATAGATACGCAGGCCCTCGGGGTCGATAACCACGCGGCTGATCCAATCGATTTTTTTCAAAACACCATCACGGCCATTGACGCGACTCGCAACTACACGCTCGACAACCCTAATCACCGCATCACCTGGCTCCATGGTAAAGGGGGCGCGCGCTGGTCGCTGTCCGCCACCGAAGGTCCTTTCGATCGTTACTTCGCCTATGGTGCGCTATACGCCGCCTTGGCCCTGAACGGTGGTGTTGTAGCACCCCCGGCGCTGGTGGAAGAGGCGGAGCACGGCACCGGTGATGGCGTCATACAGCCACGAGGTGCGGCCTCAGGGCTCCGCACCGTCTGGCTGCACTCGGGCGAATCACGCAGCCTGACCGTCAACCTCCCCCGCTCTTGCTCATCAGCCGCGACGGTGACCTACTCCAATGACAATAACGGTGCATTGGAGTCGGTCGGGCTTCTCATTGACGGACAGTCAGTGGGTATCTTTGCGGCACAGGATACTGGAAACTATGGTTCGGGTTGGAATGTCTTTCTGACTTCGGAACCGCTTGGACCGGTCACGCTCGCTCCGGGGCCCCATCTGCTCGCCCTAACCGTCAGCGATGGGGACGGCTATGGGGTGGAGATCGACAAGGTGACCTTCCAGTGCCCGGGAGTGGTCCGCGATTTAGAGGACGGGACCGTCGCCATTTACGCCGCCGGAAGCGCGATCCTCCATCGGCCGGACGATGCCATTGCTGGCTTGTGGGAGGCCCAAGAGCTTGGTCTGTTGCACCCGCGGTTTGGATTCGCAGACAGCTACAACATGGGCGTCGAGGACGCCCTCTTGCCGGGAGACGTAGGGCTCAGAGAGACGGGTTTCTGGGCGAATCCCACCGGCTTCGGCATCGACCACGGACCCATGGTGACGATGATCGATAACGCGCTAGGTGACAATCGGATACCGCATTTGTTCATGTCTCATCCGGACATCAATGCGGCCTTAATAGCATTGTTCCCCACGTACAGCACCTACACCCTCACGACGAACAAGGCCGGCACCGGGTCGGGCACCGTCGGCGGTGGCGGCAACTATGCGGCGGGTACCCCCATCACCCTGACCGCGGACGCGGCTACCGGCAGCGCCTTCACCGGCTGGAGCCCCAGCCCCTGCGCCCCGAACTTCACCATGCCCACCGCGGACCTAGTGTGCAGCGCCACCTTCACCCTAGATTCGTACATCCTGACGGTGACCAAGAGCGGCACCGGCAGCGGCACGGTGACGGGGACCGGCATCGACTGCGGCAGCGACTGCGGCGAACCCTATGCCAGCGGCACCGCGGTCACTCTGACTTCCCACCCGAGCAGCGACTCCAGGTTCGCGGGCTGGAGCGGCGCCTGTGTCGGAACCAAGGCCTGCACCGTGACCATGAGCGCCGCCCGAAGCGTCACGGCGATCTTCACCCTGTTACCCAAGTACACCCTGACGGTTGTCAAGTCCGGCAGCGGCACCGTCACCAGCACGCCGGCCGGCATCGGCTGCGGGACCGATTGCAGCGAGTCCTATGTCAGTGGGACCGCGGTCGCGCTCACCCCCGCGCCCGCCACCGGCTACGTCTTTTCCACCTGGAATGGGGCCTGTCGGGGGAGCGGCGCTTGCAACCTGACGATGACCGCCGCCAAGAGCGTCACCGCCACCTTCACCGGCGCGAAATACCCCATCACCGCCACCGCCGACCCGGCCGCCGGGGGGACCGTCACCTGCACCCCGAACCCGGTGCTGCACGGCGCGAGCAGCACTTGCACCGCCACGCCCAAGACCGGCTACACCTTGACCGCGTTCAGCGGCGCCTGCACCGGGACCAGTTGCGCCCTGACCAACGTCACCGAGGCCAAGGGCGTTACAGCCAACTTCGGCCTCAAGACCTACCCGATCACGGCCACCGCCAACCCGGTTGCCGGCGGCACGGTCACCTGCACCCCGAACCCGGTGCCCCACGGCAGCGGCACCACCTGTACCGCCGCGCCCAACGTCGGCTATACCCTCAGCGCATTCACCGGCTGCACCCGCAGCGGCACGTCCAGCCAGTGCGCCCTGACCGGCGTGACCGCGGCGAAGTCCGTCATCGCCACTTTCAGTCCCGCGAAGTACCCAATCACCGCCACCCCCAGCCCGCTCGCCGGGGGCACGGTGACCTGCACCCCCAACCCGGTGTCACACGGTACTAGCAGTACCTGCACCGCCAGACCCAAGACCGGCTATGCCTTCGCCGGCTTCAGCGGCGCCTGCACCGGGGCCAGTTGTGTCCTGAACAATGTCACGGCGGCCCAGGGCGTCACGGCGAATTTCACGGGCCTGACGCTGCGGATCGACGATGTCAGCCGGGTCGAGGGCAACCTGGGCACGAGCGCTGCGACCTTCACGGTGACCCTGTCCGCGGTCGGTGCCGGCACCGTGACGGTCAGGTACGCTACCGCCAATGTCGAGGCCCTGGCGGGTAGCGACTACACGGCGGCCGGCGGGACCCTGGCCTTCTTGCCGGGGCAGACCAGCAAGACCCTGACGGTGAATCTGAGGGGCGACACGGCGGTGGAGTCCGACGAGACCTTTGTCGTCAACCTCAGCGCGCCCGCCGGGGCGACCCTGTTGGACAAGCAGGGCCTGGGTACCATCCGCAACGACGACTGACTTCGGCGGCTCTTGGGGACGACCCCCGTCATCGACGCGAAAGCAGGCTTTCGTAGGGAATCTTCAGGCCTTGGTGCAGGCGTTGCAGCATCCACAGATGAACACAGATTATTCATTGGCTTACGCTTGGTCGAGGGCTCACCTTGCGGATGATTGTGACAGTAGCGATAAGCGCATGACAATTGAAAGAAAATCTGTGTTCATCTGTGTTCATCTGTGGATTTTAGGCTGACCGGCCGCCGGCCTGGGACCGCGGCGGCCGCGGCAACAGGAAGGCCAGGCCGCCCAGCAGCAGGGTGGTGCCCAGGACGAACAGATGCAGATTGACCGCCCCGGCCAAGGCGACCTTGGGCGCCACCCCCAGGGGCACCAGGGCGGCCATGGCGGCGATCTCATAGCTGCCGCTGCCGGCGATGCCATGGACGGGCAGGACACTGGAAAGTTCCGCCCCCATCACCCCGGCCAGTACGCGCCAGAAGGCGGCCGGGACGAAGTGTGCCAGGACACTCGCAAAGGCGATGAACTTGAGCGTCCAGGTCCCGGCCGTCCAGAGATAGACCCGGGCGATGAGCCAGGGGTCGCGCGGCGCCGCGGCGGCCACCTGCCGCACCAGGGCGCGCGGCCGCCCGCCCCCGGTCAACCAGGGCGAGGCGCCGACGCGCCCGATCAGCGCCAACACCGAGAGCCCGGCGACCCAGACGAGCCCCACAGCCCACCAGACCCACCAGGGGTCGCGCAGGTCCAGGATCAGGATCGCGACGAGCCCCAGGAAGTGCATGTCCAGGATGCGGATCCACAGGAGCGCCGCGGTCGCCTCCAGCAGGCCGAAGTCGAAATAGCGGCGCATCAGCCAGGGGAAGACCAGCTCCCCGGTGCGCATGGGCAGCAGGTTGTTGGCGCTGTTGTGCAGGATCGTCAGGCGCAGCACGCCGATGAACTGCCCCTGCAGGCGCGGGCGGAACCAGTCGTAGACGCGCACGGCGCGCAGGCCATAGCTCAGGGCCGTGAGCAGGAAGAGCCAGGCGACCAGGAGCGGGGAGAAGGCCAGCCAGGGGGCGAGCAGCGTCCCCCAGCCGACGCTGTAGTGCACCGCGGCGAGCAGGGCGACGAGCAGGGCGGCGCCGATCAGCCAGTCCCGCGCGCGGCCCAGGCGCAGCCCGCGGGTGCCCAGGCCGTCCGTGTCGCCCAGGGGCGCGGGCACGCTCAGGAGCGGCGGCGTTTCGGCGGGTAGAAGGGCGGCGCGCCCGGGGGGCGGGTCTTGAAGCGGCGATGCACCCAAAAGTATTGCTCCGGCATGGTGTGGATGCGCGCCTCGATCACCCGGTTCATCAGGGCCGCGTCGGCCGCCGGGTCGCCGGTGGGAAAGGGACTGAGCGGCGCGTCGAAGGCGAGTTCCAGCCCCCGGCCCCAGGGCAGGTAACGGGCGAAGGTCGGGATCACCAGGGCCCCGGACAGGGCGGCAAAACGCCCGAGACTGGGGACCGTGGAGGCCGGCACGCCGCAGAAGGGCACGAAGATACCACGGCGCCCGCCGTCCTGGTCCGGCAGGTAGAAGAAGGGCGTACCGGAGCGCACCACGCGGATCAGGCCGCGCAGGTCATCGCTGCGCTCGATGGAGACACTGCCATACTGGCGACGCGCCCGCTTGACCTGGCGATCCACCACCGGGTCGCGGATCTTCTGATACATGTAGACCCCGGCATGGACCAGGCCGGTGAAGGCCGCGCCCGCCAGCTCCAGTCCCACGAAATGGGGTACCAGCACGATCACCGGCCGACCGGCGGCGATGCAGGCGTCGATGACCTCCGGGTTGCGGATGAGTACCAGGCGCTTGAGCCGCGCCCGCGAAATCCCCCACACCAGCCCCTGGGTGACGGCCGCGACTCCCAGCCAGCCGAAATGGGCGCGCAGGATGCGCTCGCGCTGCGTCGGTGTGCGGTCGGCGAGACAGACGCCCAGGTTGCGGCGGGCGACCTCGCGCCGGTCCGCGGCCAGGTAATACCCGAGCCGGCCGAGGCCCTGACCCAGCGCCCACAGGAGCCGAAAGGGGAGTCGACCCAGGGCATAGGCCAGGCCGACGGCAAGCCAACTGGGCCAGTAGCGCGGATGCCGCAGCGCGGGGGCGCGGGGCAGGAGTTCGGCACAAGGCTCAGTGTCGGGATCGTTCATCCCAAAATCCACAGATGAACACGGATGAGCACTGATTTTCTTTGAATGGTCATGCGCTTATCGCTATTGCCACAATCACCGGCCAAGCGTAAGTCAATGAATAATCTGTGTTCATCTGTGTTCATCTGTGGATAACTGCTCTTTCTGGGGTCATCGCGGTAAAACGCTGTGGTTGGTGTGCTGTCGCCGGGACTGGTACTCCAAGACCGGATTTCTATCTGTCTCATAAGATCAGGAACTGTTCACAGATAAGTTAAACAAGTGCATTAGGGAATACTCTTGGCGTCGTTGTCGTTATCAAGGTTATCGCCGTGGCGCGGATTCTATCTCTTCTCCGATTACGATTACGATTACGACAACGACAACGACAACGACAACGACAACGACAACGATTGTGTCTGGCTTGTACGTGACTCGTCACATAAAGATGATACCACCGAATTGCGCAGTCACAGGGAACAACGGCTATTCAAACAGGGCCTCCGCGATGCGCGTCACGAAGGGCAGGGCGGCGAGGGTCAGCAGGATCGCGCGATAACCGGGCTGGTGGGTGTTACCGAGCACCAGGACCTGATCCGGTCCGCAGCCGCTGCGCCCGCGACTGCCCGGATGAAAGCGGGCGCTGGGGTCGATGGCCGCCACCTGATCCCGGGCCTCCTGATCCCGCGGGATACAGAACTCGTAGTCCAGGGCGCGCCGCCCGCCGGGCGGCCCCTGGAGGCCGGCGGCATCGAGGCGGTCCAGGTCGAAGGCGATGACGGTCGTCGGGTCGAGGCCCGCGGCGGTCGCCGCGAGGGCGAAAGAGAAGACTATTTGTCCGCAAATGAACGCAAATGAACGCAAATAAGAAATGGGAAGCAATGGCTTCAGGTGGTCGTGGCGCGTCCAAGCCCCGAGCACGACCCAAGACGCCGTGTCGGGCGCCTTGTCCATGTAACGACCAGCGCCGCACCGGGATGCATCCCTCTCGGCGCCGACCCCCGCCTTCCCCCATTTGCGTTCATTTGCGTTCATTTGCGGACAATCCTTCTCTATTTTCCCCGTCAGCGCTCGAACTTGTAGAAGATATCCGCGCCCGGGGCGTCCCCGCTTTCGGCCTCGAGTTCGATATTGCGGCTCCAATCATAGCGCAGCTTGACCGCGTTCTGGCTGTCGCCGATACCGCTGACG
>Ga0247840_10004687_pt1 | contig 21353 bp, 18 predicted proteins | sample LaCruzMarch2015__FD_192404 | JGI IMG/M metagenome (GOLD analysis project Ga0247840, IMG submission 192404) | Freshwater microbial communities from meromictic Lake La Cruz, Castile-La Mancha, Spain - LaCruzMarch2015_17m | ecosystem: Environmental > Aquatic > Freshwater > Lake | place: Spain... | reverse complement strand
AGACCCCGGAGAGCAGCAGCAGGGGCCAGGAGATCAGGTTCAGGATACCGTCGGCCAGTTCCTCGGTCCGCAGCCGTGCGGCGACGACGAGCCCCAGGCTGATCAGGCACAGGGCGCCGGCCGCAAAGACCAGGACCAGCGCCGGATAGGACCCGCGCATGGGGAAGCCGAGCACCAGGTCCGCACCCAGGTACACCACCGTGGTGGCAGACATCACCACCAACAGGCGCGAGAGCACCTGGGCGCTCAGGAACTCAAACGGCGAGAGCGGCGTCGCCTTCAGCCGCCGCAAGACGCCGTTCTTGCGGTAACGCACGATCACCCAGCCCACCCCCCAGAGGCTGGAGAACATCAGGTTCATCGCCAGGATCCCGGGCAGCACCCAGTCGGCATAACTGACGGCCGCGCCGGTCAGGGTCCGGCGCTGCGGTGGCGGCCCGCCCGCCCCCGGAGCGGCCGCCGCCGCGGGCGGCGTTCCCAGCAACAGCCGCTCGGCCAGATAGCCGCGGGGGGACTTGAGGTTCACCCAGTAGGTCAGCGGGTCGGTGCGCGGGTCGATCAGCAGATCGAGCTGATGGCGATCCACCTTGGTCATCGCCGCCCCCGGATCGGTCAGCGGCACGAACGTGATGTAGTCCAGGGCCAGGAACCCACCCGCGACCCGCGGCAAGGACCCGTCGGTGCTCAGCACCCCGACTTTGAACTGGTCCTGGGGATCGCCGCTGAAGATGAAGGCGAAGCCCAGCACCATCAGGATCGGCATGAAGATGTTCCAGCCCAGACCGGCACGGTCCCGATAGAACTCCCGGTTGCGGGCGATGAGGACGGCCAGGATGCGGCGCCACATGGTTGGGTCTCCCGGGGCTTGGCCCGACTGGTTGGTCCTTGGAAGGCGCGGCGGTGCGCCGGGGGCATGGGGCCTTTGGGATTTGGCCGACGCGCGTGCTGATGGTCCGCACAGCGGACCCTACGATCGGGAAGGCCCATTTTGGGGTCCGCTTACGGTAGCATTGTCCCAAGTCCGGACGCGGACCGCTAGCGGCGCGCCCGGGTGCGATCAGAACTGATGTGGTGACCGAGATCCCGGGTACGTTGTCGTTGTCGTTGTCGTTGTCGTTGTCGTTGTCGTAATCGATAATCCGACCACGATTACGACAACGACAACGACGCCCGGTCCGTGAGAACGTCCGGTAGCTGAAGGGTACGCGATGCGTACCCTACGACATGTGCGTTAACACATCGGTTCTGATCGCACCCGGCGCGCCCCCACCCCTTGACTGCGACCATTCACACCACTGGAAAGCCCCCATGCCCATCCTGATCCTGCTCCTTGGACTCTTCCTCTTCATCAGCGCCCACTCGCTCGGCTTTCTCGCCCGCAAGACGCGGGCCAAGGTGTCGGGCGCCATCGGGGAGGACCGCTGGCGCGGGTTGGTCGCCCTGGCGAGCCTTATCGGCCTCATCCTGATCGGCCTGGGGTACTGGCTGGCCCGCGTCGAGCCGATCCCGCTCTACGCCCCGGCGACCTGGACGCGGCACCTGAGCCTCCTGATCATGGTCCCGGTCTTCCCGCTGCTCTTCGCCACCTATCTCCCGGGACGCCTCCAGGACGCGGTCGTCCACCCGACCCTGGTGGCCGTCGCCCTGTGGGCCTTCGCGCACCTGCTCGCCAACGGCAACCTGGCGGACCTGCTCCTGTTCTGGTCCTTCCTCATCTGGTCCGTAGCCGACCTGATCTCGCTCAAGTACCGCCCCGCCCCGCCGGTAGAGGGCGCCCCTCCCGGCAAGTTCAACGACCTGATCGCCGTCGTCGCCGGGCTCGCACTCTATGGTGTCTTCCTGTTCTGGGCGCACGCCTGGCTGTTTGGCGTCTCCCCCCTGGGCGGCGGCGCGCTCTAGCCAACGACAACGACAACGATGGATCACGCATCCGGCCACCGGATGGCACTCAGGATCGCGCGCGCCCGGTCGTAGTCGAAGGCGTCGAGTTGCCGCGTCAGCTGCCCCAGGTCCTCACCCAACACCGCGCGCAGCGCCCCCGCGGACTCCCGGAAGAGGTGCCCGGCAGCGATGTCACCGACCGCCAGCAGGTCGTCCAGGCGTTGCACCAGGTCCCGCAGCCCGGCGCCGTCCGGGACCGCGGCCGCCGACGCGCACTCGTCCTGCGGCAACTGCGCCAGGATGTTGCCGGCGACGGCCGTGTAGGCCACCTCCACGGCCGCGATCAGGGGCTCGCAGGCGGCGGCGTCCGCGCCTGTGCGCAAGGCCGTCTCCAGGGCCGCGGCCGCGTGCTGGACCGCCACTGCACCCATCGTGCCCGAAACCCCCCGAAGGGTATGGACGATGAACCGGGCCTGGTCCCGCTCGCCCGCGACGAGCCGGCGGCGCAGGTCGGCCATGTCCTGCCCGTGGCCCAGGGCGTAGGTGCGCAGGTAGCGGCGGGTGTCAGCGCTCCATGGGCTCGCCCCGCCAAGCACTGGACCCGCGGCGCCGAGCCGCGCTGGTGCAGCCTCAGTGCGCCCCGCCGCCGGAGGCCGATCCGCCGCCAATGACGCCGCCGGCGCTGGGAGGGTCGTCGTCGGGTCCTCGGACAACCACTGTAACAGGGCGTCGAACAGGGCCGCGGGGTCCACCGGCTTTGCCACATGACCATCCATGCCGGCCTCGATGCACGCTGCGCGGTCCTCGTCGAAGGCATTGGCGGTCATGGCCAGAATGGGCGTGGCGGAGCGCCCCGGCAGACAACGGATGGCGCGGGTCGCCGCCAGGCCGTCCATGAGCGGCATCTGCACGTCCATCAGGATCAGGTCATAGGCACTGGCCGCGGCCATCGCGACCGCCTCGCGACCGTCCGCCGCGGTGTCCACCGCGAGCCCCGCCCCACGCAGCAGTTCCAGGGCCACCTCCCGGTTGATGACGTTGTCCTCCGCCAACAAGAGCCGCGCCCCGGCGTGGCGGCGGCGCAGTTCCTCCTCCGCATCGGGGGGGGGCGGGGCCGGGTTCACTCCCTGGTCCTGATCGACCGCCTCGCCTTGGCCGCGGCCCAACCGCACCGTGAACCAGAAGGTGCTCCCCTGCCCCGGCACACTCTGAGCCCCAGCGTCCCCGCCCATCAACTGCGCCAGCCGGCGAGTGATCGCCAACCCCAGGCCGGTGCCGCCGTAGCGGCGGGTCGTGGAGGCATCCGCCTGCTCGAAGGCGCCGAACAGGCGCGGCAGTTGCTCCGCGGCGATGCCGATGCCGGTGTCCTGCACCTCGCAGCGCACCAGCAGCCCCGCGGGCGCCTCTTCGAGCATCCTGGCGCGCAACCGCACCCCACCGCGCTCGGTGAATTTGACTGCATTCGCCGCATAGTTGAGCAGGGCCTGACGCAGGCGCGTCGGGTCCCCGTGCAGCCACCGGGGCGCGACGTCGCGTTCCACCTCCAAGGTGAGCCCCTTGGCGGCGGCCTGCTCCGCGACCAGGGAACGGACCTGGTCCAGGACGCGGTCCAACACGAAATCGCAGCCCTCCAGTTCCAGGCGCCCGGCCTCGATCTTGGATAGATCCAGGATATCGTTGAGGATGGTCAGCAGGTGCCGGGCGGCGCCGTCGATACGCCGCAGCCGTTCGGCCTGAGCGGGCGTGACTGGGGTGCGCGCGAGCAGGTGGGTCAGCCCGACGATGGCGTTCATGGGCGTGCGGATCTCGTGGCTCATGTTGGCCAGGAAGTCGCTCTTGGCCTGGTTGGCGGCCTCCGCCCGGGCGCGCGCCGCTGACAGTTCCAGGGTACGGCTTGCCACCAGTTCCTCCAGGTGGTGACGATAGCCGTCCAGTTCCTCAGCCACCCGCTGTTTTTCGGTGATATCCTCCTTTACCGCGACATAGTGGGTGATGGACCCGTCGGGTCGGCGCAGCGGGGTGATGATGGCGTGCTCGGTGTACTCACTGCCGTCGCGGCGTCGATTGATGAACTCGCCGAGCCAGGGCCGGCCCTGGGTCAGGGCCTCCCACAGGGCTCGGTAGGTGGACGCCGGGGTCTTGCCGGAGCGCAGGATACGCGGGTTCTGACCGATTGACTCGGCACGAGCGAAGCCGGTGGCTCGCTCGCAGGCCTCGTTGACATATTCGATCCGGCCCTCCAGGTCGGTGATGACGATGCTCTCCGGGCTCTGCTCCACCGCCTGGGCGAGCTTGCGCAGTTGCGCCTCGTCGCGGCGTTGGCGGACGATCCGCCACACCTCGTTGGCCAGGAGCTGGACGGTCTCCACGTCCAGGTCCGTGTAGGGCTCGGGTTTGTTGCCGATCCCGGCGATCATCCGCACCAGTCCGGACTCCAGGACCGGCACGCTGACCAGACGCACGAGCGCCGCGTGACCGGCCGGGAGCCCGCGACGGGCGATCTCCTCCTGGGGGGCGCCGACATAGTCGTTGAAGACCACGGGGGCGCGCCGCCGCAGGGCCTCGGCCCAGACGCCGGCCTCACTGACGGGGTAGTGCCGGTCATAGGCGGCCTGGCAGTAATGCTCCAGGGTGGCCCTGGACCAGGCGACCATCTCGACCTGTTCCTGGTCATCATGGACGAAGTGGGTAAACCCGATCCGGCTCCCGGTGAGCCCCTCCGCCAGCTCCAGTCCGTACTGCATGAAGGCCCGCTCGTCCAGGCGCTCGGCGGCCCCCGGCAGGTCCAGCAGGGCAGTGGCGCGGCGTGCCTGCAGGATCAAGGTCTGCTCCGCCAGCCGCGCCTCGGTCACATCGAGCATCACCCCCTGGAGGTAGCGCGGGCGACCCTCGCCATCACGCACCACCTGCGCCGCATCGTGGTAATGCCGCCACCGACCGTCGCGGGTCGCCAGGCGATAGTCCATGGCCAGGGCCCCGCCACCCTCGGGCAATGCCGTCAAGGCATCGAGGACCGGTTGGCGGTCGTCGGGATGGATCAGCCGCATCCACAGTTCAGGGGCCGCGGTCAACGCCTCCGGCGTGTAGCCCAGGTCGCCGATCCGCGGGCTGACATAGAGCTTCGGGCTGCCCGGGTCCAGGGAGGCCCGGTAGAGGATGACCGGTACCTGCTCGGTCAGCAGGCGGGTGCGCTCCTCGCTCTCGCGCAGGGTCTGCGCCGTGCGCTCCTGCTCTTCCAGCAGGCGCAGCAAGGCCGCGCGCGCCTGGTCCGAGACGGCGAGCAGGCGGGCCGTCTCGGCCTGGGCGGCACGCACCTGCTCCTCCGCCTGACGGCGATCGGTGATATCCAGGAGGCTGCCGAAGAGCCGCACCACCCGACCGCCGCGCACCTCGGCCTCGGCGCGGGTGCGCACCCAGCGACGCTCGCCCTGCGCGGTAATGAGCCGCAGCTCCAGGTCATAGGATTCACCGAGATCCAGGGCACGTTGAAAGGCCGCGGCCATCCGCGGGCGATCCTCCGGGACATAGAAGGAGATGTTGCGCCCGGTGTCGCTGGGGTCGTAGTCACGGGTAAGCCCAAAGATGCGGTAGACCTCCTCGGTCCATTGCCGCTGCCCGGTCGCGACCTCGTACTCCCAGCCGCCGAGTCGGGCAATCTCCTGAGTATGGCGCAGCAGCGCCTGCTCCTGGCGCAGGGCCGACTCGCGCTGCTGACGGCGCACCCGGGCGGCCATCAGGGCGGCCAGGAAGAGGGTGGCCACCGGGTAAATCGCGAGCACCGGCCAGACCATGCGCTGGAGCACCAGGGCCGCGGCCGACGGCGGCAGCATGATCATCATCAAGACCAGCACGACGGCATGGACCAGGACTCCGAACAGGTAAAATTCGCGCAGTGACAGACGCTCCGGCGCCGGGCGCAGATGCCGCCAAGCGATGCCGAGAGTCCCGGCGGCGAGGATCGCGCTAATGCCGACCGGCGCCCCCAGACCGCCCTGGTAGAGCCGCAGGGCGGCGGTCACGGCCATGGCCACCAGGGTCGGCACGCCACCGAAGAAAAGCCCGCTCACGGCCAGCAGGACCGAACGGCTATCAAAGACGAGCCCTGGGACCAGGGGCCAGGGCGCCAGCATGATTGCAGCCCCAATGGCCCCGATGAGGCCGCCGGCCAGTAGGCGCACCGGCACGGACCCGCGATCCCCGGCGCCGCGGATAAAAAGGTCCAAGACCAAGGCCAGGGCCAGGAGCAGGGCGGCGTTGTGGATCAGGCCGAGCAAGGCCGGAGCGATCATTGCGCCCTCAACCTGAGCAAGGCGGCTCGGCAAGGGGGCTCAAGGTGCATCTCCTCGGATGCCCTCTGCGGCCTTTGGCTCAACGGCCTGCGGCACGGCCGCGCTGAACCTTGCCGACGACACGTCCTCGAGCCGCGCCTGATCCGCCCCGGGCGCGACCCGCGGCACGCCCTGCGCCCACCGACGGACCTGGTACCAGAGCCGCCCCAGATGCTCATGCAGAGCAAAAAAGCTGATGGGGAAGGCCCGCGCCGAGGGCAGCCAGTCGACCAGACCAAGCCCTTGTCGCCAGTTCGGGATGGAAACAGCCCCGGTGGGGGCTGGGATCACGCCGATGCCGGCCTGCTCGCAGACCTCCACCGCCCGCGGCAGATGCCAGGCGTCGCTGACCAACAGCACGCCGGAGACCCCGGCACGCTCGAGCATCGGTTTGGAGTAGGCCGCATTCTCCCAAGTGGTGCGGCTGCGGTTCTCCACGCCGGCCACCGGGACCGCGAACTCCTCCCGCAGGGTCCGCGCCATCAGGTCGCCCACGGCCGGGTCACCGTCCGTGGGCCCGCCGCCGGTCACATAGATCGGCAGGCCGGTGGCGCGATGCAGCCAGGCCCCGTAACGCACCCGTTGCAGGCTGAAACCGTCCAACGTCGGGCCCCCATACTCGCCCCCGGTGGTGGCAAACCCGGCGCCAAGCACCAGAATGGCCTGGGCCTGGGTTGGCAGCGGCTTCTGGAGGTCCAAGGGTGGATAGGGCTCCAAAGGCGCCATCAGCAGCGTCGCGACGACGGGCAGGCACAGCAGCGTCAGGATGGCAGTCCCGGTGAACACCAGCAGCCGCCCCAAGGCCCCGCGCACGAGCAAGAAGCCGGCAGCAAGCAGCAGGAGAATCAGCCCCGGTGGCAGCAACAGGGTCTTGAGAGCGAGGTAGATCGTCATGCCGTCGTGCTGCGCACCGGAACAAGCGCCCGGGGGCGATTGTTCAGAGTCAGTTGCGCACCGCATCACTCTTCAGGATCTTCGGCGTGACGAAGATCAACAACTCGGAGTTGTTATCTTTGCGCGCCTCCTTCTTGAACAGACGCCCGAGCATGGGGACATCGCCTAACCAGGGTACCTGCTCCTTGTTGTAGGCCTTTTCCCGTTCAAAGACACCGCCCAAGACCACGGTCTCACCATTGTCCACCAGTACCGTCGTCTCGACCGAGCGGGTATTGATGGGAACGCCTGAGGTGGTCACCTTGGTCCAGTCCGGAGCATCTTTGTTGACCTTCAGTTCCATAATGACACGGTCGTCCGGGGTGATCTGGGGCGTCACATCGAGTTGGAGCACCGCGTCCTTGAACTCGGTCGTGGTGGCCCCGCCGCCGCCCCCGGCACTCGTCGTGTAGGGCACCTGTTGGCCCATCTTGATCGTGGCCTTCTTGGCGTCGGAGGTAATGACCCTGGGGCTGGAGATGATCTCACCGCGTCCCTCCAGTTGCATGGCGGAGAGTTCGAGTTGCAGCAGATAGGACCCGATCTTGCCGATCAGCAAATTAACGGCGCCGGATGCGGCGTTGACGGGAAGGTTGACCAGATACGGAACCGTACTGATCGGGTTCTGCATGGTTCCGACGCCAGCCAGTGCAGGATCACGGGCGTCGTGAACCGACGCGGTACCGGTAAATTGGCCCGGGGGACGTCCTGATACCTCGCTGAAGTTCCCTTGGCGTGGACCGTTGACGTTTTCCGCCCAGCGGCTGTAGCCGAAACGAACGCCCAAATCACGCGCAAAATCATTGTTCGCAATCACGATACGCGACTCGATCATGACCTGGCGCACCGGCACGTCGAGACGCACCACCAAGCGCCGGATGTCCTCCAATTTCGCCGTCGTGTCCTGCACCAGCAGGGTATTGGTGCGCACATCAATCGTCACATTGCCGCGATCCTTGGTCAGCAGGTTGCTCTTGTCGGACTTGAGCATGGTCGCGAGGTCGGCCGCCTTGGCGTAGTTGACCTGAATGTACTCGGTGCGCAAGGGGGCCAATTCCTCGATTTGCTTTTGGGATTCCAGTTCCAGCTTCTCCGCCGCGGCCAACTCCTGACTCGGCGCCACCATGATGACGTTATCGGTCTGACGCATCGCCAGCCCCTTGCTCTTCAAGATGATATCCAGGGCTTGGTCCCAGGGTACATTCTTCAGGCGCAGCGTAATGTTGCCGCGCACGTTATCGCTTGCGATCAGGTTGAGGCCGGTGAAGTCGGCCAACAGTTGCAGGACCGCGCGCACCTCGATATCCTGAAAATTCAGCGAGAGGCGATCACCTTTGAAGACGACCTTTTTCTTCTCATTCTGTTCCTTCTCCGCCGGCGTCAGCGCACGGAACTCCAGGGTGAAGAGGTCATCGGTCTGATAGGCCAGGTAGTCCCACTCCCCCGCCGCCTGGATATCGAGCACAACGTCGCGCCCGCTCCGCTTGGACTCCACCGCGGTCACCGGGGTGGCGAAATCGGTCACGTCCAGACGCCGGAAGAGGCGCTCGGGCAGCGAACTGTCATAGAGGTCGACGAAGACATGCCCGGCCTGTTCGCGCACGGCCACCCGGGTCTTGGCACTGGGCAGTTTGATCACGACCCGCCCCTCGCCGCCGGTGCCGCGCCGAAAATCGATGTCGCGCACCGCCCCGCCCGAGCCCGCGGAACGGGGGGAAGCGGCCGGCCCACTCGCGGACACGGGACGCGCATCGGCGACCTGGGTGGCCGCGGGGCCGGCCGTGGGTGCAGGCTGCTCCGCGGGTCGGGGCGGCGGCGCAACGCTGACCGGGGCGTCCTGGGTGCTGATCTTGAGCGTGACCTTATTGCCGTTGGCGCTGACCTCATAGGGAACCGAATCGTTGAGGTTGACCACCACCCGAGTGCGATTGCTAGCCTCCACGGCGATCAGGCTATGGACGGCACCCACATTGATGGGAATCGCTTTGCGATCGAGCTTGCTGGTAGCCCCCTCGAAGTCCAGCGCGATGCGCGCCGGCGACTCGGTGGCGAAGGAGGCGGGCGCGGCGACGGGTCCGGAGAAGCTCAGTTGGATCTCGACCCGGTTGCCGGGCAGGGCGGCAAACTCGACGTTCTGAAGATCGACGGCCCGGGTCGGGGCGGCGCCGACGGCACAGGCGAGCAGCAGCCACCAGGTCAACCCTGCAATCAGGAACCTTGGCAACGCAGGACGGGCGCCGCGCGCGCACCGGCGCGGGCGGGGGTAACTCGGGCTCATCATCGCGGCTTGCCCTCCACGGGTTATTGGGTGAGCGCGACCGTGGCTTGGCGCTCGCGCCATTCGCCGGGGCCTTCCGATACGATTTCGGTCAATTGGATCGCCTCGTCACTGATGTTGACGATCTGACCATTGTTCGTCCCTAAGTAGTTGCCGACCCGCACCCGGTGCAGGATGCCGTTCGGGCTGCGGATCAGGGCCCACTTGGTCTGATTCTGTTCCAGGGTACCGACCATCCGCAGGGCGTCCAAGGCAAACCCCTCAAGCTCTTCCTTGCGGCGCAGGGGATCGGGGGCCAGGCTGTTCCCGGGCGCGCCGGCAGGCTGGTCGACCCCGCGCGCGTCCACCACGAACGGATCCCGCCGCTCGGCCGGCTCGTAGACGTAGGTATTGATCTGCTTGATCTCCGGCAGAGGCTCAATAGCCCCCGGGTCACGGGCCTTGACCTTGCGAACATAATCCTCCAGATCACTCTGGTCGCCGCCGCCGCACCCGGCGAGCAAGGCCGACAGGAGCACCGCCGACAGCACCGGCAGGCGTCCGGCACGCCGCCCCCGCGCGGGTACTGGAGTGGTTCCGGACCGCGGGCAGACGGGCCTGGTCATTTGGTCACGGCCTCATCCAGATACCGGTAGGTCTTCACCTGCGCCTGAAGCATCAGCTTGGAGTCCGCCGCGCCGCGTTCACCCGCCGGATTAATGATCTTGACGTTGTGGATGGTCACGATGCGCGGCAGTGCGGCGAGCCCGCTGATGAAGCGCCCGAATTCATGATAACGGCCGGTCACCCGAATGTTGATCGGTAACTCCGCATAAAAATCCTTCGACTGCTCACCCTCGGGCTGGAATAACTCGAATTCCAGTCCTGCCGCCAACCCGGTCTGGGACACGTCCACCAGCAGGCCGGCCACCTCGGTTTTGTCCGGGAGTTGCCGCAACATGGCACCGAAGGACTCCTTCATCTCCTCGAGCTGCTGCCGGTAGGCATTGAGATTGGCGGCCTTGCGCTGCTTGGTCTCGAAGGTCTTGCGCAGCTCCAGCTCTTTGGCCTCTTCCGCCTTCCAGCGGCCCAATTGAGACTCCCAGTCCAGGTAATAGAAGGCCCCCGCGACCGCGCCGCAGCACAGCAGGATGGCAAACACCTTGATCAGCATCGGCCATTCGCCGATGTTGTTCAGGTCGAGTTCGCGCAGGTCACGCAGGTCCATGGGGTTTTGGTCCGGAAGATTCGCTCTGGTCGCAGGTGGCGCGTGGCGGCACTGTTACGACGGTTTGTTGCCGTCGCGGCCGGCGACGGGTTGTATCTGGTCGAATGACATGCGGAAATGACTCAAGCCGGTCCCGGTCTTGTCTTTGTTTTCGATCAGCAGCAAGCGCGGGTTGCCGAGCCAGGCGGATCCCTCGACGCTGCGCATGAAGGCCGAGACCCGGGCGTTCGACTGGGCGCGCCCCTCCAACACGATGTTGCGTCCAGTCTGCTCCAGCTTGGTCAGATAGACCCCCTCGGGAATCGCCGTCACCATTTCGTCAAAGAGTCTGACCACCTCCGGGCGGCTCTGTTGCAGTTGCTGGATGATATTCATGCGGGTAAGCAGCTTGGCCTTGGTCTCCTCCAGGGTCTGGATCTCCTTGATCTGGCGGTTGAGCTGACTGATCTGGTCATCGATGTAGCGGTTGCGCGCCTGCTGCGCCTCGATCCTGGACTCGAACCAAAAATGCACCCCGACCGCGCTCAGCAAGGCCGCCCCCAGCGCGCCCCCGGCAACGATGCCGAATTCCCGCCGCCGCCGCCGCCGTTCGGCCTCACGCCAGGGAAGTAGATTGATCCGGGCCATCAGTCGAATCCTCGCAACGCAAGACCCACGGCAACCATCAGCCCGGGAGCCTCGCGCATCAGCTCCTGGGCCTTGATGCGGGGGGAGAGCGACATCTGCGTGAAGGGATTCGCCACCATGGTGGGCAGACCCAGGCGCTCCTCGACCAACTCATCGATCTTACGGATACTGGCGGCACCGCCGGCCAGGATCACCTGATCGACGCGGCTGAAGGTGGAACCGGAATAAAAGAACTGGAGCGCCCGACTGATCTGCTGGGCCAGTGCCTCCTTGAAGGGACTCAAGACCTCCGTGTCGTAGTTCTCGGCAACGTCGCCGTCGAGGATCTTCTGGGTGGCCTGGTCGCGCGGCAACCCATAGCGCCGCTGCACCTCATCGATGAGTTGTTGGCCGCCGAAATTCTGCTCACGCGTGTACACCACCTGGCCATCGTGGAGCACATGCAGGGTCGTCGTGGAGGCGCCGACGTCGGCCACCGCGACGGTCTGCTCCGTGTGCTCGTCGCCGCGGCCGCCCAGAATGAGGCTGCAGGCGTTCTCCATGGCGTAAGCCTCGACATCGACCACCGCGGCGCTCAGACCGGCAATCTCCAGGGCGTTCACGCGGTCGTCCACGTTCTCGCGGCGCGATGCGGCAAGCAGGACGTCAACCATGTCCGCGCTCGCCTGGGACGACCCCAGTACGTCGAAGTCGATGTTCACCTCCTCCAGCGGATAGGGGATGTACTGGTCCGCCTCCAACTGGATCTGGTTCTCCATCTCGGCGTCACTCAGCGCGGCGGACATCGAGATCACCTTGGTGATGACCGCGGACCCGGACACGGCCACCGCCGCGCGCTTGGTCTTGGTGCCGGCCCGCAGCACCGCCCGCTGGATGCACTGGCCCACCGCCTCGGCGTCAGCGATCTTCTTCTCCACCACCGCGTTGCTCGGCAGGGGCTCGATGGCAAAGGTCTCGACCCGGTAAAGGGCCGTGCTCGAACCGACGCTCTGCGACAACTCGATCAGCTTGATGGCGGTCGAACTGATGTCGATGCCCAGCATAGCCTTGTTTTTGCGGCGAAGACCGAACATGGGATTCTCTTAAAACCTGGGAACTTGCGCGGAGGACCTACATTGGACCGCTGAATCGCCCGCTAACTATATCAAACCGAGAATGTTTTGTGGGAGAACCTGGAACCCGCAACCTGCAATCCCCATAGTACCGGCGTGTAGAGGGGCGACCAGCCGGGGACCCGTGCCACCCGCGAGCGGCCGCCGCATCGCGACTGCAAAAAAATGCGCCGACCAGGCATGCATGTTAACGTTCGGCCAACCCTCGCCGCCCGTCACTATGCCTGCATCGCAGCGCCGCCGCGAGCCCCATGTGAGGCGCCGCACCGCGCAGGCGCCCGAAACGGGTCGATTGCCGCCCATGAACGCAAATGATATTCGATTATTCAATTGGTTGGAAGCCACTGGCGCAAACCCCGAACAATCGCACGGCAGACCACCCGAGACGTTGACGCCGCGGGCTGCAGTGCGTTCGCGTGCGGCTGGACGGTCTCTGCCGGGCGGCGCGAACGGAGGTACCCCATGGCAGGACGAGACCGTTTGAACGCGGCGCACTGGCGCATCGCCTACGAGGCGGCCCGCATCATGGTAGAGCAGGACCTGTCGGACTTCGACCGGGCGCGCCGCAAGGCCGCCGCGCGCATCGGCATCCTCGATCGACGCAGTTGGCCGACCAACGAGGCGATCCAGGAGGCGCTCTCGACCCAGCGCCGACTCTTCCCCGGCGCCGCGCAGGCCGCGGCGCTGCGGCGCTTGCGCGGCGAGGCGCTCCAGGCCATGCGCCGCTTCAGCGCCTTCAACCCCCGCCTGATCGGCCCCCTGCTGCATGGGTCGGGCCAGGCCGCCGCGGGCGTGCAACTGTGTCTCTATGCGGAGCGCCCGGAGGACGTGGTGTTCGCGTTGATCGAGGCGCGGATCCCCTGGCACGAGCGCGAGCGCAGTTTTCGCTACGGCAACGGGGAGCGTCGCACCCACCCGGCGTTGCGCTTCGTGGCCGGCGAGACCCCCATCGAACTCGTCGTGCTGCCGCGCCAGGCCCTGCGCAACCCGCCGCTGGACCCGGTGACCGAGCGGCCCGAGCGGGGACTCGATAGCGTCGAACTGGAACGTCTGCTGACCGAGGACGGCGAATAGACAGTATTGAGGTTTCGGAATTTACCCGACTTCAGCCGGGTTGAATCAGCCATTTTCTGGTCTCGCCAGTCCTGCACAATGATGCATTGACAGCACCACCAGGAACTTTTAACATCTTGGTTTTCCGGCGCTTGTTATCTTCCCCGAGGAATCCGACCGGCACCGGCCGCCGCTATCGCACCATTCCCACCACGCCCTGTCCTACCGGAGTGACCTATGTCCAAACCCGCCATGCGCGTCGCCGTTTCCGGCGCCGCCGGCCAGATTGCTTATAGCCTGCTGTTCCGTATCGCCTCCGGCGACATGCTCGGCCGCGACCAGCCGGTCATCCTGCAGCTGCTCGACCTGCCGCAGGCGCAGCTCGCCGCGCAGGGCGTCATGATGGAACTGGAGGACTGCGCCTTCCCGCTGCTCGCCGACATGATCAGCACCGATGACCCGAACGTCGCTTTCAAGGACGCCGACGTCTGCCTGCTGGTGGGCGCCCGTCCGCGCACCAAAGGCATGGAGCGCGCCGATCTGCTGAGCGCCAACGGCGCCATTTTCACCGTGCAGGGCAAAGCCATCGCCACCCACGCCAAGGAGGCCGTCAAGGTCCTGGTGGTCGGCAACCCCGCCAACACCAACGCCTACATCGCGGGCGCCGCCGCCCGCAAGGTCGGCCGCACCGACCCGAACAACTACCACGGCATGCTGCGCCTGGACCACAACCGCGCCCTGTCGCAACTGGCCGCCAAGATCGGCCGTCCGGTGTCGTCCCTGAAGCAGTTGGTCGTCTGGGGCAACCACTCCCCCACCATGTACGCGGACTACCGCTACACGACCTCCAACGGCGACAACGTCAAGGACCTGATCAACGACCACGCCTGGAACAACGACACGTTCCTACCGACCGTCGGCAAGCGCGGCGCCGCCATCATCGAGGCCCGCGGCCTGTCCTCCGCCGCGTCCGCGGCCAACGCCGCCATCGACCACGTTCGTGACTGGGTGCTCGGTTCCGACGAGTGGGTCACCATGGGCGTGCCCTCGGACGGCTCCTACGGCATCCCCGCCGGCATCGTGTTCGGCATGCCGTGCGAGTGCAAGGGCGGCGCCTTCAAGATCATCCCGGGCCTGGAGATCGACGACTACAGCCGCGAGAAGATCAATATCACGCTGAAGGAGCTGACGGACGAGGCGGAGGCCGTGAAGTCCATGCTTTAGCGACGGGCCTTGGCTTGTCGGACAGGCCAGGGATGGCCTGCGGCGTAGCGCGACATGAGAGGTCATGCTGGCCCGTCGCTTGGTAAAGATGGCGGGTGAACAGGAAGACGGCGCCGACGGCCATCGAGCAGGCAAACCTGGACAGGCTGGAGTCCAAGGCTTCAGCCTTGGCGCCCTCCCCGCCAAGGCTGAAGCCTTGGACTCCGGACGCACGGCCACCCGTGGCGTGGCGCATGCACCGCCGCGCGAGCGCCCTTCGGCCGTCATGCAAACCGTTCGATCACCGACAAGGCCGGTAGCGGTCCGCACCGCGGACCCTACGGGTTGGCCGCGCGCCCGTCGGGTCCGCTGTGCCGGTAGGGTCCGAGGTGGCCGTAGGGTCCGCTGTGCGCTAGCGCGCCTTCGGCGCCCCCCGCCGGGGCCCGGGACCGAGCAGGTCCTCCAGGCTTTGGGCCTCGAAGATCCCCTCCAGCCAGCCGTCCAACTGATCCATGACGGCCGCGTCCAGACGCGCGACGGCCCAGCGGGGCAAGACACCGAAGCGGCGCCTCAGCAATCGCTTCAGTCCATCGGCCTTGCCCTTGACCTCGCCCTCGGCCTTGCCCTTGGCCTCGCCATCGGCCTTGCCATCGGCCTTGCCCTTGGCAAAGATATCCTGATAGGCGCGTGTTTGTTCCAGGGGAACCAGTACCGGAAACATGGTGCGCAACTCCTCGTCGGTAAGTAGTGGAAACCGTTCCATCAGCAGGAAGATCAGCATACCCCGAACTGCGCGCCCCGTGTGCGCCTCCCCGTAGAGCCCGAGCTTGGTCAGCAGGTTATACCAGACACCGGGCGCCGGTTCCGCTTGAAACTCGACGATATACGCGGGGCCGTCGTGGTCCTCGGGTTCGTAGATGCCGTCCAAGCGCCGCTCGATGCCCGTGAGCGTCAGCGACACGAAGCGGTAGGCCCCGCTCAGGGTCACGCCATCACTCAGCACCCGAAACGCCTCGACGCCGGTCGCGAGAAATTCGCAGATTGACGGATCGGTCTTCATGTCGCCCTGTCCGCTGCCGCCCATGGCTTCAGGATAGCGCAATCAGAGGCCCCATCCGCCCGGCGGGGCTGGAGTCCACGACTTGACCGTAAACCTCAGGCCGGGACCCGGGCAGTGTGGGCGGAACGCGACCGCGGTTCCGCCATTTCGATCGCCCGCGACCCCGCAAAGCAGTGTGGCGGATCGCCCTGCCGACATCCGCCCGTGGGCTCCCGCGGGCGTCCGCTCTTCGGCATCATGGGCCAATCAAATCGGCGATCCGCTCGACAAAACGCCCCGCGGTCTCGATCGCCGCGGTGGCCCGCTCGGCGGGGATGTCGGCATCCGGACCGAGCTCGTAATCGGCCACGGCCTTCAGATTGTAGGCCTGACTCAGAAACGCCGGAAAGCTTGCATCGAGTCTCGTCTCGCCCCTGGCCAGCCGATGGAACTCGCGTTGCACGCCTTGATGGGTCTTCGTGAACTTTCCGGTGCGTTCAAAGATGAAGGCCGAAGCGGCATGAAAGGCGGCGAGGTAAGCGCCGCGACCGGCGTCGTTCACGAGCGCCACACCGAGACTCACCTGCGCGTTCGCGAGGCATTGACGCGCCTTGGCGAGGTGCAGTGCGGATTCCGGCGTCACAGGTCCACGCCTTCGCGCCGCAATTCGTGCATCAGGGGTGTCAGCTCCCGGTAGGACCCGGCCCGATAGGGCATCGCGTGGATCACGGCGCCCGTCTCCCCCAGGATGTCGGTGGCCAACAGTGCGATCCGGTCGGCCTCGGCCCAGCGGTCGTGCAGGTCGCTTAGAAATACCGCCACGTCGTAGTCGGAGTCGTTGCGGGCATCGCCGCGGGCGCGCGAGCCGAACAATACCAGGCGCTCGATGCGATCCCCGTAAAGGGTCTGGAGCGCGGCGCGCAGCTTAGAGGTCACCAGCGGGTCAGCGGCGGCCATGGGTTGGCTTCCAGTATGGTGTGGGTTCGACTTGCCGTTCTGTACCGTTATCTTGAGCAAGCGAAACGGGAGATGCCAAGCCGATTGGCATCTCCCTTTTGCGTTGCTGTGCGCAGCACCTTAAAGACGGCGCGCGCGGGAACGCGCGCCGTCTAGCGCGCGTACTTGCGGCGGAAGCGGTCGACGCGTCCGGCGGTGTCGACGATCTTCTGCTTGCCGGTGTAGAACGGATGGCAGGCGGAGCAGACCTCGATGTGCACGTCCTTACCCAGCGTGGAGCGGGTCTGGAACTCATTGCCGCAACTGCACGCCACCTTCACGTCGCCATAGGCGGGGTGGATTCCTTCTTTCATGATGACCCTTCTCGCCCTGCACGGGCTCGCTATAAATCTGGGGGGAACGCCGAACGCGGCACGATATCACCCCGCGTGCTGTCCCGCAACCGTGCCGCGGCTCTGATTGGGGCTGTCCTCGACCAGGAAGCGCATCACCAGGTCGTCGGTGAAGGCGCGGCCGAGTTCAGTAGGCAGAATGCGATCGGCGGTCACCGCCAGCAGCCCATCGGCCAGCGCCGCGGCGACGAGCGGCTCGATCCGCGACCAGGGCAACCCGGTGCGCGCCGTGAAGAGCCCCCGCTCGAACCCCGCCGTGAGCCGCAAGGCGTTGAGTGCGAACTCAAAGACCCGGTCGGCGTCGCTCAGGTCGCGCGTGCTGCTGCACAAGGCCGTCGGCGGCGACGTCAGGTAAAGCGCGGGTCGCTCCCACTTGGCGGTGCGCCGGATGGCCCCGGAGCGCGGGTCGGTGAGCTTGCCGTGGGCACCAGCCCCGATTCCCAGATAGTCCCCGAAGCGCCAGTAGTTGAGATTGTGCCGGCACTGCCGCCCGGGACCGGCGTAGGCCGAGACCTCATACTGAGCGTACCCCGCCTCACCCAGCCGCGCCCGCCCGGCGGCAGCCATATCGGCGGCCAGGTCGCCGTCCGGCAGCGGCGGGGGGGCGTGGTGGAAGGGGGTGTCGGGCTCCAGGGTGAGCTGATAGTAGGAGATGTGCGCAGGCGCCAGTTCGATCAGGGCCGCCAAGTCCGCCGCGGCCTGGGTCAGGGTCTGCTCCGGTAGGGCGAACATCAGGTCCAGGTTCAGGTTGTCGATACCGGCGGCACGGGCGGCACCGATGGCGGCGCGCGCCGCTGCCGGGTCATGGATACGCCCGAGCCGCGCCAGCATCCCGGCATCCAGGCTCTGGACCCCGATGGACAGGCGGTTGACCCCGGCCTGCCGGTAGGCGTCGAAGCGCGCGGCATCGGCCGCGCCGGGGTTGGCTTCCAGCGTGATCTCGCAGTCCGCCGCCACCACCGTGCGCGCCCGCACCCCGTCCAGAAGGCGCTGGATGGCCGTCCCGGGGAACAGGCTCGGGGTCCCGCCGCCGATGAAGATGCTGCTCAGTGGGCGCCCGGCCGCGGGACCGCACAGGTCCTGCTCCAGGTCCGCCAGCAGCCGCGCCACATAGTCCACGAAGGGCGGCGCGGCACCCGCGGCGTGGGAGTTGAAATCGCAGTACGGACATTTGCGCAGACACCAGGGGGTGTGGATGTAGAGCGCCAGGGACGGAGTCCGAAGCCCACCGGGGAGTTCCTCAGGCCGCGGCTGCAGACCGCGCGCGGGGTTGTCCCGCGGGTTCACGTCTGGTCGCGCGTCGGCGGCCGGCTCAGCGCCGCGTGATCGCCCCATTCCCGGGTCTGGCGCGCCCGGTCGTCGGCCGACAGGTCCTGGATCGAGGCGCGAGGTCTCATGGTATCTTGCGGCATCCTGCGCGGACTTGCGGGCGAGGATGGTGCTGGGGCGCGCGGGAGGCCGCGCCCGGGCGGTGGCGAGGGCACCGAGCGCTCAGGCGGGGCGCCGCCGGGCGGCAGGGGCGTCGTGCGCTTGGGAGCGTCACGCCGCCGCCCCGCGGCCGTGCGAATGCGCACCAGGCGCCAGGTCTGCACCACCACCTGATCGACCAGCCAGGCATTGAGCGCGATGGCGAACCCGGTCAGAACCAGAAACAGCGCCTGCTGAACCACGCCGCCGAGCGCCGAATGGGGCGGCTCCAGAAACCCAAGCAGCAGCACCGACCAGGGCAGGGCCGCACCGGCGAGGAAGAAGGCCTCACGGTCGTATCCGGGCGGCAGGACCGCGAGGACGCGCTCGAAAACGAGACCGGCGAGAAAATACCAAAGCACCAGAGCCAGGGTAATTTCGATCAGACGCTTGCCGTTCATGAGGCGTCGATTGTAGCGCGTTCGCCAGGCACATGGCCAAGACGCCGGACGCCGCGTCGGCGGCGGACTGCCGACGGGCTGCACGCCGTCATTGAACCGTAACCGCCCGGAAATACAATTGCGCTAACGCGACTGCACCCAACCGGACCCCACGGGGACCCAAGCACCATGGCCAGCATTCTGATCGTCGACGATGAGCCCGACATCCGCGCGGTGATCCGCTTCGCGCTCGAGGGCGCGGATTTTCGCTGCCTGGAGGCGGGACACGCGGACGAGGCGCGCCGCCTCCTGGCCGCCGAGGACCCGGACCTGATGCTGTTGGACTGGATGCTCCCCGGGCGCTCCGGCCTGGAACTGGCCCAGCAGCTCAAACAAAACCCCAAGACCAAGGCCCTGCCCATCATCATGGTGAGCGCCCGCGGCGAGGAGGAGGACCGCATCAAGGGGCTGGACACCGGGGCCGACGACTATATCGCCAAGCCCTTCTCCCCCCGGGAACTGGTCGCGCGCGTCAACGCCGTGCTGCGCCGCACCCGGCCGGACGACGCGGCCGATGCGGTCGAGGTGGACGGGCTGCACCTCGACCACATCAGCCGCCGGGTCAGCGTCGGGGGCCAACCGGTCGAGGTCGCGCCGACCGAGTACCGGCTGCTGCACTTTTTCATGACCCACACCGAGCGCGCCTTCAGCCGCTCCCAGTTGCTCGACCAGGTCTGGGGCGATCAGGTCTATGTGGAGGAGCGCACGGTGGACGTGCATGTCCGCCGCCTGCGCAAGGCCCTGGAGGCCAGCAACCACGATCGCCTGCTGCAGACGGTGCGCGGGGTCGGCTACCGCTTCTCGGCCAAGCCCTGAACTTACCAAGATTGAGTGTCCGCAAATGAACGCAAATAAACGCAAATGGGAGGCAGGCTGCGGGTGAGAGGACGGCAATCCGCAGTCCGCATCGCAAGCCGATCACCGCGCTTCCCAGGCTGATCGTTAACCGCGATCCAATCGCCTGCCCCGGATCATTCTTTTTTTGCGTTCATTTGCGTTCATTTGCGGACGGCAACTCTTGATGAAGTTTACGGGGAATCCACTGATATTCGAGCTCGCCGCACTCGCACTCACGCTCGCCGTGGGCATCGCGCTGGTCCTCCTCGGCGCGGCGCCGGCCTGGGTCTGGCCGCTGGTGCCCCTGCCCTACCTGCTGCGCCATCTCTACCTCCTGCTGCGGCTGGTGCGCCTGATCCGCCGTCGGCACCGGCTGACTCCACCCTACCCGCTGGGTCCCTGGGGCGAGGTCTACCGCGGCATCGCCCGCTACCAGCAACGCGGACGCAAGGGGCGCAAGCGCCAGGTCCGCTTCAGCCGACGCTTCCGCCAGGCCGCGGACGCGGTGCCGGACGCCCTGGTGATCCTGGACAAGCTGCAACGCATCGAGTGGGCCAACCCGGCCGCCGCCGCACTGCTCGACGTCCACTGGCCGCGCGACGAGGGCCGGCGCCTGTCCGAGCTGCTCGCCCAACCGGACCTCGCCCCCTTCATCGAAGTCGGCGAATACCTGCGCCCTCTGGAAATCACCCCCGAGCACCACCGCGCGCTCATGCTCTCGCTGCGCATCGCCCCCTTCGGCGAGCACAAGGGCGAGCGACTGGTGGTGGCGCGCGACATCACCAAGCTCTATCACCTCAACATGATCCGGCGTGACTTCGTCGCCAACGCCTCCCATGAACTGCGCACCCCGCTCACCGTCATCGCCGGCTTCCTGGAAAACCTGGCGGACGCCCCCGCCACCCCCGCTGCCCACCGCCGGCCGCTGGAACTGATGCAGCGCCAGGCGCAGCGCATGCGCTCCATCATTGAAGACCTGCTGACCCTCTCGCGGCTGGAGATGGACGACCAGGACACCCGCCAGGGGCCGGTTGACGTGCCCGCCGAACTGGAGCAGATCGTCCACGAGGCCCAGGCATTGAGCGACGGACAGCACCGGATCGAGACCAGGATCGACCCGGCCCTGCGGCTCCTCGGCAATCAGGTCGAGTTGCGCAGCGCCCTGTCCAACCTGATCCACAACGCGGTGCGGCATACCAGGCCGGGCACCAACATCCGCATCCGCTGGGAGCAGGACGCGGACGGCCCCCTGTTCAGCGTCGCCGACGACGGCGAGGGCATCGCCCCCGAACACCTGCCGCGGCTCACCGAGCGCTTCTACCGGGTCGACCAGGGCCGCTCGCGCGCCGTCGGCGGCACCGGGCTCGGGCTCGCCATCGTCAAACACGTACTCAACCGCCACGACGCCCGGCTGCTTATCGCCAGCACCCTGGGCGCCGGCACCCGCTTCGCCTGCCAGTTCCCGGCGGCGCGCGGCGTCCCGGTCGGTCACCGCGAGGAAGCTTGCGCGTCAATTAGTTAGTCCTCTCTCATATGAGACCGGACGGTGGCGCGGTGCCACCGGTCCACCCCGGCCCCCCGTCTTGGCCCCCTTGCGGG
>Ga0247840_10004683_pt1 | contig 21359 bp, 21 predicted proteins | sample LaCruzMarch2015__FD_192404 | JGI IMG/M metagenome (GOLD analysis project Ga0247840, IMG submission 192404) | Freshwater microbial communities from meromictic Lake La Cruz, Castile-La Mancha, Spain - LaCruzMarch2015_17m | ecosystem: Environmental > Aquatic > Freshwater > Lake | place: Spain... | reverse complement strand
CGTCATGAATTTCACCCGTCCGCATGAGCGACATGACTGGATTTCCTTGCAGCTCGGCAAGCTGGCGGCAACCCGTATCCGGGAAGTTCCGGCGCGCGTGGAACTCGGGATGCGGAATATCGCGCGTTGGCTGGATCACCCGGATTGCAACACCCACCGGGCCACCGCCCGACAGGAATGGGCAAAATTGATCGCTCAACATTCCCCGCAGGAGATTGCAGACCTGCTGGAAGCCGAAAGTGACGAAGCCCAGCGGCTGCGTTCTTCCATGCCGTTCATCCGACCGCCTTTTTTTACCGAGTCAGAGAGGCTACACATAATTGAAAGCGCTTACGCGAAGTGACTTGATTCTGGCACTCGACAAGTGCTCGGGCCTGACAGGAGACCGCGAGTTTGTCGTTATCGGAAGCGTATCTATTCTTGGTTCCAAGCCCTCCGCGCCACGTCACCTGACGATTTCCGCCGACATCGACCTTTTCCCACGCTTTGGAGAAAGCGGAGAGAAGAACGAACTGATCGACAAGCATTTCGGGCAAGGGAGCGAGTTTGAACTCGAAAACAGCTTTTACATTGAAGGGGTTGGAGCGTGGACCATGATGACTTCGCCACAGGGATGGGAGAAACGGATGGTTGCGATCACCGCACCTTCGGGAGCAATCGGCTGGTGCCTCGATCCTTTCGATCTGGCCTTCAACAAGCTTGAGGCGGGCCGTGACAAAGACCTTGAATACGTGGGGGAGATGGTAAAGGCCAATATCACGCCGGCGTATTCCCTGCAGGGTTTCCTTCGGCAGCACGCGCCCAATCCGGAAATTCGGGAGCGGCTTGAGGCAAATCTGCGGCACGCAAAACAAACGATCAAACAGAATCGCGGGATAAGCTTGGGATAACATCCGCACGTATTTTTCGGCTTGGAAGTCTCAGCCCCCGTTATCCGCAGCGGCATCGAGACACCGCGAGGATCTCTGACCCGCAAGGCCACGGCCCAGCAGGAGCATTTCAAGCCCCAACAGGCCTCCAAACAGGGAATGCGCTTGTGAATTTGCCGTGGTCCCACAGCGCACTCGCGCTTTAATTCCGCTCATTGTTCCCATCCGGCGACGGCACCTGGGGCGGCGCAAGCTTGCCCCTTGTGCCTGCCGTCCGGTTCCAATCAGCGCACCGGTGGCGACGATCCACTCCCTGGCCGCCCAGTTGAGAAGTCCTTCCGCTTCGCTCTCAGGACTTCTCAACTCGGCAGCTTCATTCCGGGAACAGCTCGTTCCCGGCCAAGCCCGAGCCGTGTTTTTCATATCCCGGACCACGCAGGAGCAGACTCACGCACTTGCGAAACCGGCCTGCCCATTTGCCACTTCGCGGCTGGCGTCAGCGGGTTCCCCACACACGCCCACCGCTTCGGGCAAATCGGCACACCTGTAATGTCGACCGGCGTCCGGGTCGTTCATCTGAATGGGCTTGCCGCTTCGCTGCCCATTCAGATCAACGACTGGCATTCCGACCGGCGGAATTCCTCGCGACGTCTTGATTTTTCCCCGCTCATGAGCGTTCCCTGTTCCGGAAGGCAGGGCCTGCGACCTCTCGCCCGGTCTCCCCTCACTGGGGCCGCTCATCAGCTCACCTTTCCCGGATATGTCCGTTTCTGCCGCCCAATTGCGAGAGCCGTCCGCTGCGCTTCCGGGCGTTCTCAATTCGGCCTCCTCACCTTTATGCGCGCGGCATTTTCCCCGGCACCCGTGCGAAATCTCGCCCCGGTCGCGCTGAATTGCGGCCACTGCTCGGGACGGCGGGCGCTGCGATTCCTTGGCCCTTCCGCCTTCGCAGACGCCGCAAGCCAGCGCAGCTTCCCCGAACTCTCGGGCTCCATCCGCCCATTCTCTCCGTCCTCGCTTTCCCCCAAGCCCCAGCTCTGGACGCAAAGAAAGGGCGCAGGCATCCCCATCTCATGTATAAATCCATGCCGATGATTAACTCGCCTTTTACGCTAATTCCCCCACTCCGAACGAGGGGTTTAAGCTCCTGCCGACTCATGCTGGCGGAAAACCTGTCTGCGTTCCTCTTGGGTAAGAATGCCCCAAAACGGCGAGGACTGCCGCAATCGCTGTCCCCTTTCAGATTCTTCAACAAGAGTATCGAGCACAATGTCTGTGCTGAAATTGCGAAGAAGGTAATCCCATTCCTTGAGGGCATCCTTGCAGGAATCCGATAGCTTTTGATCGTCGAGGGTGGATTTCAAATTGCTGCGGACAAAATCCATCAACTCCGGTTGACGGTGGATTTTTCCCGCCACCAGCCGGTTTAACTCCAAGCTTCGGCTGTTGATGAGATCATGCCTCATGCCGATGACTTCAGCGGAAATGGCGGAAGAGATCAAAACCATACGACATGAAAGATCGTTTTTGGCCTGAGCTATCCGCACCTTAGCTGCTTGGTGCGCTGTGTTCCCGCTCGGAATACCGGCATTTCCTGAACCGCAACCGGCGGCATTTGGAATCTGCCGCGTCCGTCGCAAGGGGGTTGTGTTCAGTTGAAAGTTGCTCCGAGTCGGGAGCATGGGGGCCGGCATTTCTCGTTCAGAGTCGCGGGCATGAACACAACCAATGCGAGTCTCAACGAATCACCGATTCCGATTCGAAAGGAAGACTTCGGGAAAATCATTCCCGTTATCCGCAGCGGAATCGAGATCCGGCGTGGCCCTATCCCCCAAAGCCAGCGAGGGCATTTCAACCCCCAACATTCCCCCAAAAAAAGGAATCGGCTTGTGAGTTCACCGTGTTCTCATATGGCGCACTCGCGCTTTAATTCCGCTCATTGTTCCCATCCGGCGACGGCACCGGGGGCGGCGCAGGCTTGCCCCTTGTGCCTGCCGTCTGGTTCCAATCAGCGCACCGGTGGCGGCGATCCGCGCCTTGGCCGCCCAGTTGAGAACTCCTTCCGCTTCGCTTTCAGGACTTCTCAACTCGTCAGCTTCATTCCGGGAACAGCTCGTTCCCTGCCATGCCCGAGCTGTGTTTTTCATATCCCGGACCACGCAGGAGCAGGCTCACGCAGATGCGAAATCCACTCGCCCATTTGCCACTTCGCGGTCGGCGTCAGCGGGTTCCCCGTCTATGCCCTCCGCTTCGGGCAAATCGACGCACCTGTGATGACGACCGGCGTCCGGGTCGTTCATCTGAATGGGCTTCTCGCTTCGCGGCCCATTCAGATCAACGCCTCGACCTGCCCAACGGCGGATTCCTCGCGACGTCGTGATTTTTTCCCGCTCATGGGCGTCCCCTGTTCCGGGAGGCAGGGGCTGCGACCTCTCGCCCCGCCTCTCCTCACTGGGGCCGCTCATCAGCTTACCTTTCCCACATTCTCGGGCTCCTGCCGCCCATTCGAGAGAGCCGTCCGCTCCGCTTCCGTGCCTTCTCAATTCGGCGACTTCATCATTTTACACTCTGCTTTTCCCCCGGCACGTGTGCGAATTCTCGCTCCGGTCGCGCTGATTTGCGGCCACTGCTCAGGACGGCGGGCGCGGCGATTCCTTGGCCCTTCCGCCTTCGCAGACGCCGCAAGCCAGCGCAGCATCCCCAAACTTTCGGGCTCCATCCGCCCATTCTCTCCGTCCTCGCTTTCCCCCAAGCCCCAGCTCCGGACGCAAAGAAAGGGCGTGGGCATCCCCTTCGACCTCTCAATCGGAGTCTTCGGAAACCCGCTCCAAGACTCCTCCATTCACCGGCCCCGACCAGTCGATCCTTGCACCTTTGCGGTCGTTTTACCCGGACCAAACGACCGACAGGATAGCACTTTTCCCCGGAAAAGTGCGGGCGGGTCGCTGACGCTCATTTTCCCGCCACTCCTCCGCGTGTCAGGCACGCTTCGGAGGCATCAACATTTTTTTCAAAACCGCTGAACAACACCCAAACAAACCCCTATGAAACGCCAACCAACATCCGCAACGGCCCGCATCGACTTGGAGATCACTCCCGAAACGCGAGCCCGCTTCAATGCCATTCACAAAAATCTCGGTTTTAAAACAAAACCTGAAACGTTCGAGGCTCTCGTTTTTTCCATCACCGCAAAGGACATCCTTCGCCCTGATGTCGTCGCGCGAATCGAACGCAAACTCGATGAGGCGATCAAGATCCTCGACACCGTGTTGTGAAAAACGGCCAAATCTTCGCTCACAAGTCCACCGCTCGCGGGCGACTGGATTTGGAATACCTCGACGAGCTTTCCAATCGCAAAGCGTCCTTGCGAGAACGCGCCGACATGGAGCAACAGATCGGCAAAAAACTGAGAGGTTTCACGGATTACGCATCACGCGGTTCGCTGGGGCAAGTTCACGCAGGCGGATTTCTTCACAACGACATCCGTCGCAATGCTGACGGCACAAGTATCGCACCCGCTAACCTGTCCAACGATGAACGAAAGCGCCGAATCACCGAAGCATGGCAACACCATTTGACGAAATATCCATCGCAGGCCAAAAGCCCGGTCATTGCTCATCGGCTCACGTTCTCCATGTCAACCGAGCAACACAACGCGCTCGTAGCCGCGGGACTAAATCCCGATCAAGTTCTCCACTCGACCATCAAGAAGGTCATGCGGAAATTCGGCGAGGCGTTCCATCCCGGCGACTCCATCGGTTACGCCTATGGGTTGCATCACGACACAGCACACCTCCATGCCCACATCGCGCTCTGTCCACGAACAGCATCAGGTGCCTACGTCGGATGCAGCACGTCGCGTAATCCGCACTCGAAACACAAACGCCAGATGGATTCGATTCGCAGTTGGTTTCAAAATGAAAACACCCGCTGGACTCAAATACTCGGTTCGCCTGAGCAACTCACGGAAACAATTTCCAAGCGCCTCGACTCTGACCGAATGACGTTTGTTCCCCGGCTAACCCCGAACCAAATCGCAGCGTTGCAGAGCACACAAACCGCCGAGGCGATCCGGTTGCAACAATCATATCAGAGCATTCGCAATCTCGAAGCGGCCATTGTGGCCAAACGACAGTTTCTCGCCGCCGAACGGAACGCGAATCTTGTCTCGCGGTTGCAGGGCCGGCGCAAACCGAAAATCACTCGCACGGTGGAGAAACTCGCCAAAGCGGTTGACCGCCGCTCGCTCCGGGAAATGCAGAATCTTCTTTTCAAGATCAAACGCGATTACCGCGCTGCCCACAAACGCTACTCACAAACTCACGGATTCCATTCCTATGCCAATCGAAGCACCCAATCACACGTCCAACGGGAACAAGGCCACAAACTCTGAGTTCGTTGTCTGCCAGAATTTTGTTTTTCGGCCCGGCAACGTGGACGCGTTCTCGCATCAGACATACGAGGACGGTTCCGCCATCACTTCGGTCAACTTCAAATCCTACACACAGAGCATCCCTGACGCGGATCGGAAGCTGTTCGACTTCCTGACTTCAAAGCTCAACCCGAAGCCGACCGATGAAAATCATTGATGGCCTCATATTCAGTTTCTGTGTCGCGGGCGCGTTGACCGGATACTTTCTGCTCGCCCCTCCGCTCTCGTTCGCGGTCATTGGACTTTGCGCGGTGTTCGCCGCCTGGAGTTTGATGGCCCCGGACAATTCGGGGCAAATCGTTCTTCGACTCGGCGGGCTCTCCTGGACGATGGAGGATTTCGTTCGCGGCTGGCTCATCACCGGGCGGACGGGATCGGGAAAGACCCAGTGCGCGATCAACGCGATTACGTTTCAGATTTTCCAGAACGTCAAAAACTGGGGTGGTATTTGCTTGGATCAGAAGGGCCTCTATTGGGAGATCCTCACCAAGATGGCCGCACATTTCGGACGCGGCCACGATCTGGTTTTGCTGCAAACACGGCCCCAAGGAGAAGATGCTCTTTGGCGTCCGCCGCACACGATCAACATCACCGGCAATCCGAATGTCCCGGCTTCGACTTATGCGAAGGTCATTGTGGACACGGCGGTTTCGTTGACGGGCGGACGCGGAGGGAATCCATTTTTCCCGACGAAAGCGCAGCTCGCCATCCAGACGGGGTTTGAAATTCTCCGGCATATCGAGGCATTCGTCACGATTCCGAATATTCACCGACTGTTGCTGAATGCCGAAGACGCCAATGCGACGATTGAACTCCTGATGAACAAGGGCGACCAGCGATCCCATGAACTCGTGACCGCTTTCCGCAGCTATCTCGACCAGCCGGTGGAACAACTCGGCGGCGTCCAAGGCACGCTCAGCACGTATCTGGAATTCTTCCTGAATCCGGAAATCTCCGAGGTCTTTTGCGCGAACGAGCCGACATTTTCGATTTCGGAGATCGACGCAGGAAAAATCGTGTGCCTTGCCATGCCGCAGAAATTCCAGAGCGAGCGGCTGTATATCAATACCATCCTGAAGCTCTCGTATTATTTCCATGCTTTGAGCCGGTTCGACAAATCCGCCGAAGAACGCCAGAAGGACAACCTCATCATCCTTTTCGCGGACGAAGGCCAGGAAATCATCACTGGCGCGGAATCCGCTTTTGCCGACCACCGGGCCGTTGGGGTCATCCGGGAGGCGCGGGCCACCATCGTTCTCGCCACCCAAGCCTACACCTCTCTTCATGGTGCTCTCGATAAACGCTACGCCGACGTTCTGATGCTCAATCTGAGCAACGAGTTGATTTTCACCGTGGCAAATCACGATTCGGCGATGCTCGCCTCGAAAAATATCGGCGAACGGGAAGTGACGGAGAAATCCTGGGGATTCTCGGCCGGACGGAAGTCCTATAACTACCAAAGGAAGATCAAGCCGTTTCTGGAGGCGTATCAGTTGCGCAAGCTCCCCAAGTTCACCGCCGTCATCCGTCATTGTGAAAAGCCGTTCCGCAAACGGCTGGTTCCCCCGATCAATCCGGACGGAACGCATCCCAGATGGTTCACGAATTTCCGACCCGACTACGCGATCCGCCAATGGCTCCGAGGTAAGAAAATCATCCACGTTCCCAATCCATGAATCCCCAAATCGAAAAACTCACCGGCCTCGAACCCCATCTGCTTTCCAAAATCAAAGGCCAGGATCATGCCATTTCCCGCGTGTGTTCCGTTCTGGAACGCGGACAACTCGGATTGCAGCCAGCGGGCAAGCCGCTCGGTTCGTTCCTTTTTCTGGGGCCAACCGGGGTGGGGAAGACAGAGCTGACACTGGAATTCTCCCGCTACCTTTTCGGCAGCGATTCCGTGTTCCGGTTCGACATGTCGGAATTCCTCCACCTCGACAACGTGAAGCTGTTCATGGGCGACGAGACTGGCAGCTCCGGTCGCTTGGGGAAAGTTCTCTCCGCACACCGGCAAGGGGTTCTCCTGTTCGACGAAATCGAAAAAGCGCACCGCCTTATATGGGATCTCTTCCTGCAAATGCTCGACGCCGCTCGGGTCACCTTGGCCGACCATCGATTCTACGATCTGTCCAGATTCTATATCGTTTGCACCAGCAACATCGGCTCGCAGCAACTCCTCCGTCCAACCCGCCTCCCATTCGCCACATTGGAACGAGCGGTCCTCTCCGAACTTCACCGATTTTTTCGGCCAGAGCTGGTCGGACGATTCGACGAAAAGATCGTCTTCAAACCGCTGTGCCCTGAAACCCAACGACAGATTGGCCGACTTGCGATTGACGAGGAGCTCGTCCGATTACGCCAGAAAGGTTTCGACCTCACCGTTTCCGAAGAAGCCTTCGAGTTTCTCCTCCGGCGTGGCATCCACAAAACCCTCGGGGCTCGTCCCATGAAAAAGACCGTTCAGAAATTCCTGGGCGATGCCATCCGCCAGTCGATCAAATCGTCGGTGGCACCAACTGGAATGGTCGAGGTTTCCCCGAGCAATGACACCCTGACCATTCTCCTGAAAAACACCAATAATTGAGCCGGATAGAAAGCCCGCTTGAGATCGCGTGGTCCAGTCGCAACGACGGACAAACTTCCGGATTCCACGAATTTGGATAGCCGGTCAACCAGCCACCTGGGGTGCATTGACGGCTACAGAAAGTTGATCGTCTGCTTTTCGGCTATAATACACCGTAAAATCTCGGTTCGATCACCGAAAATTGGGAAAACTGGAGATGATGCGTGCCGGGAAGCGTTTTCTTGTCAAATTGGGCATGGGCTGGAAGCATCACGCACATGAATTCTCCCGTGAAATCTGCTGCGCCTGCGACCTCGGTCCCGCAGCCAAGAGGCTTCTCTCGGCGAGTATCCTCCTGAGGGAGCATCTGAAATTTTCCCCCATGAAAATTTCTCCACCTCAAAACTGAACCTGCCATGCCAACCGAATTGCAAACCCATCCATCAACAACACCGGATTCCCGGCGAATTCTAGTCGCCGGTGACATCTGCCTCGACGTCGCGGGAATCCCTGTGCCCGCCGCTTCGGATGCGCATGACAAAAAGGACAACTGGCGCCAGACCGGCGAAGTCCGCACTCACTACATGCCAGGCGGAGCGCTCCAACTGGCGAGGTTTGTGCAAGCCGCCGTGGATACCATCGATCCTCGTTTCGCAGTGAGGCCTCCACGCCCCTGCCGCCCGAAGGCAATCACCTGCAATGGGAAGCAAAACGAGGCCATGACCATCGAGGAATTCCTCGAGGTGGCGGAGCGACTCACAAGGAGCGAAGTCGTCCACTCGCTGCTCCATCTGGAATTTTTCAAGGGAACATCGGATTCAAAAAAGCCGGATGCCATACGTGTCGAAGCAACTCACGGGTTCTCCGGACCGAGAGAGGCTGACCCGACGATGAACATTCTGCCGCCCGTGGACGAGGAAGGAATTGCCGAGGTCATCGTGCTTGATGACACCGGCAACCGGTTCCGGCGTTCGCCGGAACAGTGGCCTGCCGCAGTTGGCAAACCAGCATCATCCGGCTCTCCGATCTTTGTTTACAAGCTCCACCGACCATTGCCTGACGGCGAAAATACGAACCCCCTTTGGGATGCCATCAAGGCCAGCCATCTCGATCACTGCCTCGTCGTTCTGTCAGTGGACGACTTGCGCGAGCACGATGCCCCGATCAGCCGGGGACTTTCCTGGGAGCAAACGGCGTTGGACTTGGTCTGGCAGTTGCTCAATGAGGCCCCCTTCGCTTCTCTCCGGGATTGTCCTCACCTCGTGGTGCGCTTCGGTCTGGACGGCGCACTCTACTGGCAATGCATCAAGGACCAGAACGAGACGAAATACCGGGCCTGGCTCGTTTACGACCCGGACGGTATCGAGGGAACCGGCGCACATTCATTCGCCGGAAAAATGGTCGGTTACGCGTCGGTTTTCACTGCCGCCATCGCCGCCCATCTCGCCAAAGCCGGTCCCGTTGCCTGCTTTGCCCTCAGGAAAGACGAAAACAATCCTGTCGAGAGCCCATCCGAAGCCATCGAAATGGGCATCAAGGCCGGTCTTCTCGCCTGTCGTCGCTTGCTGAGATTTGGCTTCGTCAAAAAGGGAGGGGATCCTCAATACCCTGGAGAAGATTTGTTCAAACCCGGAAACGAGAAGGAAGACCCCGCCTTCTCCTGTCAGCCGGTTCCGATCATCCCCGGCGCAGCGACCCCGGACCGCGGATACTGGCGCCTGCTTGAGTCGATTTTCTCTGGAAAGACAGCGCTCCTGCATCGTGCGGTTACAATGACTGCCACGGGTGCAAAACCTGCCACTGACGATGACAGAGATGCCGACGTTTTGCTCAAGCAGGTTCCCAAAGCCGTTTTTGCCAAGGCGCTCCGCGCTATCGACCGCCGCGAAATCGAGAACTATCGCGCGCTTTACAGTCTTCTGAAGGATTACGTCGAAAAACCATCCGCCCCGCGTCCGCTCAGCGTCGCCGTTTTCGGCCCTCCAGGAGCTGGAAAATCGTTCGGGGTGAAGATGGTGGCAAAAGCCCTTGGCCAAGTCGGAGGACAGCGTCCCATTGACCCGATCACATTCAATCTTTCCCAATACCAGAAGGCCGAAGAGTTGGCCGATGCATTCCATCTCGTCCGCGATCGCGTCCTTGCCGGGAAAATCCCCCTCGTCTTCTTCGACGAGTTCGATACCTCGCTCGGCGGGCAGGCGCTGGGCTGGCTCCGCTATTTTCTCGCCCCCATGCAGGACGGCGAGTTTCTCGATGCCGGGGTTCCCCATCCCATTGGGCAGGCCATATTCGTTTTTGCAGGAGGGACCTGCGGAAGTTATGCGGAGTTTGCCCAGCCTTTCACCAACGGATGCTCCAGCGATAAGGCCGGGCAGGAACGCGAGGCCTTCAAGAAGGCAAAAGGCCCCGACTTCCTCTCTCGTCTCCGTGCCACGCTGGATATTCCCGGACTTGATCTCCAGCCGAAGTTTGATCCATTCGGACCGGTGGAAGCCTTCCCTTGTGAGGCGGCCATTCTGCTCCGCCGTGCGGGCATCTTCGCCTTCCAGTTGGCGGAGAAGGCTCCCGGCCTGTGCGATTCCGCCAAAGTCCTCCGCGTCGGTGACCCGGTGTTGCGCGCGCTCCTGCACCTGCCAACCTTCGTGCATGGCAATCGCTCATTCGAAGCCATGCTGGACATGAGCCATTTCCATGGAGCCCACAAGTTCACCCCGTCGCTTTTGCCGGCATCGGGCCACACGGGCATCCATGCCAACGCGACACATCTCGCCCAACTCCTCGCCACTGACTATCCGTTCCCGCCCGAGGAACGCAAACGCATCGCCCAAGCGATCCACGAACATTATGTGGAACAGAGGAAAGCCAAAGGGGAATACAAAAAAGACAAACCTTCGCATCAAGAATGGAATCACCTGTCCCAGCGTTTCAAAGATTCAAACTGCGAACAGGCGGATGCCATCGCCCTCAAACTTCGTTCGGTCGGACTCTGGTTCCGCAAGAAGGATGCCAGAGCCAAGCAGCAGGCTGATGACGCATTCTTGGACGAAAAAACCATCGAACATCTGGCCTATCTGGAACATGACCGGTGGGTCGTCAACCAGCGCCGCGCCGGATTCATCTATGCACCGGAGAGCGACCATCCGGAGCCATTCACCCACCACTGCATCCTGAAATGGGAGGACCATAGGTTGTCGCAGGCTGAGAAGGACAAGGACATTGACGCCGTTCGCGCCATTCCCCGCTATCTCGCAGCCGCCGGTTACGAGATCATTCGGACGGACCCCATTAAGTGTGATGGTCACACCCCTCAAAATAACTGAATCTTGACATTTGGCAGCCCCATGAACTCCGGGAACCGCTCCACCGGTTTTGCGGGCCTCTTGGCCAGTGGGATTCCGAACAAACCTGTAATCTGAATAGACATGCCTGCCCTCGACCAACTCATCCTCCGCTACTGCCGCCAGGTCATCATGGAAACGATGGACCAGGTGCGTGGCGGCATGCGGGAGGAAAACCTGCCGGCCCTGAAGTGCCGGGTGGAGAACCGGGAGGTTTGCAAGTCGGAGCTGAACCCGACCAAGGCGGTTGACCGGGATGCGGAAACCCTGATCCTCAAGGCGCTGGGTTTCAAATTCGCCAAGATTCAAGAGATCGGGGCCTACACGGTCTTTTCCGAGGAGCTGGGCATCAGGACATTCCCGGAGGGCGAAAAGGACGCCGACCTCGTCGTGTTCATCGATCCAATTGATGGCACGGAGTTCGCCGAGTCCCTCCAGGGAGGCTGGTCGTTGATCTCCGTGTATGACCGGCGGTGCGACGATGTCATTTGCGCGGTCGCGGGCGACATCTTCCTCGACCGGCTCTACTGGGCCTCGCAGAGCGGGTATCCGGAATGCCTCGATTTCATCACCCACTCGTGGTGGCGGCTGGACGGCGGCATGGCTCCCAAACACACCCTGGCAGGTGCCCGCGTGAATGTGCTCACCACCAAAGTGGACCGCTTCCGGGCCTTGTCGGAACAAACCGAACTCCTCGACGCGATCCGGGAAGCCGATGGACGGGTCAATCTCTCCTGGGGATCCAACTCGATCATCCAGGTGGCGGCCGGACACGCCGATGTCGCCATCGAATTCGCCAAAGGTTTCGCCACCTACGACGTCCTGCCCGGCCTCTACATAGGCATGAAGTCCGGTCTCACCATCCTCGACCTCGACGGCAACCCGCTGACGACGCAACTCGACATCGACAAAATCTTCGCCACCTTCCGCCTCGACGCCCAGCACCCCCAGCGAACCCCCTTCGTCGCCGCCAAAGACCCCGCCCTCGCCGAACAGGTCATCAGGCTGCTGAAAAGGAAATAGCCCCGATTCCCTCCCATGCCCTTCGACCTGTTCATCTCCTACTCCCGGCGAGATAACCAGCAGGGCCGCATCACGGAACTGAAACAGCGGATCGAGGCCGATTATCTGGGGTTCGGCAAGGAAGAGCTGCGCTGTTTCTTTGACACCGAAGACATCGCCACCATGGACGACTGGCGGCACCGCATTCTGGAGGGCCTGCGCGACTCGAACCTCCTGCTGCTCGTCCTCTCCCCGGCCTACCTCGACAGCCCGTATTGTGAGTGGGAGATCGTCGAGTTCCTCAAATACGAACACTCCCGTTCCGTCTGCGGCCAGGGCGTGACGCCGGTTTATTTCGTGGAAATCCCTGGACTGGACGATCCGGGTTTCGAGCAGCGGGCCGCCGCCTGGCTCGCGCGGGTGCGCCGCCGCAACCAGGTGGACCTCAGGCCCTGGTATCACGAGGGCGTTGAGGCCCTGAAGCAGGCCGACGTCCGCACCCGGCTCGACGACTTGGAGCGCTCGCTGCACACCCGGCTCTCCCGGCTCCGCCGTCTGCGCGATTCCCCCGGCAATCTCCCCGCGCACAATCCCCGCTTCGTAGGCCGCGAGGCGGAGATGCAACGCCTGCACGAAGCCGCCGGACTCGGCCGCTTCGGGGTGCTCACCGCCGTGCAGGGCATGGGCGGCGTGGGCAAGACCGCCCTCGCCATCCAATACGCCTACGCCTATGCCGACTTCTACCCCGGCGGACGCTGGTTGGTCGGCTGCGCGGGAGAAACCAGCCTCGCCTCCGCCCTGCGCCGCCTCGATCTCGACCTTGGCATCACCCTCAACGACGCCGAGAAACGCGACGACACCCTCGCCGCCCGCCGCGTGCTCGCCGAACTGGAACGCAGAACCATCGAGGGTGCAAAGGGCCGCTCCGGCGAAAAGGATCCGCCCCAGCCCAAGGCGCTCCTCCTGCTCGACAACGTGGACCACCCCGCGCTGCTCCAGCCGCCGCAGTCCGATCTGCTCACCGGTCGCCAATGGCTTCATGTCCTCGCCACTACACGTAGCGGGGCGGATGACTTCGGCAACGACCCGGAAAGCCTGACAGTGCTCTCAATCGACGAACTGCCCGAGGACGACGCCCTCCGGCTCATCGAAAGCTACCAGCCGGGCGGTCGCTTCCCGACCCCGCAGGAGCGCGAATCCGCCCTCGAACTCGTGAAACTCCTCGGTGGCTTTACACTCGCTGTCGAAGTAGTGGCCGTGCATCTCGGTGAACGCGTCGGCCGCATGACCTGCACCGCATTTCTCCAACGGATGAAAAAAGAGGGGGCCTTCATTGGCGTTGAAGGAGCGGCCAAAGCAACCAAGAGAGGCATCAAGCACGGCGAGAAACTCATCGGCGCAACTTTGAATCCCACGCTCGACCAGCTATCCGAGCCGGAACATCTGGTGCTGTGTTATGCCGCCCTCCTCCCGCCCGACACCATCCCGCTCCCGTGGCTGCGGGCGCTCGTGGCCAAGGAATACCCCGACATCGCCAAGGACGCCGAACCCGGCTACCAGGATCCGTGGCTGGACCTTGTGAACCACCTCCTTGGTCTGCGCTTACTCCAGACCGTTGTCCACGCCGAAGACGCACGCACCCCGTCCCTCGCGCGATTGCACCGACTGGTGGGATTCTTGGTGCTCAACCATGCCAATCCGCTGAGGGTTCGTGAACTCAAATCTCGAATGTGGGCCTTGCTTGAGTGCATTGTTATGCGCGACACGGTTAGAATGGAATACCGAGGCATGTCATTTGCTCAGGTAGTCGAAGCTATTGAGATGACGTTCTCTCATTTTCGTTCGACGTTTCCTGAGATGAGAGGTCGTTTAGTTGATCTCAGCGAAATTCTACAAATGGTTGTCGACCACAAACATTGGCAGGACCGATTTGACCATGATTACGACGAACGCTACGCTCATGACAATCAGAGCATATCCTACGCTCACATTGATCGCCTTGACGACTATGTTCAAGGAAAGCTCTCAGGTATTGAGAATGCGGTTAGCGCATACAACGCCACTCATCACTAACGCGATCAGCCCCAGTTATGCCGCAATCCGAGAACGTCATCTTCAGCAAGAAGCGCGGCGTTCATGTCTGCGAAGACTGCGGCCACGAGTTCACACCGGAGAAGCCCTTCGTTCCCCCAGGGAAAGGCAAAAGGGGCCTATAATTTAAATGTGTCAAGAAAGATGCCAGCAGAGGAAGTAACCTTGCTCTTTGACATTTTGCGCTGAAAATGGATCCCGCGTATTGTCGTTTTTTGGAAAATCCGGCATGTGGCAAGGCGGCATTGTCGGCTTCCAGTTCATTCGGGACACCGACAGCGGGTCGCCCTGACAGCGGCAGACAGCAAGAGGCGGATCGTTTACCCGTCTGCTTGACAGGAATTTTCCTACGGAATCACATTCACCCCGCGAAGTCCGAAGAGCGGGGCGGCGGCGAGGAGATGTTTGTCGTTGGAGAAGATCTCGGCGAAGCCGTGTTCGGAGGCGGTGGCGAGGTGGAGGGCGTCGGAGGCTCGCAGATACGTGGTGGCGGGGGCGGTGGCGAACACTCTTTCGACCCGGTCGATGATGGCATCGGTGATTGGAAGAATGCGGATGTCCCCTGCGGCGACGTCGGCGTTGAATTGAGCAAAGACAGCTTGGAGGGTGGATGGGGCGGCCAGTCCTTCGCGGATCTTGCGGAATCCGATGGAGTAGAACTCAGCCCTGCCATGCAATGAGCAGACGAGTTCAGCGGCGTTGGCGGCGCAGGCATGAACGTCTTCGGAGCCAGGTTCCCGCCAGTGCAGCTTGCCGAAGTAGGTGGCGTCAAAATAGAGACGCTTCATCTGGCATCACGTTCTTCGGAGAGGCCAATGGTGGAATCCACATCGCTGGTGAGAGCACCGGAGTTGAGCAACGCCTCGTATTCGGGCAAAAGCTTCCGGTTCGCCCACTTGGACTGACTGGAGTTGCTGACCGGTGTGGCATTCTCCTCTGAGGAAATCGCCAATTCGATCAAATGGATTGTTTCCTGCGTGACGGAGCGGCGATGGGCTGCGGCTACCTGCCGTAACTTGGTGTGGAGAGTTTCGGGAAAGGATTTGATGACAAGCGCTGGCATGGTGAGGAAACGGTAGCTTTTTGGTGCCGTTATGCAAGCGGCATGTCGACTGATTGTTCGCCGCAGGTGTTTACCAATTCCTGCCGCAGTTTTCATTGGCGATAACTGGCAGAGGTTTCTAGGATCGGACGCCATGAAGAATCGCGTGTATGACCTTAAATCCAGAAGCGGAGACTCACGCAAAGGACGCAATGAACACAAAGGAAGGAACTTAATGAAAGCTACAGCACTCACCAATGGGGTGACACGTTTTCTCTCCAATCCTTTGCGGATCTTTCTGGCTTGGCGCTCTTTGCGCCCTTTGCGTGAAATCCCACTGCTTTTTCTAGGATGAAACGACTTCTCGCCATTGAGGGCGGCGGCATCCGCGGGGTGCTGGCTCTTGAGATCCTGCGGGAGATCGAGGCTGCGGTCCGTCAACGGCACGGGGCCGCGTTGCACGAATACTTTGATCTGATCGCGGGCACGAGCACGGGCGCGATTATCGCCACCCTTCTCGCCTGGGGCATGACGGTGGAGGAGATCGCCGCACAGTATCGGGAACGGGCGGCGGATATCTTCGCGCCGAATGTCTGGCACCGCCGCCACAAGAGCCGATTCCGCAATGACCGGTTTGACGCATTTCTGCGCGAGACGCTGGCCGAGGCGGACGGCTCGCCCGCCGCGCTGGGCACGGCGCGTTTGCGGACCCTGCTGTTGGTCGTGATGCGCAACGCGACGACCGGTTCGCCGTGGCCGATCTGCAACAACCCCGCCGCGAGATTCAATGATCGCACGCTCCCCGACTGCAACCTCGACCTGCCGCTGTGGCAGATCGTGCGGGCGAGCACGGCCGCGCCGACGTTCTTCGAGCCCGAGCGCCTCGCCTTGGGCGAACAGCAGTTCCACTTCATCGATGGCGCGGTCTCGCCCTACAACAACCCCTCACAGCTCGCCTTTCTCTTCGCGACCCTGCCCGAATACCGGATCGGCTTCGATACCGGCGAAGACAAACTGTTGCTGGTCTCGGTCGGCACCGGCATGACGCGCAAGTATCCCATGCCCATGTCGGTCGAGAGCATGCACATTCTTGACCAGGTGAAGTTCTCCTTCAACCTGCTGCTCGACTCGGTGACCGCCCACGAGGACATGCTGTGCCGGCTCTGGGGCCGCTGCCTCGTCGGCGATCCGTTGGACTCGGAGCTCGGAGACCTCAAGGACAGCACCCTGATCACGCCGAAACTCTTCACCTACCTGCGCTACAACCGGCTCTTCCGCCCGGAGGAAATCATCGATCCAGTGCTTGGCAATCTGCTGGAAATCGACAACCTCGGCGCGATGGATTTCCTGCGTGACGCCGGTGCCGACTACGCCAAAGATGCCGTCCTCAATGACCACCTGATATGATCGCCCTCAACTCTGTCCATGCCAACGGAAGGACGTTCCGGCAACGGTTCGGCCTGCCCGCTTTGGCTCTCCTGGCCATTGCGACATTCGCCATCGGCACGGTCGGATTCACCCATTGTCGCAACGATGCAGGAGACCCCTATTCCCTCGCGGATGCCTTCTACCAGAGCATTCGCCTCTTCACGCTCGAATCCGGCCTTGTGGATGAACCCGTTCCCTGGCAGGTCCAGTTGGCTCGTTTTCTCGCGCCCGCCCTCACGTTCACGGCCGTGGCCCAAGCGCTTGCGGGAATCTTCCGTACCGAATTGCAGGGTTTCCGGCTGAGCCGCAGCCGGGGTCACATTGTTATCTGCGGCGCGGGTGCCAAGGCGGCGGCCTTGATCCGCGACTACGGCCTCTCACGGCAACGCGTAGTCATCATCGACAAGTCCCCCCCGGAAGATCTGCAGGATGTGCCCGGACAAGCGAACGTTTTTGCGATCCGCGGCGATGCGACGCATCGGGACACCCTCAAACAAGCCCGCGCGGAGCGTGCGGAGCGGGTGTTCATCACCACCGGCAACGACAGCACGAACATAGGGATCGCAGCAGCCCTGATCTGCCACTGCAAGTCCTCCAAGTACCGCAAGGGCCGGGTTGCCTGCCATGTTCATCTGGTCGATCATCAGACCGGAGAGTTGTTCAAGCGACATCAAATCTTCAAGAATGCGGCGGACCGGGTGGATATGCACACCTTCAATGTGTATGAAAACGCGGCGCGGCTGCTCTGGCGGGAACGACTGCTGGCGTGCGGCCCGCTCGCGCCGGACGAAAACCGGCGTCCGCATATCGTGATCGGCGGCCTGGGCCAAATGGGAGAGGCCGTGCTGTTGCGACTCGTGCGCAGCGCCCACTATGCCAAGGGACGCAAGCCGTCCATCACCGTTTTCGATATCGAGGCTGACGCCTGCAAGGAACGCTTGTTGGAGCGCTACCCCGCGCTCCCGCATCTCTGCGACCTGGACTTCGTGCAAAGCGATCTCGCCCATCCCAAAACTGCCGGTCGCATGGCTGCCGTCCTCGCGAGCCCGGACCAGCTTGGTTCAGCAGTGTTTTGTCTGGATGACGATTATGAAAATTTTGCCGCCGCGCTGCGTCTGGCACCCCACCTCAGGGAGCACGCCGTGCCCATCTTCATCCGGCTTTCCCGCGCGGAGGGCCTGTTGAAACTGCTCCGAGACGAAAACTCGGACTCGGCGCTGGCCCGGCAGATCGATGGATTCGGCCTGATCAGCGTGTGCTGCACCCGAGACTTGGTGCTGACCGACCAACTCAGCCGCACGGCGCGATCCCTGCAGGAAGCCTACATCGCCGACCGCCTCCGTGACGGCGTCCCGGCATCGGACCATTCGTTACGACCGTGGGAGGAACTGGATGAAGCCTTCCAGGAGTCCAGCCGCGAACAGGCCGAGCATTTGGAACTCAAGCTCCGGACCTTCGGATATTCCGCCGCAGCCACTGACCAGCGCCTGCCCGAAGCATTCAGCAAAGCGCAGGTCGAAATCCTTGGGCGCATGGAGCATGCCCGCTGGGTCGCGGAACGCGAGTTGGCCGGGTGGACCTATGCGCCCGGCCCCAAGGATGCCGCACGCCGGACATCTCCCAATTTGGTGCCGTGGGAGCAACTCCCTCCCAACATCCAAAAGATCGATTTCGACTTTGTGGTCGCCATCCCACGCATTCTCGCCGCCAGCAGAGGGAAGTGAACGCCGCCGCACGTTTTCATCCGACACCCGAATTTCCCCGATGGTCCGGCAACGCTTGCAGACTGCCGCCACAATCCGCATCCCCTGACATTTGCCCATGAGCCAACGTCCCAGCTCCGAGTTTGACTTTTTCGTCTCCTACTCCCGCGCGGACAACGCCAACGGCTGGATCACCCGGTTCATTGACGATCTTCTTGCCGAGCACCGCCTTTTCGCAAGGAACGATCCCGACCGGGAACTGAAGCCCTTCTTCGCCAACGACAACAATGGACTGTGAACCTGCTGCACGACATCGTATGGAACCCATGACAACGAAACCGGAAACACCGAAACCCATGCGAATTGTCCTCAGCTACGGGCATGACGGGAACGAGGAGTTGGTGCGGCTAACCCAGGCGGACTTGGAGGCTCGGGGGCATGATGTCTGGTTCGACAAGGCCGAGATCAAGGTCGGCGACGACTGGCGGCGGGCGATTCTGGACGGGATCGACCGCAGCAATCAGGTGCTCTCGTTCCTGTCGAAACACTCCACCCGCGACCCTGGCGTCTGCCTCGACGAAATCGCCATCGCCATTGGTGTCAAGAGCTGCAACATCCAGTCCGTGCTCGTCGAGACGGAGGCGCAGCCGCCCGCTTACGTCAGCCAATTACGAATCATGAACAAAACACCGAAAGACCGAACACAATGAACAAGCTATTCATCCTATTCACAAAACCCTACCGTCTGCAAGGAAACTTAGTTGTCATTTCGTCTGCCTTGGTGATCTTAGCTGCCCATTTCGAATCCCCTAGCATGGATTGGCAGGCACTTGCATTAATTGCCATGACCACATTCCTGTCCTTTTGGAGTATGATCTCGGACGAGAATCCGGTGATGAACGTCGTTTCAACGGTTCGACTTCTTCGCCACACCCACTGGTCAGGAATCTTGTTTGCAATTTTGTATCTGGGCCTTGGATTTGCTTCCGTCTTTCTTGCAGACAAGGAATTTCTTATCGTCCTTGCTGCAGCCATCATCGCCCGGGTGGCTAATGATGTTCGTGCGTCGCGCTACTCAAGAATTTATGGCACAGGACTAATAGATATTCTGTTTTTTGTGGTCATGGGATTCGGAGGATCGCTTGTCGCATACTCGATTCTGCATAAAACCGCTCCATTCTCCCTTACGATAATGATCGTGGTGACCGTTCTCATTTCCAGGTGGGTTCACTTTCGAGGCATGCGCTTTCCGAGAGGATATATCTTCCTTTCCTACAGTGAGCGAAGAGACCCCCGAGGACAAGCTGCGATGGAAGCCATGAAGCGGGCACTCGAAAAATACAAAATCTTCTATTTCGACTACACGAGGGAAAAGCTGAATGCCGATCATGATCGTTCAGCCGACATCAACAAGATCCTGGAAATCTCGGTCGCTATCGCTGATGCGACGATTGAAATAGCCTCGCACGACACATTGGAACACGATTACGAATCATTGATATTTGATGATTCCGCCTATGCTGACAAGGTAAAGCAGATGCAGGATTGGGTGCAAGTCGAGAGACAATATATTAGAGATAATCCGGCGATACCAGCTCGATTCTTCCTTTGCAATGATATGCAATACCTTCATATGCGCGCCAAACCAGGGGAACAAGAACGAATCACGCGCCTCCCCACTTGTGAGCCGTGGGGAGATCATCAAAGTTTTGAAAATGATCAGATCTATCGGGAGCAGGATGGTGTGGGATACTACCGCAGCTATGAATTTCAAATGCGTCTCGATGATTTTGCAAAAATGCTAAAAATGGCTCCTTTCCTCAGCATGTCATCATCTAGTCACGCATACATCCAGCAACTCAAGAGAAAATGTCTTCCTTACAATGACTCCCAAGTCAATATTAGAACAGGCAACAATTCTTTAGTCATGAAGCCACATGACAAGATCTTTTGGAAAATCGCCAAATTGACCGCAAACAACCAGTTTGAAATGGCACTCCGTCGTGCATCAGTGGCGTTCATGCCTATCGATCCCGATCTAACTTTTCACTACAATTTCCTAGGCTGGTTATTCTCTGGAAAAAAGAGATCCGGCGAGGCTTTCATGAGAGCGATGATTAAGCTCCGTCAGTTGCAGACACTCGAAAGGTCCACTAGCGGGGCTGAATTTGCCGCTTTGGCCTACGACATCGATTCTCTCTACCATGAAATCGCTATGGATGGATCTTCGAGATTAACAGTGAGTCGGGCGCATATGATCAAGTCCCAGATCGACTACCTTACCAAAAACTTGGAATCTGCTCTGCACCACATTCAACTGGCGTCGAATCTATGTCCGCACGAAGGTTATAATGCCCATCGTCGGCGGATTCTGGCCTCCTTGTAGGGCGAAAATCAATATCCTTCATTTAGGCTAGATGATTCACTGTTTTGATTCACACATTCATCACACAGTAATCTGTCATTTTGTAAGGGTTTCGTCAAACACCCACACGCGACGCTCATGTAACGCTTACACATGACCCCACATGAACTGACATCAGAGGCGCTTGAGGCCTTATTGAACCTCCTGTTTGCGTCGTGCATGGCGGGCAATATTGTGTTGTTTCTTTGCATAGCAAGGTCCAACGCAACACTGCCGGTGCAAAAGAAAGTACAGGCGGCTCATTTGTTCAGAATACTCCTTGTTGCAGCCTCAGTTTTGTGCGTTATCGTTCTCGCCGCAATAGTTTTTCTTCCGCCAGAAATCGTCTGGGAGAGAAAGTTGGGCTCTTCACAAAAATCTGTGGGTGAAAAAGCACCAGTTTGATGGGGGCTGTGCGCCCCCAAACCCGGCACCGCTCGCCGCGGCAGGCGTTCGGGGGGAGGGATGGGTAAGGCTTGCCTGCGGC
>Ga0247840_10004682_pt1 | contig 21366 bp, 10 predicted proteins | sample LaCruzMarch2015__FD_192404 | JGI IMG/M metagenome (GOLD analysis project Ga0247840, IMG submission 192404) | Freshwater microbial communities from meromictic Lake La Cruz, Castile-La Mancha, Spain - LaCruzMarch2015_17m | ecosystem: Environmental > Aquatic > Freshwater > Lake | place: Spain... | reverse complement strand
AATCTATTTGTCCATTTGTTGCATTCAACAACGTTTCGCGTAACAAAAGAAAATTTCCGAATCCATACGAAAAATAACCTATACCCTCCACACAATAACCATCGTCTAAAAAACCATCAATGAAATTTTTAATAAGTTGCTGACCAAAAGTAACATAAAATGCCCGTTTGTTTGCGTCAGTTTGAGTAGCCAATGCAGCAGCTGTAATTCCCGATACACACACTGCACTCCAGTTGTTAGTTGTGTTGAGCCACCATTGTTGCCCTTCCGGGTTTTCGAGTGATTTGACTACCGGTGCAAAAATTCTTTTTTCAAGATTGTGTAAGGCTTGATTTTTTATGTTGGTATTAAGTTTGTGCCCTATTAAGTGCAATGCTTGCCCAAATTGATTAGCCAAAGTAGCAGCGTTCAAATCGATCCCGTATATTCCTTTAAAATTATCCAGATTCTTGTCATGTGCAGCCAAAGTCCATGTTGGCTGGTCACAAAAACTTTCAATTACTTTTTCAATTACAGGAATAAAACGCCCCTGGTTTTCGATGCATTCGGCAAACGTAAGTAAAGGTAGCAAATGCTTTCTCTCACTCATCATAGCATCTGAATGTTCACGTGCTCCTGTTACATAATATAGTTTGTAAACACTATCGTTCCATTGTGGAAAAGGTTTAGTTAAATAGGGTTCGGCCGATGACAACACCCGTTTTGCAAATTCCAACTTAGCAATGCTATCCCAAACCAATCGGTTTGTAGCCGGAATTCCTACACCGGTTGTAGCCGGGCTTACCACTTCTAAATTGCGGGCTATAGCTTCCTTATCAATTATTATTGGATTTTTTGCAGTACAAATTATTACTGAAAAAAGGAGAAAAGAAACAAAAATTAGCTTTTTAGCTTTCAACTCATATAAGGTTTCTTTGGTACCTTTGGCAATATACACTCCAACATTTAGGTAGTTAAACATTCTAATTTTTCGCATAATATTTTAATAATAATTGAAACAATGTATAATAATACCAATTCGTTTTTGACATAACCGGATAGTTGGTTTTAATTTATAATCTAATCATTTTCTATGTGAAGAATTAGAGATTTATTCAAATTGCTGATTGTCATTAATTATTTGTATGTTGGTATTACTTCCTTTATCGTTCCATCAGCATTGTAAAATAATTCATCAACACATATTGACCTGCGAAATGGATGTACACTTCCTTCGTGTCCCCAGCCAATTTTTTTTTCCTTTTCGGGATGATTTTCATAATACAAATCGGAATTGTGATAGAACAAATACCATTTCCCTTTGTATTGTGTAATGGAATGATGGTTTGTTCCGCTATTCATTTTCCGAAGTAACACCCCTTTATATTCGAATGGACCTAAGGGTGAATTGCTCATGCAGTATTTTATTTCGCCACTATTTCCTACGTACGAAAAATAATACTTGCCTTTGTATTTGTGCATCCACGATGCCTCAAAAAAATCATCAGTACCTTCGAGATGATATACTTTACCATCGTATGAAATCATATCTTCGTTCAATTTTATGGCATTTACCACCCATTGTCCCATATATAGATATGCCTGACCATCATCATCCATAAAAACCCCCGGATCGATAAAATCACGGTTACAAACGACCCCCTTTGATTTAGTATGAATTAAAGCCGAATCTAATGGGTCTTTAAATGGACCAAAAGGAGTATTGCCAACAGCAACACCTATTTTACTTTGATCAACGGGATAATAAAAATAATACTTTCCATTGCGTGCAATACAATCCGGCGCCCACGCCATTGATTTAGCCCATGATAAACTGTCGATTGATAGCGCCACGCCATGATCTTTCCAATTAACCATATCGATGGTCGAAAATACATGCCAATCATTCATCCAAAACCAAGTGGCTGTATCCTGATCATGTGAGGGATACACATATAGCGTATCGTTAAAAACCCGCGCCGAAGGATCGGCAGTGTACATGTGTCTGATAAAGGGGTTTTGCGAGAAGCTGAAGAAGCTTATCAAAATGCCTAAGATACTAATTAAGTATTTCATAATATGAAGTTATTATTTAATTTAATTTTTAGTATACTGGAATATAACTTTTTATCTTAATGCTCTACTTTTTATTACGCATTTTATTTAAAAATGCTGAAGGTGAATCACCAAATTCATTTTTAAATGCTTTAATAAAATACGATTGCGATTCAATGCCAACTTTACTCATTGTTTCTTTAACCGATTTATTCTCTTCTAACAAAAGCTTGGCAGCAAGTCGTAAACGATAACTACGAATGAATTCGACAATTGATTTTTCGGTATTTTCTTTCACAAAATTATATAGTTTTCGTCGACTCATATTCATTTCAACCGCTATGATTTCTATGTTCACTTCGCCTTCAGCAATGTGCTTCTGAATTATTTCAATTAGTTTTTCGAAAGTTTCGTTATTATCCTTACTTAATCCATTCGAATGACTATCCATAAAATGTGTTTCGGCAAAGTGTAAACGGGTATTTTCTTTTAGGTTTAATAAATTCTGGATGGTAGCAAGTAAAAGTTTGAAATTAATCGGTTTTTCTACATAAGCCTCAGCTCCGGCATCAAACCCTTCGAGCTTACTGCTTGCTCCAGAGCGAACTGTCATTAAAATAAATGGAATATACGATTTTTCGGGTAAGCGTTTTAGTGTTTTGCACAATGTTACTCCGTCCATAATAGGCATCATCCAATCTGAAATAATTAAATCGATATGTTGTGAGTTTATAATTACCATCGCTTCTTCACCGTTCGATGCATTAATTACCTCGAAATATGGTTTCAGAAAATTGGTTGTCATCACACTAATTTCATTATTGTCCTCAACACATAGAATACGTTTTTTTGTAGAACTTATATGCAAATTTAACTCCTTTATATTCGAATTTTCTTCCGTTTTTATCAACAACTCTTCTGTTTTTTGTTCATTTAATGTAATTTGTTCGCTTCCAATTAAATAAGGTAAGCCTACAATAAAATCGGTACCCTGTTCCCGTTCGCTGGCAATGGTAATAAATCCATTGTGCAACAAAACCAACGACCGCACCAATGCCAAACCAATACCCGAACCGAGATGCAATTCGTTGTTATCTTCCACACGGTAAAAGCGGTCGAACACTTTGGGAATAGACTCCTCGGATATACCAACACCATTATCGGACACTACAAAACCAAACATTTCACGTTCAGTATTGATAATGCCTTCGGAATACGAAATACTATAATTAGCTTTAAATTGAAAAATATCTTTAAATGTTTCTATATGTATACTCCCTTTTTCGTTTGTGTATTTTATGGCATTATCAATCAGGTTTAAAATTATTTTTTCAACAACCTGCACATCAATTAAAATATTATGCTTAATGGGGTTGATAGTGATTTTAAAATTAATATTTTTCTGATAAGCATATACCCGCATTTCATTGGCACAGTTTTTTATTGTATCAGAGAAGTTGACCGACTGCATTTTTAGTTTCATCATGCCATTTTCGATGGTGCGAAAATCAATTACCTCGTTTACCAGTGCCAATAAGCGTTTTGAGTTGTTTTTTAGTGATTCAAAATATATAGGAGGAATATTATATTCTTCATTTTCTACAAGATCCAATGTGCCCAAAATCATTGTCAGCGGGGTTTTGAAATCGTGCGTAATGTTCGTAAAAAAACGCAATCGAGCCTGATGATTCTCATCCTGATCATTTTTTCGGCATTCTGCCAGGTAAATCTCATTTTTATATTGGTCGTTTCGTACTTTAATTTGATAGAGCCAGTAAGCAATACCGCAGATAATAATTAGATACAATGAATATGCTAAGGTTGAAAGCCAAAAAGGTGGTTTAACAACAATGTTTAGCTGGTAAATATCACCCCAAACGCCATCATTATTGGCAGCCATAGCTTCGAAATTATATTTTCCGGCTTCCAGTTTAGAATACGACACATACCTACGTGAGGCATCAATCTCAATCCAATCATCATTGTAACCTCTTAATCTGTATTTGTACCTGCTTTTTGAAGGCATTAAATAATTTGTGGAAGAGAGTTCAATACCGATATTATTTTGATTGTATAAAAGCTCCACTTTATCTGTTATCATCATACGAGATTTGATTAATAACAGACTATCAGCAAATAATGATTGATTATTAACTTGAAAATCGGCTATTAGCAATCGGGGTTTATTGGTGTTAAATTTAATTTTTCGGGAACTAAAGTAGCTGAAACCTACTGTTCCACCAAAATAGATAATGCCTGAAGGGTCAGAATAAACAGAACGTGGATATAAAAGTGAACTCTGAATACCATCGTTGTTGTCGTAATGAAAAATGTTTTCACTTTCGGGATTAAATCGATACAAACCTAATTCAGTACCTAGCCATAAATCACCGGATTCATCTTTAATAATACTTTGAATGGATGATGAACCATATCTTAACAACTCAGGGAAGTATTCAATATTGATTTTACCATTCTTACTATATTTTATCAATCCGTGATGCTGGGTGCCTATCCATAAACAATTTCTTTGACCATCAAAACAAATAGTTTTAATATTAATAGATGCACTTTTATCTGTTTCTTTAGGAATTTTAATAAAACTTTTCGTCATCCTTTGTTTTGTATCAAATAAAATGATAAAGTTGGATGTAGCTAACCATAAATCATCATTAGCACCTTTGTTTAAATCAATTATATTTTCATTTCTTGTTGTATTTTCCTTGGAATTCAAAAAATAATGCTGCGAATTGTCTTTGGTAAAAGAAAAGTAAGTAAGTATAGAACCAATGTTTTGATAGATAATCCACATACCCCAATCGTTATCAAGTTCTATTTTTGTTAAATTGTTCGAGTAAATTCGCTTATTTGGGTCGTTCTCACTAAAATTTTTAAAAACTGATGTTTTTAAGTTAAGTTGATCAAGACCTCCTCTGAACATTCCAATCCACAATGATTGATTGTTCAACAAGAGGCTCTTAACATTGTTATATTTCAAACTGTTTTTAGAAATCTGGTGTGAGAATGATTTAATAGCACCTGTGTTAGCATTGAACTTAAAAACACCACTTCCTTCAGTCCCAAACCATATATTATTGTTTTCTTTGGCAAATGAACTTACAGCAAACTGAGGCAATCCATATTTGGCCAATGAAAATGTGTTAAAATTATTTTTATCGTTTAGAGCATAAAAGCTTATACCTCCTGAATATGTTCCTATCCATATATTACCAATAGCATCTTCATAGATTGTCCAAATTGAATTATTTACAATGCTAAATGGGTTGTCGCTTTTTCGAACATATTGAGAGTAGATTTTACTAGTGGGATTATAAATATATAAGCCTTGCTGTGTACCTACCCAGATGTTTTTCGAACTATCGATATGAAAAGCGCGGGCGGGTACCAAATTATCATTTTCGTTTAAAAAAAAGTCATATTTCGCACTTATTTCTTTTGAATTAATATCCAATACAAATAGTCCATCGGTTTCACTTAAAATCCACAATTGATTTTTTATAAAACGCATCGACATCACTATTGTTTTTTTAGGGAAAGAAAAAAGAGATGTAAGCTCTTTATTTACCCCTTTTACAACTGATATTTTACCGTAATTGGAACTAATATAAACATTGCCGCTGTTATCGGTGCATAAAACATTGTTTTGATATTCGTCTGATTTATTATCCGGAATAAGCGTTGAGAAAGTCTTTTTTTCTTTATTATAAATACTTATTTCTCTGTCAACAAACCATAAATTCCGATTTGCATCATCAATTATCGACAATACCGTATTTGAAGAAAAGAGAGTGAACCTATCTAATAAATTGTCGTATTTAAAAATGCCCACTGAAGTAGCAAGGTATAAATCATCATCGGAATCTTTGTTTATGAATTGAAACTGAATCGAAGTATTTTTTTTATTATACCCTGTTAACTTTTCAGAATAGTTTTTGTAATTATAGCCATCGAATCGCAGCAGTTTATCCCACAACACCACCCACACAAAACCATTTTTATCCTGACATATAGATTGCACAGCCTCTGCCCCTAAACCACCGGCAGGCGATAAGGTTCTAAATCTAAAATCCTCAACACTATATATTTTTATGGTGCTAAAAATAAAGAATATACAAATTAGAATTGTGATTTTTTTCATGAGAATTGTGATTTAAACCCTACTCAACCTTGACTTCTAACCCTTAAGGGTAAGTAGCCATTTAGGGGCTATTATTGCTTTTGTTCGCTTTATTCAAGGTCTCATACGATAATAATTTTATTCAAAAATATCCAAAATACCACATTAGTCAATTTTAAAGTGTTTTTAGAATTACTTAGAATTTACAACCACATCTTTAAACATGAATGCATTTTCGCTTATTATGATTTTTTTAGCGCTAAAAATTGAAATATTTTCGACAGTTACTTCTTTAGTTTTGATGTAAGGAAATTTTTCTAAATAACTTTCATCTTTCATTTTGGGGTTGAAATCTGCAAAAATGGCAACGTTTTCATACATCGATGAAACTTTTGAATCATCAATTTTAAGGTTTTCTATCGCAATGCGTTCCGGCATATAGCAGGTATACCCAAAATTATGATTTCCGGAGTTTAAGCCACTTATCAGGCAAATGTTGTTTGTATTAATAGTACGTGGTGCAAAAACACAATTACGGATAATAAACTCACCCTGAAATGAACTACCGTAATCATCTCGTAAATTTATTAAATTCTTAGAATTTATGCTTGAGTTTTCCACCGTAAGAGTCCCAAAACCAATGACATGGATTCCTTGATGTCCTAATGTTGAGTTTCGAATGGCGGCATTAGTAACGCCCATGTGTGCATCGAAGCGAGACAAACTACAATTGTCAAAAACAATGTTTTTGGAAAAGTTAGATGTGAAAATTCCCCAGTATTTCGTGTCGTTGATATCGTTAAACTGGGTACAGTTTAACAATGAAACACTGAGCGAACGACTTACGTTAATATCATAACTACCCATTGGGACGGTAAGACCGGCACTTCCAATTTTGTAATATGTTTTATGTCCTGATAATTTAGTGTTCTGAATGGTTATATAGGCACATTCGGTTATACTTATAAAACCGCGATATGGCGATCCCATATCATCTTCGTTAGAAATCCGATGTTCTAATCCATCAACAATCACATTGGAACGTTTAATATCAATCCCTCTATTGAAATAATCATTTTCATCACTTCTATTGGCAATTGTGGTAAAACGACCTCCTCGAATCGTCAATTTGGAATCATCAATAGGTAGAGCAATAAATTCTGTCATTTCTTCAAAATCCCAAATAATAGGGTTATTCATATCCACATTACCCTCTTTATCAACTATAAAGACATCATTTTGACTTGCTCCATTGTTTTGGTTAAGTCCCATTCGGATATACTTTTTCACCTTCGAATTGGTTAGTCGGATAATACAGGTTTCAGGAAATTTTAAATCAATTTTTTGTTGGTTCTTTTTTATTGAACTAATTTCCTTCATTCGAATTGGTGTTTTTTCTGATTTTATATCTTCAACCTGAGTATCGTCGATAATAAATTCAGCTGTCCCAAAGTCAGTATCGGTTTGAATAATTGCGGTTCTATTTTTTCCGCCTATATAGTAGGAAGCTCCTTCATCAGCTTTCACTTTCAGGTTTTGCTGATTGGCATAGGCATGTGTTGCAGCTATTACGTCCATGTCATCAGTCTTGCCGTTGCCTTTTGCACCAAAGCATTTATAGCTAACAAATCCATTGGCTTTAAATAGTTCTGCATCTTTTTTACACACATTTACAATAAGCTCTCCTTTTTCGTTAGAGCTTACCTTGGTTTTTTTCTTGCTTGGTATAAAAAACACTTTGTTGCTTGATCTGATAATTTGAGCAGGGACTATTGAATACACCAAGAAAAGAGCAAATAGAGATATAAGAATTTTTTTCATAAAATATATAATTTAAAGCACGTTAAAGAAAACTAATAAGCTATTGATCTTTATGTTTTTATCACTTATTAGTTAGGGAATAACATTTTTATCATTTCTTTTCCAGCCATTAAATAAGCCCCTGAAGCGTATACGTGGAACTCATCTTCTTTAAAAGGATAGGGGTCTCCGGCTACTTGCTGTACATATCCTAACCGACCGTATTGGTTTACATTAGCGGATAGTGTTTTCCATGCTTTTTCTACCTGCGGTCTATATTTGGCTTCTAACAAGTTATTATTTAATCCGTATGCCAGTGCAAAAGTAAAGAAAGAACTTCCACTGCTTTCGCCCATTCGCAAGTATTCCGGATCAAGCAGACTTACTGTCCACAAACCATCGGGAAGCTGCAAAGAAAGGAGTTTGTGAGCCATTTCTTTGTACTGTTGTTCAAACTTAGGTCTATAGGGCGAATCCTTTGGTAAGTCTTTTAAGATACGAGCCAATCCGGAAATTACCCAGCCATTGCCACGTGCCCAGAATATTTTTTTACTGTTGTTACTTAATTTTCCAATATATCTATCATCGCGGTAATAGAGTGAATCTTTATTGGAATACAAATAATCCGACGTTTTCCACCACATAGCATTCATATAATTCGCGTACTTTTGGTTCCCAGATATATTTGTCATACGTGCAAAAACCGGAGGACTCATAAACAAAGCATCACACCAGGTTAGCCATTCATCGTAATACACATTATCTTTAAAATGAACCATTGCTTTTTCTGTCGTTCCACGACTCATGATAATATCCATTGCCCATTTCGCTTTTTCAAGTATAACAGGGTCTTTATATTTTTCGTATAGGCGTTCGTACATATCAATAATTGCAACTCGATCGGCATGCATAATGTCATCTAATATTTTCCAATCGTGCCTTTTCCCAATGTTGTACATTTCCCTTATATAACGTTCATCCGCTGTCAGTTCATACAAATCCATCAACCCTATAAAAAAAGCCGCATAATGCCAGTCGAGGATATGAATATCTTGCTTATCTTGTTTCCGTTTGGGATTGGCAAGCTGCCAATCGGCTACACGGCGCATTAATTTCTCAATACCATCTTTTGTCAGTACATTGCTTACTGTTGGTAGTGTCACATCCATTTTTATACTGCTATGAAAACGCAGCTCCCATTTGGTAAAAAGGGTAGCATGCGAATGTGCGTAAATCGTATTCTGCATCCAAAGTACCTGCACTGGATTACCGTTCTGAGCTCCACGTACTGCACATGGACGTACATTGTCTTTTGATGAACCTTTGGTAATAAATTCAATTTTCCAGGTTTTACCTCCGTTGGCTGTTACCCATTTTTCAATTTCGAAAAACGAATCACGTTTTACCGATAAATAAAGCGTGTTCGGGTCTTCTTTGTCAATACTCATACCACCTGAGTAGTTTTGTTCTTTTGCCTCTTTATCAGGTTGCTTTTTTGCAAACAGCCCACCGGAATTGACTAATTCATAATTATTCCATTTTTTTCCATCCCAGCGTGAGTAGCAATATTCAGGAGAGCTTTCGTTGAGATATTTAACATAAACAACAATTGGGAATCCACCTTTATCTTCTGCATAATCCCACAAATCTGTTTTTATACCGGAAGGAATAGCACTTTTAATTAATTCAGAATTTTTTGTAATCCATTTCTTACTCGTGATAAATTCATTCTTATTATTTGTTGCTTCCAATTTTATCCATTCCGAAATATTTTCGGGCCTTGTTGCTTTCAGAGTGTAATTAGTACTGTTAGTTAAATTGTTTAATTTATAACTTAGTACTAAATATCCTTTTTCGTCAATAAATAAGGAAGGTGAATTATTAACATCCACATCAATATTTTCTAAAACAACATGCGTTTCAATTTTGTTTGTATTGTGATCGTAAAATCCAACAACAATATCCCCCCAATTGTCAATCCAACTCATATAAGTACGTTTGTGCTGACTTTCAAAATAAACAGTTGTTGGGTCGGAAGACCAACTCCAACTACCGTTAAAAGTGGCAGAAAGATAACTATCGCTATTAATACCTGTATTTTTTTCAAAAAGTATTTTTGAATTTTGGGCAGTTACAATATAACTGAACGTAAAAAGTATAAGTGAGAAATACAACTTACGTAAATTAGGTAGGAACATGGAATTATATACTTGTTTTGATTTCACTTTACTGCGTGATTTAAGTTGTTCTATTAAGTCATTCATGCGTTTATTTTTACAATGTTGATTTTTCTTTTGGGAAAATTATTTAAATGATTACTTCTGCGAGAAGCTTGTATTTTGGATATAAATTCTATTTATTAACAATAAAAAACTTGACTGAATGACCAGGGATATTGATTGTTTTGTTTGCATTTACCGTCCCAATATCTTCACGCTTCCAAATGTCAAATAGATTGTTTTTTTGTTTAAAGCCAAGCTTACTCCATTCAATTTCAACTGTTTGATCATGTCCATTTCTATTGAATAAAATGATTGCAGTTCTGTTGTTCGACATTTTTTTTGACCAAATCTCAAAATCACCATCATCCAAAATTTTACTACCTTGTATACCAAGTTTATCCTGATTAACTTCAATAGCATATTTATTTAATAGTATGTTTTTAATCGAATCGTTCATTTTTTTCAGGTCGTTTCCAGCTATCAACGGAGCAGAAAGAAGACACCAAAAACTGAAATGTGCAATATATTCATTGTATTTCATGTGGCCATTACCAACTTCAAGCATATCGGGATCGTTCCAATGTCCCGGACCGGCATATTTCTCTAACCCAACTTGCATGTCAAGAATGGTTGTCCAACCCATCCCGCCCCAGTCTTTTTTGCAATCCCAGCAATCCTGAATATCAAAAGTAGTACGCCAGAGATGAGCAACGTTTTTGGCCCATTTGAAGGGTCGGCTAACGCCCCATTCACACATGTTAAAAGCAATTGGTCGTCCTGAGCTTCTCAATGCTTTGCTCATATCAGTATAAGCCTTTTTTGCGTCTATTCCATTTGTATTGCACCAGTCATATTTTAAATAATCCACTCCCCATGATGCATAAGTTTTTGCATCAATTATTTCATATCCATTTCCGCCGGGACGACCGGCACATGTTTGTTTACCAGCACAGGAATATAAACCAAATTTTAAACCTTTTGAATGAACGTAATCAGCCAAAACTTTCATTCCAGATGGAAATCGAACAGAATCTACTACAATAGTCCCATCGGTTTGACGAGCGACTTGCCAACAGTCATCAATTATAATATATTCGTATCCGGCTTGTTTCATGCCAGTTGAAACCATTGCATCTGCTGCATCCCGAACTACTTTTTCGTTGATTTTATCACAGCCAAATGTGTTCCAACTGTTCCAGCCCATAGGGGGTGTGAGTGCTAAATCCGGCGTTTTTTGAGTGAAGATATTTGTAGTCGTAATTAGGAAGATTATCAAAATTGTAATTTGTTTATACATTGGGTTGAATTATTAAAGATATTATTTGGTTAATAAAATTTAGAATATAATATATGAATAATGCCATTAGTAGGTTTAATATTAGAGGAGATAACTGTATTGTATTTTGTAACAACTCCGGATGCAGGCACGTAGTTTGCCTGTATCTTATGTAAATCCTGATTTGATGTTGCTTTAGGTTCTAACCTCATTTGTATTTTATTAACTCCGTTTTCGGACATTACGACAATAGGTGTTGTAGAAAGATTCTTAGTTGAGGTATAAATACCCTTGACAATATACCCTTTGAGTAAGGTTTGAAGTTCGCCTTTAGTAGCGGCCGCTACTGATGAAATCTTTTTTGATGCTAGCAAATCTGCAAATGAGACATCATTTATTAAGAAGAAAGTCAGACTGTCGGTTTCATATAACGATTTCAATTCTGCTTTTTCGATGGCTTCAAAAGTGAGTGCCATATCGATATTTTTTCTACTTTCAATAAATTTATAAGCACTTATACCTAATTCGGTTTTTGCCGGAGCAGGCGTATTGATAAAATCAGTCTGATATTCTAAACCAAATATTTCGCACGATTGCATTGAAAATGTTAATGCAATTATTATCAATAGATAAGCTGTTTTTTTAAGAATCTTTTTCATATTTATAAATTGTTAGAAATCAATAATCACCTGTTTGTTTTAAATTGCTGTTTTCAATAAGAATGTTTTGGTTAACCGGCCAATAAAGCTGCCATTCCTGTGTGAATCTCACGTACCCTTTTCCACCGTATACAGCCACATAATTATCAAAAAAATCATTCATAGCTGAAATTGCTTTACCTGTTCGCATTAAATCGAACCAACGTTTACCTTCACCAAACAATTCAAATTGCCGCTCTTGTAAAATGCTATTTTCAAGCAAATTTGCATCTACTTGCGAAGTAATGGGGTCAGTATAATCCAATATTGTTTTGTCAGCTAATTTTGCACGTTTTCGTACTTTGTTCATTTCGGTTATTGCTTCAGCATATCTCCCTTTTTTATTTAGAGCTTCAGCACGCAGCAACAGAATGTCGGCAAGTCTGTAAATTGGAATATATTTTTCGTTTACAAGATCTGCATTTAGAAACTCTCCGGGCGACCATTTCCATATTCTGGCTTGCGGATTTGCTTCAAAATGATTGATATTATAACGCCAGAAGTTGGTAGAGTCCAGGGTTGATGATCTTCTTACATCTGTATTGTACTCAGGATCATCCCATTTAACCAGAACGGGTCTCGCCGGGACTATTGAACTACTACTATTATAGTAAACGTAGGTTACCTGATTTCTACCATTCGATACGTATGACCACTTCAGAGTCCAAATATTATCTTTTGTTTCAGCATTCGAACATACGAGTTTAAAGTCAACACCATCGAGTGTGTGAAGTTTTAGATCAACTAACTTTTGCGAAAACAAAATTGCTTTATCGTAATCGTGATTCCACATAGCTACATCGGTTGTCAGTGCATATAAAGCTGCAGGGCTATAAATAAAAATCCCTGTGAACGAAGTGTTTACAAGCCTGTCAGCTTCAACTAAATCGGCATTAATAAGTTCCATAATTTTTGTTTTGTCCGTTTTAGCAGGTTTTATAACTTCCGATTTTTTTAGAACCGGTTCAGTTATCAATGGCACATCGCCCCAAATACGATACAAGTTAAAATAAGCGTAAGCACGCAGAAAATAGGCTTCAGAAAGATAATGATTACGAGTTGTTTCAGTCATGACATTATCCATTAAGGGGATAAAATGCAAAGCATGATTGGCTGAAGATATCACACTATACCATTCGTTCCAGCTACATGCAGCCAATGCTGCGTCTATTTTATTGAAATTGATGTTTTGTAAGGGATAAGTTCCTGCTGGTGCCCCAATGAAATTATCAGATCGAGCTTCGAACCAGTTTAAAAAGCCCGAATTATAGGCATATTGAATGTTTGTATAGGCTGAATTTAATTCGGCACGCACATCCTTTTCTGATTTCCAGAAAATTTCGGACGAAATATCACTAATAGGTTCAACTTCCAAAAATTCGTTTAAACAGGAGCTTGTACCTAATACTATAAGTATAAAAAATATATATTTTTTCATTTTACAATTGTTTAAAAGTTAATATTAAGTCCTATAAGCATTGATTTTGCTTTTGGATATGCATTGTTGTCGTATCCTACTATATATCCAAAGGATGGAATTTCCGGGTCGAAACCACTATAATTTGTCCAGGTAAAAAAATCTTGTAGCATTAAGCTCAAATTAGCAGATTCAATACCAATTGATTTATTAAACTTTTTCGGTAATATGTATCCGAATTTCAAGTTCTTTAACCGAATATACGAACCATCTTCTACCCAAAGACTACTTGTTAAACGCGTGTTTTCCAAAATATTACGTTTGCTCGATGGGATTGGATACTTAGCAATATCGCCTGGTGCCTGCCATGAATTTGCCACGATTTCAGGATTTGCAATCGTCAACGTACTGTATCTATGATCACTTCTTTGAGTTTCAGGAAAATTATATACATCGCCGCCAAATGCAAAGGCAAAAAAAGTAGATAAGGTGAAATTTTTATATCTTAATTCGTTATTGAACCCACCGATTATATCATGTTGACCACATCCTATTACTTGTCTGTCGTCAGCATTAATTACACCATCTTTGTTTTTGTCGTCCCAAATAACATCACCGCCCATAAAAATATTACCTGATGCAGAACTATTTCGCATTTGTTTTACTTCCTGAGTATATTTAACCCCATTAAGCTGATATTCTACGAATCGGTCTTTTTCATCAAAAATGGGAGTTAATTGTACCCAATCGGGTGTAAATGCATTCGATTGGTCATAAGGGAAAATGGCTTTGGCTTTGTAGCCAAACATGGTACCCATCGTGTAATTATTGTCCAGAATAAAAACATTATTTAAAATTGTTACAGCTTCTTTTGGTATATTTGCCAACACATTGTTATTTATAGAAAAATTAAAAGATGTAGACCATTCAAAGTTCTTTTTTACAATATTTTTTGTGGATAATACAAGTTCAAAACCATTATTATCTACCGTCCCAATATTTGAATAAGATGATTTGAAACCTGTTGTTTCGGGCAATTTCATGTTAAAAAGCACATCGGTTGTGTTTTTTATATAGTAATCGACATTCAAACTAACTCTTCCTTTTAATAGTGATAAGTCAAGCCCAATGTTATGTTGTTTGGTCGATTCCCAGCCCAATAAATTGTTTTCCAATTGCGTAGGATAAATGCCTATGTAATCGGCATAAGCAACTGTAGAGTATTGTGATAGGGCAGCAAAATCGCTGGCTGCCTGATTACCGGTAATACCAAAACTATAACGTAGTTTGGCATCAGAAAGGAAGCCTTTAGAAAAATTCATAAATTTCTCGTCCGAAAAACGCCATCCAATAGAGGTTGAGGGGAAGTAGCCCCAGCGTGTATCACGACCAAAACGAGATGAACCATCGTAGCGTAATGTCGAATTTAGTAGGTATTTACCTTTAAAGCTGTATGAAAGTCGTCCGAACAAAGAAGCTAAACGATAAACTGTCCATTTATTTTGAGTTGCAGCCATATCTACTTTGTTATATCCACTCGAAGTTTCAATAGCTTCAGAAATATTTTCGGTTACAGATAAATTTAAATTATCAGAAACACCCTCCTGCAAACTAAAGCCAGCCATAGCTGTTATAGCATGATTTTTATTATATGTTTTGTTAAAAGTCAAAATATCCTCGTGAGTCCATTTATATCTGGTTGTAAAGGTGTTTTGCGATGATGGAATCAGTGTTTCTACCAAATAAGCTGGCGTAAAAGCACGGTAGTTATTTTGGAAAAGACTACCGGATATTGTACTTTTAAACCGTAAGTATTTGTTAAACTTATACTCTATATATTCATATATACTTAGGTCGAAAAAGTTATTGTTATTTACAGCATCCATTGAAAAAGCAAGTGGATTTCTTCTGCTGGATATTACAGGTGCAAACGTTCCATCGGGTAAATACAAAGCCATGTTTGCAGGCCTGTTTAAAAGTCCGGATCGAGATTGCCAAGGTGCAATTCTGTTTTTACCCACCGAAAAAGTGAAACGGTTCCCTAATGAAAATTTATTAGTAGCTTTATAATCAGCATTTAAGCGTGTATTAATGCGCTTATTGTAGGTGTTAAGTTGAATCCCTTGATCATCAAGTATCCCAGCGCTTACAAAGTAATTTAATTTCTTTTCAGCACCAGCTATGCTTATATCCAATTGTTTGGAATAAGCAGGACGGTATAAAATATCCTGATAATTATTGTCCCAAATATACGAAGGATTTAATGAATCCCTTACAAAATCTGTTTGTGAACGATTTTCGAGATATGCCCTTAGTATTTCATAATCCATAGCCTGACGTCGATTTGCCTGAGCTAATTTATGACCAATTTCAGATTTTTTCACAGAACTTGAAACTGTAAATTTTGGCTTGATTGTGCTTCCTTCTTTAGTGCTAATAATAATCACACCATTTGCCGATTTTGAACCATAAATTGCAGCCGAAGCTGCATCTTTTAACACTTCGACAGAGGCAATGTCGCGTGGATTTATATTTTCTATATTATCCATTTCCATACCATCAACAATAAATAAAGGCTGTGAACCTGCTTCACTTAAAGTAGAAGCACCACGAATGCGGTAAGATGACTTTGAACCGGGTTCAGAACTCAGTGCTATTTCTAAACCGGCTACTTTGCCTTGAAGTGCACCGGATAAATTTACTGGCACATTGCTCACCAGGTCTTCAGCATTTACGGAAGTAATAGCACCTGTTACATCTCGTTTTTTCATGGTGCCATAACCTACAACTACTACTTCATCCAATTCTTTTGATGACTCAACAAGTGTAATGTTCAATTTAGTTTGACCGTTTATAGGTACAATTTTAGTTGAATAACCCATAAAAGTAAAAACTAAACTTCCGGTTTTGGGTGCATTTACGCTATATTCACCATTTATATCGGTAATTGTTCCAGTTTGCTGTCCCGAAACAAGCACGTTAACACCTATCATTGGTCCCGAATTATCCGAAACTACACCTGTAATAACTATGTTTTGAGCAAAGATCAGGGTGCTTACAAAGAATAAAACAACTAAAAGTATTGCTTTTATATGATTTCTATTGTTTATTGATTTCGCATTCATTTTTATAAGTTATTAGCCGTGATTTTATAATTAATAGCTGTACCTGATTGAGGTTTTACACGTATAGTCGTTAACTTTGTCATATTAACTATTCCTGGGTTGGTAAAAGGGCGAAACAAAGCCCCAGCCCCATCTTCGCTCACTTCGAAAGTTGCATTTTTCGATGCAAGTGTTAAATCTAGAAAAATCTGAATATTTGACAAATCAATTCCGGTTGGTAAATTTGCTGTTATCGAGGAGTTGTTATTGAAATTTGGAAAAAATAATTTAATAGGTTCACCATTTGTGCTATTCGGAATATTAAGAAATGAAACAGAATAAACTTCTGCTTTCGTATATAAATAATCCAGGGTCCGTATGACAGAATATACGGCTTTTTTACCACTTTGAGCAATCACTGTAATATCGACTGTGTCCTTTGTGAGATCTATAACATCCAAACTTTTCGGAGAAGAACTGCTCCAGGGTGAAAGAGAAATTGATGGACGTAAACCTGTTAATATTACTTCGGGGGGTAATTTCACTTTAATAGTTTTATTTACTTCGTCAATTACGCCAACATGCTGCAATACAATTTTATTTGCCGAATTAAAATAAGTTTCAAACGAAAATGATTTAATTGCCCTAAGATTTGATTTTGGGTAGTCATTTATATCTTCGGTGCATGCTATTGCCGAGAGCAATATAGCAGAACTAATGATAATTTGTAAAATGATTTTTTTCATAAAAATATAGTTATTTATTTACTAAAATTGATAATGCAAATGTATTATACATAGCACGTAATACTATGCTCATATTGGCAGATAGTTTGCTCAAAATTGCAAATAACATAATTTATCAATAAAAATAAGCAAATCAGCTAAAACATACGAATGAAAAAGCTAAACAACTCGTCAATATTAAATTAATAAGAAGCAATTATGAATGATTTGAAAATTAGATTCTATGTTTAGAACTTATTGATTTTATGAAAAAGAAATTACACCCAACATATAACATTTGATGTAAATTTTTCGTAAGAAAACTAATGCTTAGGCAGGTTTGAAGTGTAACTAAATTTTTTTTATCAGCAAAAAAGATATTTATTTTTAATTATTCTGCGAAACAAAAACATATTCTCCGGAGCCAATTTGGTAAACTGCGGCCTTGCTCTCCAATTTAACTGTCTTGATTTCAGTATTTTGCTTACTCGTTGCCTTGATTGAGTTTATATTCGTAGTAGGAACATAAACAGTAGCTGTGCTGTTAGGTGGAATGGTTACTGTCCATGTAAAAATACCATTCTTTATTTTCCATTTACTTGTAATTTCACCATAGAGTGAATTGAATGAGGCATTTACCCATTTTAAATCTCCAACAGGCTCCGGGCGCATGATAATGTGTTTGAATCCGGGATTTTTTTTATCATACGCAATACCACCTAAGGTTTGATACATCCATGCACCAAGATAACCTGCTAAAATAGTTTGACTCTGTCCATTCATACCCGGAGATTGTGTATCAGTATCCCATCGTTCCCAGATAGATGTTGCTCCTTTCTGAATCATGTATCCCCAACTTGGTCGGGTTGTTTTGTTTAAAATAATGTATGCAATATCTGTACGACCAATGTGAGTAAGTGCCTGCATTAGCCATTTAATACCAATAGTCCCGACAGATAAATGTCCATTATTTTTAATCATGATATTGTCAACCAAATTTTTAGCCACTTTTTCTCTCATCCGTTCGGGCACCAAATCAAATTCCAAAGCTAAAGCATAAGCCGCTTGAGTATCACTTTGATATTTAGCAGTAATTGAATCTAGAAATGTCTTATTAAATGCGGTTTTTACTTTTTCTTTAGCTGATGAAAAATACTGAACATCGGCAGTGTTGTTTAAAAAAGAAGCTGTTTTTTCGCAGAGTTGCAAATTGTTATAATAGTATGCAGTAGCTAAAAGTTCTTTCGAAGTTGCCCCAAAAGGGGTAGCTACTTTTTCGTCCATCGTATAAGCATCAACCCAGTCGGAATAGGTTGCTAGCCTGTAAATATAATCGGGGGCAAGGTTTTTTTCGAGATACATCACCCACTTTTTCATCATTTCATAATTTGTTTTCAGCACTTCAGGGTTAGCATAGAAATAATAATTAGACCAGGGAAGCGAGGCAGCTATCGAAGGCCAACAAGGATCTTTGGTGTAAGCCCAATGCCAAAAGGAACCTGCATCCGAAATAGAACCATCGGCTCGTTGATCCATTTGTGTTTCGTTCAGAAAGTTATTATAAAACGAATAGGTTTGATACATATAACTTTCGGTTTCGGAAGTCATGTCCGATGTACTTAACCAAGGTTGGCGTTCATCCCTGTCAGGATCAAGTGGCAAACCACGCTCCTGCATTCTTACGCTGTGAAGCATGTTATCGTATATTTTATTAACCAAAGGATTAGAACACGAAAAACTCCCCACTTTATTTAAATCAGAATGAACTACCAGAAATTGAATATCAGAATCTTTCAATGTACCAGGCCAGCCAGAGATTTCGGCATAACGAAATCCTTGTCCTCTAAAACGGGGCGCCCAAGTTTCTAAGCCTTTGCCTTTTAATATGTAAGTGTCGGTAGATAAAGCTGATCGGTTATTTGCCATCGTGATATTTCCCAAACTGTCCAAATCAAATGAAGTTTTGATACTTACTTTTGTATTTCTTGGTCCCGAAACATTAATCTGACACATTCCATACAAGTTTTGTCCAAAATCAACCCAATAGTTTCCATTTTGTAATAATCGAATTTCAATTGGTTTGAGTGTCTCAATTACTTTCATCGGTTCTTGTTTTTGAGGTTCAAGTTTTCCGCCGGGCGATTGAACTAATTGAGCTTGCTGCCATTTTGAATCGTCAAAACCAACTTTATTCCACGCATCTTGCTCCATCGTAGCATTATACTCTTCGCCATCAAATTCGCTATTAGAACGTATAGGTCCTTGATCGGTTATTCGCCAACTTGAATCGCTAATTATCATTTCAGAGCTACCATCCTGATAATAAATATGCAGTTGAAAGATCATTTTTGGGAAACCAAAATTTGGAGTTTCCACCGGAGTGAAGATACGTGGTGCAAAGAAACGTCCATTTCCAAGTATAGCTCCCACTGTATTAACACCTTCTTTTAGCTGTTTACTTAGATCGTACGATACATATAATACGCGGTTTTTATAGTACGAAGGTGTTGGGTTCATAATTGATTCGGAGATTTTGCTTCCATTGAGATAAAGCTCCGAAAGACCCAATCCGCAAAAGTGAGCTGTAGCTCTTGCAATGTTTTTTTTTACTTCGAATTCCTTTCGAACCATTCGAGCCGGTAGTACACGTCTGTCATCTTTTGGTTCGGTATATTGAACATCTAATCCAATCCAATTAGCTTTCCATTCATCAGGTTGAAGCAATCCCATTTGCCAGTAAGCAATGGAGCTCCAAGCCGTTAAATTTCCTCTGTTATCCCAAATGCGCACTTTCCAGTAATATCGTTGATTGGAGAGTAATGGACTCCCTTTATATTTTAAATGCAGCGACTGTCCTGATTTTACAATGCCAGAATACCAAATAGTTTGTTTATCGTTCTTTGCAACCGAATGATTTGTTGCTTTGGTTAAATAGCTTAATTCAGTGCTGACACAGATTTCGTAAGCAGTTTGCGTTATATTCGGTAATTTCGATTTCAACCTCCATGAAAAAGAAGGTTGTAAATCAACAATTCCAATCGGATTTGTGAGCATTTCGGTTTGCAAATCAACAACAGAAACACGCTGTGAGTATGTATTAATAGCATTTACATAAACAAATAAGAATATTAGGAAATGTAATTTTTGCATGAAAAGTAAATTAGTCTTTTAGAAATTGATTTCTGTTATCAAATAAATAGGATGAACTATTGTTGCTTTTTAAAAAGAAATTCACTTTCAGGTTTTGTTTTAGAACTGCCATATCATTCAAAATCATTAATTTCTCAGCTTCTGTCTTAGCATTTTCAAGAATTGACTTCATGGATGTTACGGGATTTGTTTTATCAACAATTGCTAAAAAGAGGGTTGCTTTGCTTTTTACAATAGATGAACTATCGTTTTGTAGGATTAAAGCTAATTCGCACATTTCTATTGCTTCAATTCCAAAATAAGTACAAACCGAAAGCCCCCAATAACGTTCGACAGGGTCATTCGAAGTCAGAGTTTTTTTTAATTGCATACGAACTTTTGCATAAGGCAATAGCATTAAATCGGCTATATCTGAAAAGTGTGCAATTCGGATTTTATTTTGATGTGCATATTCAACTGGTTTTTCACCGGCTTGATTAAGCCATTCAGCTTCAGGGAATAAACCCAAATCGCAGTCCTCAATCATTTTCATTTTCAGGTGCTTGCGCATCTTTATCAATGTTTTTTTATGGTTTATATCTGTTGCCAAATTATTCGTTTCAAATGGATCCGAACTGAGATCGTAAAGTTCCTCGGGAACTTGTGGTATAAAGAATTGACTTTGAGTGTTATTTAGTTTTGATTGGTCATTCAACAGTTGCCACTCCTGCAAAGCAAGTTGTTTGGAGCGATAGTCATTGAAAAAGTTACGAGGTTGATAGGGATGAAAATTACGACTGTATTTAATGTTACCTTTTCTGAA
>Ga0247840_10004681_pt1 | contig 21368 bp, 46 predicted proteins | sample LaCruzMarch2015__FD_192404 | JGI IMG/M metagenome (GOLD analysis project Ga0247840, IMG submission 192404) | Freshwater microbial communities from meromictic Lake La Cruz, Castile-La Mancha, Spain - LaCruzMarch2015_17m | ecosystem: Environmental > Aquatic > Freshwater > Lake | place: Spain... | reverse complement strand
GTTCCAGTAAAATGCGCGGCCCGAACATCCATTGGTGCTAAATATATTGCTTAATTTTATTTAAGCCGGCCAAAGTATTTTGGCGGTTCTCCTTATTTTTTATATTTTGGCATTCATTTATTTCTTTATCTATGTCGAACATTGTTTTATTCGATGGAATACATAACGTTATCATATTATACACCTCCAAGTGTATTTATCCCTCGAAGAGATTTGAACTCATGTTTTTCGGTTCAGAACCGAACGTGCTTGTCCGCTGCACTACGAGGGTAACGACCAGGATTGGACTTGAACCAATGTCTTCCGGTTAACGGCCGGATATTCAACCTACTAAACTACCTAGTCATACGACCCATGCGGGAATTGCACCCGCGATCAAGTGATCGACAATCACCCATGTTAACTACTACACCAACGAGTCATGACCTTTCGGTCAATCGAGCCAAATTATTTTTCGGGTAACGGTTTCTTTATCCGATATCGGCTCAATTATTTTTGATGCAAGTAACTTGGTTACTTTTTCATCAACTTGTTTATGGGTATTATACAACCCGAATGAAAGAATTTCATTTCTTCCATTTATTTTTGCGAATAATTCTATATATCTTTTCATAATATTTCGTCTCCAGTCTGCCGTTAAGCAGATTAAACACAAAACATTATGTTTTTATTATTTCATATTTTACCTCATACTCCTTATGGGATTTGAACCCATGTCTCCGGCTTGAAAGGCCAGAATGCTTAACCACTACACCAAAGGAGCTTATGGGAATATCCGAACTCGAATCGAAAACTTTCGTTTTGGAGACGAACATGATACCAATTTCACTATACTCCCAAGTCCCTTGGGCGAGAATCGAACTCGCTCTAAGAGGTCTACAGCCTCCTGTGCAACCTTTACACCACCTTGGGTTCACGCAGTCTGCAGGGTTCGAACCTACGCGTCCTTTCGGACTCTTCGTCTCAAGCGAAGCGGATTTTCCATTCTCCCAAGACTGCATACGCAATGTAACAGATTCGAACTGTTGAGATCTTTCGATCATGGATTAGCAATCCACTCCCTTAAACCACTCAGGCAACACTGCAATGGCCAGTCTGGGCGATGAACCCAGCACGAGACTCATTCTTCTCTACCGACCTGGTGCGGCATATGGGAGTCAAACCCATGACTACTGCTTGGAGGGCAGTCGTGTTATCGTTACACTAATATCGCTGATGCGAGATAGAGGATTTGAACCTCTGGTAGTTTCCTCGTACCGGATCTTAAGTCCGGCCCCTTCGGCCTCTCGGGCAATCTCGCTGGTGCGGCATGAAAGATTCGAACTTTCAACGTGTCCTTGTGCCGGCTTCTAAGGCCGGTGGGTTCTCCAATTCCCTAATGCCGCGATGCGGGAAGTTGGATTTGAACCAACGACGTTTCCTTGTATACGAGTTTGAATCGTACCCGTTCGGCCACTTCGGTATTCCCGCGTTTATTCTTTTCAGAAGCTGATAATGGAAAATTTTTTACAATACAAATGAACACTATCAGCTTTTAAAAAGTTTTATTGCTGACTGTGCCATTCACCATCTAACAATAACCCCAGCGAACTGCCGTTATTATTTTGATAGTTATATTGCATAGATATTATTAGTTGCGAAGGGTTTTTAAACCTTTGTTTTTTTATACGCGACCGCAGAATCGAACTGCGTTTTGCGGCTTAGAAGTCCGCTGCACATCCAGTATGCCAGTCGCGTAGTGGAATTGAAAAGAGTCAAACTTTTTTCTCAGAGTCTTCAGCTCCGTGCACTAATCGTTGTGCTACAATTCCTGGTGGAGAATGAGTGAATCAAACACCCGCCCGATGATTCCAAATCACCAATCCTAATCACTAGACCAATTCTCCAAACGCACCTATTGTGAATTGAACACAAACAACAAAGTCCGAAGCTTTGTAGGCTATCCGTTACCTCATAGATGCAATCCCCCTGGCCAGATTCGCACTGAGCGTTTCGGCGTTCAAAGCGCCGCAGACTTGTCTACTATCGTACAGGGGTTGGGTGGAGCGCTGCGATTCGAACGCAATCTAAAACCTTCACAGGGTTCTGTGCATCCAATACACTACATTCCACATATTTTTGTTGTACTTTTTTTAAAAGTACTAAGAACTCTATCGGAGTCGCACCGATCTCTTCTCCTTTGCAGGGAGCTGCATGGCTGCTCTGCCAAGAATTCTTTGAAGGGAGTAGCCGGATTCGAACCGACATAGAAAAGTTACAGGCTTTTTATGTTAACCATTAACATCATACTCCCAGTCAAAATTCAACACTGCGTTGATTTTGTGGGCCGATGTGTCGGTTGTCTAAAAAAAGATTTACGAGAGTCGTATGATACGAAATAAGAATTTTTATTAATTAATTCTGCGTAAACCATACATATATTATGATCGAAGTGTTTTTAAACCTTTGTTTTTAATCGTTTTATAATATAATAGACTGTTCGTGCACTTATATAATATTTTTTAGCTATTGAATATCCAGTTAAATTTTCCATTATTCCTTTTTTCACAATTTTTTCATAATTTGATGTATGTTGATTAGTTCGAATACATTTTTTAGAACAATGAAAGTTAATTTGTCCATTTAATTTTTTCCATGTATAAAATTTTTCGGCTATATAAAATGACTTTTTGCATGTCGGGCATTTTAATAATTTTTGTTTAGCATATTTATTTCCTTTTTTATTATGTAATTTTGAATGCTCGGAATTACTTAAAACTTGTAGATTTTCAATTCTATTATCTTTGGTATTACCATTTATATGATGTATAACTTCATTAGATGTTAGTTTTCTTTTTAAATAATCTTCCATTATAAGACGATGTTCTCTAAATAATCGTCCATTTTTTGTTTTATATATGTATTTATACATAGTAAATTCCTATTTTATGATACCATTTCACTATATATTATAGTATGCAAGGGTTTTTAAACATATCGGCACTAATATATTTATGCGGTCATGGTGTAATGGTAGCACAGTGTAAATAAAATTCATCACAAGTAGAGTTCGAATCTCTGAAACCGCATAAATAATTGGAGGTATGATATATCGGTATTATACTGCTTTTACAAGGCGGCTAGGGCGGTTCAACTCCGTCTACCTCTATATGGGCCACTCATTCAACGGTAGGATACGTGTTTTGCAAAAACAAAAATCAAAATAATACGAGATCGGAGTCCAACTCTCCGGTGGTCCATTTTAGTGATTAATATGAAATTATATTATGACAAAAGAATCATCGATAAAGATATTTTTAGAGATGGCGAAAGAACATGCGAATGTTGTAAAAAGAAATTAAAATCTGGAGATATTGTAGAAATTTTAGAAATTGATAATAATAAACTATGGTTTTCAGAAGGACACTTAACACCATATATTTTAAAATTACAAAAAGAATTTTTATTAAGCAAAATTTAGGAGATGGATTTATGATTGGTAAATCAATTGGAGAAAGAGATTTAGCATTACGAAGAATATTTAATATAACATCAGAATATATGCACGGTGATTGTGCAGATGGAATTGCATTAAATGAAATAAAGAAAATTTTAAAGGAGATGAAATAATGGCTGAACATAAATTGGGTAATGTACATCACGGATACGGAATTCTAGGAATGATGTTTCGCCATAAGATACCATATTGGTATTCTTTCCCTTTGTGCAGTATTGATAAAACCCTTCACACATATTTTTGTTTTTGTGACATGGATGCTATTTGTTTAAACGAAGGCGGGCATGTTCTTCAAAAAATTCATATGACTCCGTGGAATTATTATTTGTGTCATAAATATACGACAGATGTTATTGAGGGGCCGGTTGGAAGTTTTGATTTTATTGAAGAAGGGGATTTAGTTAGTTTTTAATCAAACCATAGTCTATTTACTTTTCGCGCTAATTTATTTTTTGGATTAATAACTTGTTCTGGAAAATATTGAGTAAATATTGGGTAAAGTTCTGCTGGGCGAGATTTAATTATTCTATTAGCTTTTTTTGGATCAATTTCTGCATCAGATAATGCAAATTGATTATGCAATAATTCCAAATCATTAATTAATCTTGTTGGTTTTTTATCCTGCCATGTATCTTTCATATAATCATATTCTGTTTTTACTTTAGGAGAACTTGCTTTAAATGTATTATTATATGAATGTTTTGCTTGTTGTCTATGAGTATTTTCATGTATTAAATATCTTTCTTGAGTATTATATTTTTGGTTTATAGGATCTTCTTCTCTTGTATAAAATTCTTCCGGGCGAACGTATATTTGATCCGTATTTCCAGAATAATACGCGCGAATATTAGGATTTTTTGAAAATTCATCATCATCTTCAGCATTTTCAATAATATTATATTTATCTGGTTTTAATAAATCAATATTTGCGTTTTGAGGAGTTCTGTATAATATATCAAATTTGTCTTCAGAATCATTTTGTTGAGCTCTCGTAAATTCTGGATTATATTTGCCAATATCGCGCAAATCATTTATAGGTTTTTTTGGTTTGGTTTGTTCAAAAATATCTGCGGCCATTTCGTCAATATCCATTTCGAGATCTACATCAGTCATAAAATCACTCTGTTGGAAATCCATTATACTCATAATGCCGTTTTTCGGCGTCTGTTTTTGTTTTTCTTACTATTTTATCCAAATGTTCTGGTGGCGAATAAATTGCATAAAATTTTAAATCTTTATACCCATTATTAATAACATTATGTTCCGCTCCAGCTGGAACAACAACCGCGCTGCCATCAGTAACTTGACTTCGGCGACCATTAATTATTATAATTCCATTTCCCGATTCAAATCTAAAAAATTGATCTCCATCCGGGTGAACTTCAGTGCCAAGTTCTTCTCCAGGGTGTAAATTCATTAAAACTAATTGACTATTTGGGGCTGTATATAAAACTTTTCTAAAATTAGCATTTTTTATTGTTTCATTTTCAATGTTGTTTATAAATCCTTTTTTATTATTCCTAATTGGGTGAAATTTTGGCATTGTTAGTTGTGTAGGAGCCATTCCCCAATTTTCAGACCAATTATATTTTCCAGATTGGTTACCCCAACCAGCAGCCATTTTTTTAATAAATTCATTAGTTTCCATGATATATCTTAATGGATGCTTATTTATAAATCTTTCTAATATGATATGTTTAAAAACCTTTTGATGTATTATTATATATGCTTAATTTAGGAAAATATTATCGTGACCATGGATTCATGATTTTACTTGTGTCGGTATTGATAATTTTAAGCATTGGAACATTATTTTATCATGAAGTAGAAAAATGGAGTTATATAGATTCGTTATATTTTAGTGTTACAACATTGGCTACAGTTGGATTTGGAGATTTTTATCCAGTAACTGATTTGGGCAAAGCATTTACAATGGTTTATATTGTAGTTGGTGTTGGAGAGCTATTAAGTTTTGTTAATGTTTTTACTGCAAAGCGGAAAGAACATATTGATGCACGCGTAGCTTAGTAGCAAAAGCAATAATCTTATACGTTATCCATCGGGAGTGCGAGTCTTCCCGCGTGCATATAGCATCGTAGAGCAACTTGGCAAACTCGCAGCGCTCATAGATAAAATTGAGAAACGCTGAGACTTCTGGTTCAAATCCAGACGATGCTATTTCCCGAATTTGGTGCAATTCCAAACGCTGCCACGATATGTATATTGTTGATGCAATAGTTATTTCGGGAAAGCGCGGATAGCTCAGCTTGATGGAGCAGTCGACTGATAAAAAGTATAACTTTTTAGTTCTCGACAGGTCGGAGGTTTAAATCCTCCTCCGCGCATTAGATAACTATTTAAACCTTTTGATACAAATAGTATATATGCTTAAGTATGTCGACATCGAAAGATTAGGTACTGAAGAAAATGAATCTATTTTTGCTTATCCAGATGATGAATTAATTATTGAAGAAAAAATTGATGGTGGAAACGCTAGTTTCTTTATAGAAAATGGACTAATTCATATGTGCTCACGGTCAAGAGATTTAGTATCTGATAGAGATGAAAAAACTTTTTCTAAAGAAAGAAAATATTTATATGGTCTTATACAATCTAAAATAATGGAATTAAATCCAGATTATATTTATTATGGAGAATGGGGTATGAAACATACTTTAACTTATGAGTCATTACCTGGTTTTGTAGGATATGATATTAGAGTTAAAGTAAATATGCAATGAGAACCCGGAGATTTTATTGGCTATGGCGCAATGAAAGAAGAATATGATAGATTAGGTATTCCTACAGTTCCATTATTAGATAAAATTAAAGTAAAAGATTTTTTATTAAAAAAACCAGAAGATTATATTATAAAATCCCAATATGGATCTACATTAATGGAAGGAATTGTAATAAAAAATTATAATAGAAAAAATGTTTGGGGCCGGCAAATCTTCGGTAAAATAGTTAGAGCCGAATTTAAAGAACAAAATAGAGCTACTTTCGGTGGAATAAAAAAAGATATTAATAATGATTCTGCAGCAATTACAGATACATTTTGTACTGATGCCCGAATTAGAAAAAATGTATTAAAATTGGTAAATGTTGGTGGAAATAAGTTAGGAATGGAATTGATGCAATATCTTCCAGTGCAGGTTATTGAAGATATTTTTAAAGAAGAAACTTCAGCGATTTTGAAGAATTATAAAAATATTGATATACGGACATTAAAATCTTTGGTAGCTAAAAAATGTACTTTAACTATTAAAGATATGATGAATGAAAAAGTTGGTTTGAAATGAATAAGTGCTATTGCAACGATCTCAAAATGCAACAAAAAATATTTTATGCTCGGATTTTTCTATTTATCATAGTATCCATTTTGGTTTTTTGTGTATCTAATTTGTATATTAATTCAGCTGGAGCTTATAGTAAAGAATTAAATATTTCTATGGTGTTCCCAAAAGAATATGATTATCTAAGCACATTAAAAGTATCAGCACATGAAGCTGGTCATTATATTTATTTCAAAAAAATGTATCAAGAAGAACGAGATGAATACCAAAAAATATTTAATAACTCTAATGAATTCGTATCAGATTATGCTAAGAAAAATGCAGAAGAAGATTTTGCTGAAATGGTAAAAGAAATGACTGTTTGCACAATATCCACAGATAGAATTATGGGCGAAGATGTAAATAAGCAAAAATTCTTCCAACAATATTTTCAAGTTTTTGAACAATAAATATTTTATTTCAGACAAACATTTCAATCACAACATTTAAATACTTGTCGGTTCATATATTATATATGAAAGAGATAAAACACAGGGTAAAATTAGTTAAATGTAATTGCGTAGTATGTGATAGTTATATTGGTGAATTTTATCCATCTGCGACACGAAAAACTTGTAGTCCTAAATGTAAAGCCATATTAAATGGAATAAATGTAAAAGGAGAAAAAAATCCAAATTATCATAATGGAAAATTACATGAAAAATTTTGCAAAGTATGTGGGAAATCTATAGATTTGCGTGCAATGTTTTGTCCGAAGCATAAAAATACATTTTATACTCCTAATATGAAAGGAGATCATCATACTATTAAAACAAAAAAGATTATAGGAAAAAAATCAGCTGCAAAATTTACAAAAGAATTTATTAAAAGAGTATATCATGATAGACACATAGGTAATAAAAAAATTACAAATAATGGATATATATTAATTAAATCATATGATCATCCAAATAGAAATAAAGCAGATGATATGATGGAACATAGATTAATAATAGAAAATAATATTAAACGATATTTAAAGCGATCCGAAATTGTCCATCATATTGATTTTAATAGAAAAAATAATGATATATCTAATTTATATCTATATAAAAATAGATCATAATAGAGCACATTTAGGTATATTTAAATTAATGCCAACATTATTAAAAATGGGAATAATTGAATTTAAAAACGGAGATTATATAATAAAAGAGGTGAATACAAATGGTTAATACATGGTTTTCAAGTGATACACATTTTCACACGGGAATATTATAAACTTCTGTAATAGACCCTTTAAAACATACGAAGAAATGGATGCAGAACTTATTCGTCGATGGAATGAACGAGTTAAGCCAGAAGATATTGTTTATTTTTTAGGAGATTTTTGTTTCAAAAATACATCTGGCGGAAAACCTGGCGAAGGAACATTAAAACGATATGATGAGTTTAGAAAACAATTAAACGGTGATATAGTATTTGTTTTAGGAAACCATGATTCGAATAATGGAATAAAGTCCAAAATAAATTCTTTGATTTTAGAATTTGGTGGTATGGAAGTTTTCTGTTGTCATGATCCTCGAGATGCTCATCCAGATTATAAATTGAATTTATGCGGGCATGTTCATGATAAATGGAAACTTCAAGAAAGAACCATTCTTGGAAGAAAGACACTTTTAATCAATGTAGGGGTAGATAAATGGAATCTATATCCAGTATCTCTTACCGAAATTATAGATGAATACAATAAACATAAACATTCAAAAGAATAGGTTTAAAAACATGTCGCATCATTAATATATTATGCCAGCAGAAGATTTTGAAGAGGATTACATTTCTGAAGATAAAAATTTTGCAGTAGCAATTTATGGATTAGGCTGGGCATTAATTTCAATTTTGGTAATGTTTATTATAATGGGAGTTATTTTTAATATTTTGGCTGGGCTAACAGCATCGGTTTTATTGGTATTAGTTTATGCGGGTCATATGATAATTGATTGGAGGTGTTCATAATGAAAAATAAAAAATGTAAAACTTGTTTTGGGCTAGGAGTTTGGTCCGTTGGAGATCCCGTTGGGGTTGGGCCAATGGATGCTGCCGATGGAGTCCCTACTAATCCATGCCCAGAATGCGGAGCAGGTCCACCTTATTGGAAAACTGCTGAAGGAAAAATAATTCCAATAACACACTTAGAAGATGATCATTTAGTAAATATAATTCAACATATTAAAGATCGTCAAAAAATTACAAAAATTAAAGAAACAAATTTATTAAAATTAATGATTAAAGAACAGAAAAGAAGGGAAGAAGATAATGTTATAAAAGGTATTACTATAACAGGTACAGTTGGCGGTAGAATAAATACCAGAAAATGGGGTTCTAAAAAAGAAGATATTAAAAATGACCAGCATTCTCCAAAGAAAAAATGGCAAACACATTTTGGTTTAAAACGAACTAAAGTTCGATGGAATAAGAAAAAAGGTAAACAAGAGAAATCTAAAAAAGGTAGTAGAGATAGAATTTGTTGGGCTGATTAAATATGGGGTTTAAATCAATGATGGGATGTATTATTCTTGCATTAGGTATGATGTTATTTTTAGTATTATCGAGTCCAGATGTAGTAATGTTGTGGATTGGAGGATTATTAATGGGTGCTGGAACTGCACTTTCTATCTCTGAATATGTACTTGAAAAAAATGGGGTTTTCGAAGATGACAAAAAGTAAATATGAAGCTGTATGCGAATTGAATGCGGTACTTCAAATTGGGCAACATATTATTGATAAAGTTGAAGCTGGTGCTAAAGAAGATGCCGATAAAGAATTAAAATTTAAACGAAGTTTACAAAAATTTACGGGGAAGAGAAGATAATGGATCCAGATATTCAATTATTATATACAAGTATTGCAACTATCATAGGATTAATCGTGGTATTTCTTTTAGGAACATATATTAGTTCTGGTATTTATATCGCAGGATGGATTCTTGGATTTTTTACAGCAGTTTCATTATCAATTTATATAGTTAGTAAAAATACGGTGGTGTACAATGTCAAAAACGAACCAATCCGAAGAAGATAATCTATTAATGAGTAGATATATTTTAGAGGAAATTAAAAAGAAGGTTAAAGAGATGCAAGATCTTGAAGCTAAGAGACAGTTAAGTAAATTTACAGGACGGGGTTTAAATGGATAAATCTATTAGATTTATTTCAATAATTGTCGGAATATTTGCTATTTCAATATCAGGATTATGCGTTCCAAAATTATTAGAAATGGGATTTATGTATGGTATATTATGGTTTGTTTTATGGGTATTAGTTGTTTTAATAACATCATTACTAGGAGTATGCTTAATTGCTGAATCTGTAAATCCAGATATAAAACAATTTTAAGATGATAAAATATGGATAAGATTGAATTAATAATGTATATTATAGCAATAATGATTGTATTGATTGGAATATATATAAGAATAAATAATTATAATTTTTGTATGACTGAATTTAATAATTTAATGTATTGTGTGTTTAGGTGATTGATATGGGTAAGTTCTTTAAGAAAAAAGCAGAAATATGTTCAATATGTGGATTAGAAAAAATGATATACAAAGATGTCCGCCAAGGTATTGGTGTTCATTTTAAATATTGCCGAGAATGTTATGATGAATATTATAAAAGAATCGAAGATCGTGTTAAAGCCCAGGTTCAAATTCAAGTTAAATCCGGCCAAATGATAGGTATGAAAGAAGCTCTTGCTATTACTCGAGAAATTACAGCAGAGGTTGAAGCGGAGCAATTAGCAGAACTTCAAGTCGATGCTACCAAAGAAGATGATGAAGAAAAAAAGCCAATTAAACCAGAGGAGGATACATCATGTTTGAATTAGATGTTATAATAATTATATCAATTGTATCATTTTTGATTATAACTGAATTATTATTTATGTTATACGCAAAATCATGTAAACATGAAATAGATTTTCTTGATGCATTCGTTACAAAAATAGGATGTGGATCATTAGCATTTATTCCAGCTGCATTTATTTTAATCATATTACATGTTCTAATATCTATAGATTGGAAAAAATTATCAGAAACAATTATATCATTTGGATATATAATAATACCAGCGTTTTTGGTTATAGGATTTTTATTAGCATGGGTATTTGCTAATCAGTTTATTGCAAATAAATTTATAATAAAAAGGTGATGGAAATAAAACCAATTGTTATATGTTCTGGATATTACGATCCGCTTCACGAAGGGCATATTGAACAATTTCAATTGGCTAAAAAATTAGGAGATAAATTAATTGTTATAGTAAATAATCGCGACCAATGTTTAATAAAAAATGGTAGAGAATTTATTCCAGAAAAAACACGATGTTTAGTCATAGGTGCATTAAAACCTGTTGATGATGTATTTTTGAGTATTGATACAGATAGAACAGTTTGCAAAAGTTTAGAAAAAATACGCGAATGTTATAACTCAAAAACAGAATTGATTTTTGCAAAAGGCGGAGATAGAACCGATAAAAACATACCAGAAGCAGATATATGTGATAAATTAAATATTAAAATTGTATTTGGCTTAGGAGAAAAAATCAATGCATCTTCTAAAATCAGATTAAATTTTTTAAATGGTGATATAAAATGAAACAAAAAACAGCAATAATCACAGGAATTTCTGGGCAGGATGGATATTTTCTATCTCAACTTTTATTGAATAAAGGATATAAAGTCTATGGTATTGAAAGACGAAATAGTCAATCATCTAACGGAAATTTAGATAAACTTCCAGATAAAATAAAAAGCCAAATTAAAGTAATTTGGGGAGATATCACAGATACATCATTTATAGATGAAACTATTAATAAGATTAAACCAGATGAATTATATCATCTTGCCGCACAGAGTTTTGTGGCCCTTAGTTTTACTAACTCCAAATCAACATATGATATAAATATTGGTGGAACATTAAATATAGCCAATGCTGTCAAAGATTATTCTCCAAAAACCAAAGTTTATTTTGCGGCAACTTCTGAATTATTTGGAAAATCTAATGTTAAAAAACAAAATGAAAATACTCCATTTTATCCAAAGAGCCCTTATGGTATATCTAAGCTCGCTGGATTCTGGACTATGAAAAACTATAGAGAAAATTATGGATTATTCATGTCTAATGGTATTTTATTTAATCATGAATCTGAAGTTAGAGGCCCAGAATTTGTTAGCCGAAAAATAACTCTTGGAATAGCGGATATTATTAAAGGAAAAAAAGAGTTTATCGAATTAGGTAATATAGATTCTCAAAGAGATTGGGGTTACGCTGGAGATTATGTTGAAGCTATGTGGGCTATATTACAACATGATAAACCAGATGATTTTGTTATTTGTACCGGAAAAGTTAATACAATTAGAACGTTTGTAGAAGAGTCTTTTAAAGTAGCAACTGGTAAATTAATATCATGGGAAGGCGTTGGGGTAAATGAAGTTGGAATGATTGATGACAAAATAGTTGTTAAAATTAATCCGGAATTTTATAGACCAAACGATGTAACATATCTTTGCGGAGATTGTAGTAAAGCAAAGAAAATATTAGGATGGAGTCCAAAGACATCATTTAAAAAATTAGTTAAAATTATGATAAACCATGACCTAGGGAGGGTTTGATTATGAGATTTGTTTGTGTAGATTGTAAAAATGTATTTAAAGAAAATGAAATAATTGTTATTAACGGTGATGGAAATTATTCTATGCCTCTTTTTTATTGTGCACAATGTTATAATAAAAAAGTTGAATTAGATAATAAACCAAAAACAGCAATGTCAATATTTTTCGGGAGATGATTGAATGAAACATGAAGTAATAGAGAGAAAAGGGGCTGGCCATCCAGATACAATAGCCGATATCATTGGCGAAAAGTTAGGGGAACTATTAAAACAAGCGTATAAATGGGAATATGGCAGAGTAATGCATTATAATGTTGATAAAGTTTTAGTTGGTTCTGGTAAAATTAATTATACTAAAGGTATAATGATAAAACCAGTTAATGTTGTATTTGCAGGGCAATATACTAAATTAGAAAAAACAGATATTCTCGATTTAATGAATATTGCAGTTGAAGAAGTTTTAGCCGTTGAAATTGCAGCTGGTCTAAAATACAAAATATACAACATGCTAACTGATGGAAGTCCAGATCTTGCAGATAATTTTACACATAGAAAATGCAATGATACTTCTTTTGGTGTAGGAAATCCATATACTCCCGCTGAAAAACTTATTTTATCTATGGGAAAATATTTAGATAATTTACATAAGTCCGTAGATTGGGCTGGTACAGATAATAAAATAATGTATATTGATGGGGATATCACAATAGCATTTGCATTTAGAAATTCCAAAAATGCGGTTGAATATTTTGATAGAAAACATCTTTTAGAAGAAGCGATATATGAAAAATTCGGCCAAATGGTAAAAGTAAATTGTGCAGATACACCAGAAATGTTTTTTAATACCATAACTGGAACAAGCCTTGAACAAGGTGATGCCGGAATGACTGGTAGAGGAAATAGATATAATGGTTTAATAACTCCATTAAGATTTACAACTCTCGAAGCATATTATGGTAAAAACGATGTTACACACATTGGAAGAATTTATCAAAAAATGGCACAGCAAAAAGCAAATAAATTAGGAAAATCTGTTTTATTAGTTAATAAAATAGGTGCAAATATTAATAAACCAATAATTATAACTGAAGGTAATTAATATGTTATTTAGATGTTATGATTGCGGAGGAATTTTTAATACAGATAAAGGTATTTGGGATTACAAAGGATCTTATGCTGCACCTGTGTGTTTTTGTTTTGAATGTTATGCCAAAAATCGATCAGAAATAACTTCATTTGATTATGGTATATTCCCAAGAAAAACACCCAATACCAAATCAGAAAAAGAAATATTAACAGAATTGAATAAAAAGAGTTAATATAAGTTTAGGTAGATAGTGAATAATAAATTATCTACCTAAATTATTTTTATGGCATTCACATTAATCCACGGTATGTTCGGCTATTTATTTGGCCGAATATTTACAAAAGATACATTCTATTTAAATATATTTTTCTTATTTGCAATGCTTCCAGATATAGATGGAATTATTTTTTTATGGAGTCCTGCTTTAATGAATCAATACCACAGGGTACTTATGCATTCTATTGTAATTGGAGTATTAGTTTCTATTTCATTAATACCGATATTTAAAAATAAAAACTGGGTGTTATTATTTTGCTCTGGGGTTTTTGGCTGGTTGTCTCATTTATTTTTAGATACTATTACAACTAATTCATTTATAATGCCATGGTTTCCTATAAATACTCAAAAAATATTTGGAGTTTCAGGAAATATGGGCGATCCATTAGGCTTAGTTATTTTAACAATGTTCTTGGTTTTACTTTTTTATTCAATTATAATCAATAAGTTTAAAAGCATTTCGCATCATATATTATGTACGAGGCCTGAACAAGGTCGAGAGGGGATTATATGAAGGTATTGAATCATTTTTTACATTTTGGGCAATACATTAAATCGATTTTATTCTTAAGTTTAACAAAGTCTTTTTTCTTAACTCTTGGTTTAAATTGTTGATTTAACATTCCGTCGATAATTGATTTCATATATATATATATATATATATATATATATATTTATTTAAAACAATGTCATTATTGTATCACATTTACATCTTGGCTTTCCACTTCTTATATAATCTTCTATTGCTGGAATTCCTAATTTTGCAATATCTTCTTCATTCATTGGATCTGGTAATCCACACCTTTTACAAATTTTCATATATACCCCATTTTAATTGGAAAGATATACCTTGTACAGGTATATCGATTTAATTTACATTATCTTTGCCATTTTTGTTCCGCACTTTTCACAAGTACCTAAAGACATCATTCTACCATTTTTCATCTTTTTTTGTTTAGGATCTACCATTGTCATCATTTTTTTGTCTTTCATACACCATGCTTTTAATTCTACCATCATACATCACCCCCCCCAAACTCAATACATATAATAGGAATCTGCTATTTAAAAGACTTTTGGCTATTAGAAATGAGTTATTTAAACGTGGCTCCTGTGGGGTTTCTAGTCTCTTCAATTACTTTGAGACACTTACATTGGAAAAAATCTTTCTTAGTAAGGTTGAATTTGTTATACATTTCGCTGGCTAGCGGGCAGTGAACATATTCGGTTTGGCATTCTTTACAATAAGTTGGCATAAATTTATAGTTCGTCAAAATCATCTAGAGTTTCTTCTGGATCTTTATCTTTTAATGAATAAAAATTATTATTAGCTATTTTTGTCGCACAATTATCACATACTGATTTACTATATCCACCAGATGCTAAAGTAATTACAGCATGAGTATCCCCTAAAGGGCCACCACATTCATCACATTTATATTCATATCTATCAGGTTTATCTGGATTATATCTTTGGTTTTTTCTATAAACTGCTCCTGTTCTTCCACGACTCATTTTCTCACCCTTTTACCAGGGCCTAAAAGAGTACCTAATCGGCGAGCCGCTCTTGTTTGTTTATTATCAAAATAATTATGGTTTAACCAAATATTCTTATATTCTGGAATAGCTTCCAAATTAGAAGGTTTATTATTACATTTATTTCCATCTATATGATTTACTATATATCCATCAGGAACTTTTCGACCATTAGCTCGTTCCCAGTTTATTATATGAACTGATCCTAATCTGCCATCAGGTAATCGTTTTCTTATATAATACCCTTTGGTTTTGGCAAACCCATTAGATGTATTTGGAGGTGTAACCATACTAATTTATAGATGCATGGTATTTAAAAACCTTACCGTTTGTCGCCAGAACCGTGTATTTGGCCTCGGGCCATTCGGTCTTCAAGTTTTTTAATATTAGCTTGTGCAACTTCTTCAAGGGTAAATCCTAAATGCTCGGATAACATAGCAGTGTACCACAAAACATCAGAAATTTCTAATTTCATTAGCTCCTTATCAATCTCTCCATTATTATCTCTATAAGCCTTTTTTATTTTTTCGGCAATTTCTCCAGTTTCTCCAACTAGGCCTAGCGCGTAGTATAGCCAATCATTTCCATGAATGGATGTTTTAAAATCAGTTCTTCTTGCTTTATCAGCATATTCATTTAGGTGCATTTATTCCACCCTCTTAAATAAATTACAACGGCATTTCTGTTGGTCCACAAAATCATTGCAAGGACATGGTGTATTAATAGCACACAAACATTGTCTATTATTTTTTCTGACTGCTTTTAATATTTCTAGATTCACATCGAACTTCATCAAACCACCCAATAAAAATAAATTCCCCAGGAAACCCGGGGAATATATCAGAGTATAAAACTCTATTTTTTTACTAAAAAGATTTATTCTTTATTAGCTTTTATTTTTTTAGCAACTATTTTCTTAGATGCTTTCTTAACAACTTTTTTCTTAACAACTTTCTTTGTAGCCATGAGCTATCACCATATATATTTAGTGCGGGAATCTTTTTAAACCTATGCTTTTTTCAGCCGATTTGAATAGATTCATTTAAAAACTTGTCGGCGCATATATTATTTATGAATATGTTTATAGATGGACATTGGTTTGTTATTGATTTTGATAAAGGGATTATAAATGAGAAAATATAAAATATTATTCTGTTGCAATAGTCACCCAAACAATATTGGTGGGGCTGAAAAAGTTTGTAAAAACGCAGTTGATATTCTTTCAGAAAAATATGATGTGACGGTTTTAACACAACCATATACTGGTAGAAAAATGGATAATGTTGTTGAACTACAGGGCAAAACAGTTTATTCTTATATGCCCGAGTTAGCTAAATATATTGATACACACGATTTTGATTTATACATCTCTTTCGGGTATGGAAAATATTTTACAGATTATATTGGACAATGGACTAAGACACATAATAAAAAATCAATAGTAATGCCTTGTGGATTTTTCCATACATCATCTAATGCTATTTTTAAAAAGATATATAGTTTATTGGTTACCAAAAAAACATTGAACAATTATTCTTGTAGAATTACAGCTACCGAGTGGGAAAAAGATTTTTGGGTAGATACATTTGGTGTTGATGCTCATAATACATTTGTTATCCCTTATAATTTAGAGGATAATTTTACTAAATATAAATCTACTAATATTTTGAAAAAATATGGTCTTAAAAAAAAGAATTATTTATTATATCTTGGAAGAGCCGGCCCGAATAAACTTGTACAATTATTAAAAGATTCTTATAACATGACTGATAAAAAAATACCTTTAGTAATTGCTGGTAAGGGAAACGAAGAATTCAATTATCTTCCTAGAAACGAATTAAAATTAATGAATATCACAAGTACCGAAAGAATTAAAATACATACAAATATGAATATTCTTTCGATGGGTTCAGTTTCAGAAGATGATAAAAAGACTTTAATTAGTAATGCAAAATTAGTAATATTTCCAAGTTCGTATGAGTCGTTTGGGATGTGTATTCTGGAGTCGATTGCTTTAAGAACTCCTGTAATTGGTTCTAATATTGAACCATTTAAAGAGATTTTGCATAATCAAGATTATTTATTTGAAAATAATGTAAATGATTTGGCCAGAAAATTATCTAGATCATATGACGATGAATTTATATTACCAAAAATTCAAATAGAAAATTATAAACACAGTTTATTAACACTTGTTGATGGAATTAGAAACAATTTTTTACCACAGCGGTGCTATCCTTCATTTTTTGATACATCACAATATATATTCAATGCTTTAAAATGTAAGAAAGCTCAAGTAACCGAAGGGGATATTGTTTTACTTGCACTAATTGTTCTAATAATATGTGTAATAGTAGCCAGTATAGGTTATATTGTTCCAATGATTTTTAAAGCATTGTCAATGGTGTGGTAAAATGAAAGTATATTTTCATTCAAATGGCGCATTAATGGATAGTCCTCATTTTAAATATACCCTGTCATATCCTCCTAAAGGAATAGATTATGTTGTAAAAAAATTAAATGGAACAGATGTTATATTAGATATGAAAAAACAACGTGCATTTAAATTAATAGCCAGTTTTGGAAAAATGATTTTAAATATGATAGGCCGATCAGAGGTTAATGTTTCAGGGGTTCCTGAAAATATATCAACAATAAATTTAATTCATTCATTTAATACTATACCAATTACAAACAAACCATATATAATAGAAATGGAATCATTCCATTCTTTGTTTATTGGTGGTGCCATGGATTCCAGATCAATTGAACGAATTATCAAATTATTATCTAAAAGAAACTGCAAAAAGATTTTATTTTGGACTCAAAATGCTTATGATAATTTTCATATATTAATGATGTCTCCGACATTAAAAAGAAAATCGGTTGTATTGTACCCTGGCGTACCTTTATATGTACAGAATAAATTTCATAAAAAACCAACTATAGGATTTATTGCTAGAGATTTCTTTAGTAAAGGTGGCGAATTAGTACTTCCTATAATGAAAGATTTTACAGAATCTGGCCGTGCTAAAGCAATTATAGTATCCGATTTAGATTTAATTAATGAAAAACATCCAGAATTAATCAAACAATATTCAGAATATATTGATTTTAAACCGTTAATGCCGCGAGATAAATTACATAAAGATATATTTCCGAAAATTGATATAATGTTTTATCCAGGATATAGCGATACTTTTGGATATATGTTCCCAGAAGCAATGAGCCACGGAATTCCAATTATTACCTTAGATGGATGTTCTCGAAGAGAATTAGTTCATAATGAAAAGGGTGGATATGTAGTTTGGGGTAAATTGAGTAAATATGGTTTTTTGGTTGCATCTCCTACAGATAAAGAAATTCCAGATGTTCAAACAGCAATTAGTATGGTATTAACTAATCTTTTATCTGATGAAAAAATAAGAAAATCTATGGGAGATTATAATTATAATTTAGTAAAGAATGGCCAGTTCTCTTTGTATAAAAGAAATAAAATATTACAATCAATATATAGTGAGGCGACAAAATGAATGATGAAATAATTAGATCATTTATATACATTAGTGGTTCCCCTAAATTTTCTAAAAAAGCAAGTGAATTACTAACTGATTATATTTATATTTTATATGCCGCATCAACTAGGCCGATTCACTTGGGGATGTGCTTAAATTTATTATATTCAAATATACAAGAAGCTAAAATGGCACATTTTATAGAAGAAAATAAATTTAATATTATAGCACAATTATTTCAACATAAATTCGATGTATTATGTCAAAAAGAATACACTTATAATGGAAAATACCGAGAAAATCGTATTCAAGATGTGTCCACAAAAGCTTTATTATATTTTAACAAATTTGCTCCATCAATTCTGGAATCTAAATACGAAGCGACAGTTTAAAAAGCTTTCGGCCTAAATATTATATATGGTATCCAAACTAAAAGTAGAAGCAATTATTACAGAATGTTTAGATGAACTTTATAGAAACAGTACGCCATCAATAAATTGGACAATGGTTAATTTTCTTTATGGAAATACTGGAGTTCCTTTCTATGAAAAACATACAATAGATAAACAATCATATGATAAAATAGTTGAAAAGTATACAAAAAAATTAGGTAAAAAATCAGGATTAGAAATGGTATTATTAAATTATGCGCCAAAGGTGGAATATAAATGACTACACACGATTCAGGATGGAAAAGATTATATGCAAAAATACTATTAGTTTGGGGAACTGGATATTCGTCTATTCTTGGAAGGTTTCAAGGGATGATTAATTTAGTTCTTTTAGCATCGACATATATGCTTGCTAAAGGGTTTGAATTATCAATGGTAGAATCATTATTATTTGGCGCAGGACTTGTAGTATTTATTATGGTTGGAGGATTTATTTATTTAAAAATGGGATTAGCTAAAAGCGAATTTAGTATAAATGTTAGACAACAACCAGAAATGGTTCAATTATTCAATGATGTTAAGGAGATTAAAGAAATACTGAAGGCGAAAAAACAATGATAACATTCATTATTCTTACTCGAAATAATGCGGCATATTTGCAGAAATGCTTATATCATCTTACTCAACAAACGTGGAAATGCTGGAATGCCATAGTAATTGATACCAGCACTGATGCGGGGCATTTGAAAGATAATGCCGAATATTGCGCGTATGTTGGGGCGCAGGTGGAACATTGGCCGTATGCAATTGAATCCGGATTCGCCGCGAAAAATAATATGGGTATTCAGGAGGCACTTAAAAATAAGAATTGTAAATTCGTGTGCCTTCTAAATGATGATGCGTTTCCAGCTCCAGAATTTGTTGAAACGGTAATTAATTATGGTAGTAAATCAAATGATACAATGATTTATTCACCATTATATTTATATGCAAATACTCCAGATAAGATACAATTAATGGGAGGCGGAATTTTTACAGATACCCTATTATGCGGGGAAAACGTATTTTTTAAAGATAGACTATTACAATCCCTATCAAAAAAAGAATTGGTTGAATTAAATATTTCGCGGTATTTAGATTATGGGTATGGCGCATGTATTTGTTATAAACGAGAAATATTTGATAAAATAGGATTTTTAGATGATTGTCTAAAACACGGTTTTGATGAATTGGACATGTGCAAACGGGCGTCATTAAAAAATATTAAAACATTATATATTCCAGTTAAAGTATTTCATATTGCTGGAGGGTCCTCAAATAAAAATATTTTTAAATCATTACACACAATTTTACCAATGGCCAGGGGGCATTTTTACTTTTTATTAAAACATTATCCACTAAAAGTTGCTATAAAGATGGAGTATACACGGATTATTCAAGTTTTGTTTAAACCTAAATCTTTATTATTAGAAATATATTCCATTCTATGGAATTTATTTAATTTATATGAAACAAGAATAAGTTATAATGAACTTTATAAGTCAAAAACATAAGTTTAAAAGTATTTTGTGGTATAATATATTTACTCAGCTTCACATCCTGAGTTATGGAACAGGTACGGATGGGATGGGTACGGTGAGTTGTGGTGGGCAACGGATAGGTAAGGTTTGGTATGGACAAAATAAAAAAATTAAAAACAGAAGAATTTAAGCAGAAATGTTTAGACTATTTGGGCGGCAAAAAATGTTATCATTGTGGAACGCAAGAGCACACAATTGCGGCATATGATTTTGACCACAAAAATGAGGGTACTAAAGAATTTGAATTGTCGAAAGCAATGCATAAGCCCTGGGCCGAAGTTAAAAAAGAATTAGATAAATGCATCGTGTCTTGTGCGAATTGTCATCGCGATAGACACTATTTGAAGAAGGTATTATAAATAATATTTATGGATAAGGAAGAGGTTGTGTAGGGTGGTGTCAGGTGGGGATCGGTAAGGTTTTGTAAGGTGTGGTATTTATTGAGTTTTCTTGTAAAACTCTAAGGATGTGAATAGATATGAGTAAAAAATATGAAATAGAAGTAACTGGAATAGCTCCATTATTAATGAATAGATTT
>Ga0247840_10004680_pt1 | contig 21372 bp, 10 predicted proteins | sample LaCruzMarch2015__FD_192404 | JGI IMG/M metagenome (GOLD analysis project Ga0247840, IMG submission 192404) | Freshwater microbial communities from meromictic Lake La Cruz, Castile-La Mancha, Spain - LaCruzMarch2015_17m | ecosystem: Environmental > Aquatic > Freshwater > Lake | place: Spain... | reverse complement strand
GCTTTTGGCGGAGGCTCTGGTCCACCCAGTCCCAGATCGAGCCGCCCTGGAGGAATGGCTTGTTGTAGATCAGATCCCAGTAGGCCCACATGTTGCCGCTGCTGTTGCCCATCGCGTGGGCGTATTCACAGAGGATGAATGGGCGCTTTTGCGGCGTGGCGCAGTATTTCTCCATATCGGAGGGAGTTCCATACATTGGACAGACGATGTCGGTGTGCGGCTTTTCCTTGGCCTTCTCGTATTCCACGGGACGGCTGGGGTCGCGTTGCTTGATCCACGCGTAGGTTGCCTCGAAGTTCGAGCCGTCACCGGCCTCGTTGCCGAGCGACCAGATGGTGACCGACGGATGGTTTTTATCGCGCTCGACCATGCGGACGGTGCGGTCCATGTGGGCATCGAGCCAATCCGGATTTTTTGCGAGATTCCGGTCGGAGGGGGCCATTCCGTGGCTTTCGACGTTTGCCTCGTCAATGAGGTAGATCCCGTATTGATCGCAGAGGTCGTACCATGCCGGGGCATTGGGATAATGGCTGTTGCGCACCGTGTTGATGTTGTTTTGCTTCATCACGAGGATGTCCTGAAGCATCCGCTCAGGCGTGTAGACCTGGCCGAGGTCGGGGTCGGACTCCTGGTGGTTCACCCCCTTGATCAACGGTCGCTGGCCATTCACGAGCAGGTTGCCATCCTTGATCTCGATTTCCCGGAATCCGACATTCGCAGGAATGACTTCAAGCGTCCGGCCTTTGGCGTCCTTCAACGTGAGCAGAAGCTTATAGAGGTTCGGTGTTTCCGCTGTCCATTTCAGCGGGTTCGCAATGTCAGCGCTCAATCCGGCCTTGCCCTCACCGCCCGCTGGCAGCTTCAACTCCGCGCGGGGTGAGGCAACCGGTCGGCCGGCCGCATCGAGCAACTGCGCCTCGACGGTCGCGATGGCGTCGGCCTTGCCCGTGTTCCCGACTTGAACGTCCACCTTCAGCGTTGCATCTGCATACTTTGGGTCGAGCTCCGTCTTCACCTCGAAGTCGCGAATGTGGACATCCGGAGGAGACCAGAGATACACATCGCGAAAAATCCCGCTCATGCGCCAGAAATCCTGGTCCTCGAGATACGATCCATCGCACCAGCGGAAATTTTCCACGGCGACGAGGTTTTTTCCGGGCTTGAGGAACTTTGTGATATCAAACTCGACCGGCGTGCGGCTGTCCTTGCCGACCCCGACCTTTTCGCCGTTGACCCAAAGGGTGAAGAACGAATTCACGCCGTCGAACGTGAGGAGGACCCGGCGGCCGTCCCAATCCTTCGGCAGCTCAAATGTCCTGCGGTAGGAGTTGACCGTGTTGTTCGGATCATTCTCCGGAACAAACGGCGGATCCGGCTCAACGCCGTGCCATGTCCACGGATACTTGACGTTGACATAAATCGGGATGCCGTAACCGAGCATCTCCACGTTCGAGGGAACCGGGATGGAGCCCCACGCGGAGTCGTCGAAGGCCGGTTTCCAGAAATCCGCCACGCGCCCGGAGTGGTTCGGCGCATAGTGGTATTTCCAATCGCCATTGAGGGAGAGGTAGAACGGCGACTTGACCCGCTCGGCGTTGGAAACCGGCCCGATCGTCATCGCCGTGGCAGCATCCGGGCAAATGACCATCGTCGCGTGCGGCGCGAGATTGTTGACCCCGGTGATCGCGGGGTTTTGCCAGTCCTCGGGTCCGACGACGGGCGCGGCGGTTTGCGCGGGCAGACAGGCGCCGAACACAACTGCAAAGACGGGAATTAGAAGGATTTTTGTTGGCATGTTCATTATTGTTATTGTTCCTGCGGAGCGGTCTTCTGTAGGACAACGCGACCGGGCTCGCGCACGCCTTTACCCTGGCGCTTCTTCAGCGCATCGCCCAGTTCCACGCGGGCTTTCTCCGCCTCTGCCTCAAGGAACTGAACGATGTCGGGATGTTGATCCGCCACGTCGGTCGTCTCGCTCTTATCGTTGGCGAGGTCGTAGAGCTCGATTTTTTCGACCTTGCTGCCAGTGCCTCCGGCGGGCGTGCCATCCTTGCCGGGAGGCTTTCCGGCAAGCGATCCGTAGCTGTGGGGAAACTGGAGTTTCCAGCGTCCGTCCCCGGTGGCCACTGCGTGCAGTTCGTCCTTGTTGTAATAAAACCAGTAGGCGGAATGCGGGTTCACCGCGCCCTTCTGTCCGGAGATGATCGGCCAGACGTCGAGGCCGTCGATCGGGTGTTCCGGCAGCTTCGCACCGATCACCTCAGCGATGGTCGGGAGCAGGTCTATCGTCATGATCATGTCATTGCAGACGGTGCCGGCAGGGATTTTTCCGGGCCAGCGCATGATGCACGGCACCCGCGTGCCTCCCTCCCAAGCCGTCCCTTTGCCCTCGCGCAGAGGATAGGCAGAACCTGCATGGTTTCCGTAGATCAACCAGGGGCCATTGTCGGAGGTGAAGATGACCCAGGTATTGTCCTCCAGACCGTTCCGCTTGAGCGCGTCCATGATCTGGCCGACCGACCAGTCGATCTCCTCGATCACGTCGCCGTAGAGACCCTGCGCGGACTTGCCCTTGAACTTGTCGCTCACATGGAGCGGGACATGCGGCATGCTGTGCGCGACGTATAGAAAAAACGGCTTGTCCTTGTTCTTGTCGATAAACTTCACCGCGCGCTCGGTATACCATGTCGTGAGCTGTTCCTGATCGGCATGCGTCACAGCCGGGATCACGATTTTTTCGTTCTCGAACATCGGGAGCGGCGGGAATTTTTTTGTGCGGGGATTTTCCGGCCACATGTCGTTGGAATACGGCAGGCCCAACCATTCATCGAACCCGTTGTTCGTCGGCAGGAACGGCGGCAGGTGGCCGAGGTGCCATTTGCCGACCATTCCGGTTGCGTATCCCTTCTGGCGCACCAGTTCCGCGAGGGTCATCTCGGAGCTGTTGATTCCAAAATTCGCACCCGCGTTGAGCGCTCCGGTGATTCCCACACGGTTCGGATAGCAGCCGGTGAGCAGCGCGGTGCGGGACGCAGAGCAGACCGCCTGCGCGACATGGAAATTCGTGAACTGCCGCCCCTCCTTCGCGAGCCGGTCCAGATTCGGCGTCTCGAATCCCTTGGCACCAAAACACCCGACATCTGCATACCCCTGATCATCGGTGAAGATAATCACGATATTCGGGGATGCGGATGCAAAGGCACCCTGGATCAGGACAAGCATTCCAATGACAATCAGTTTTTTCATTTGAGTTTTTAGGGAAGAGGGCTCACGCGGAGGCGCAGGGGGCGCGGAGGAAAAGGGATGCCTGTCAAATATTCTCTCCCTTGGCGCACGGCCAATTCACGAACGGGAAGAAAATTCACCACTAAGGCACGAAGACTCGAAGGGATTTTGAATCTCCCCTCTTTGTGTCTTTGTGTCTTGGTGGTCAAATCTGTTTTCAATTGGAAGTTTTCAGGGAAACGGACTGCATGGTCGTCGAACCCGGAGTCGAATACTCCAGTTTCAACAGCGGTGCGTCCGTAGCGCGACGGTAGAAAATCCGGAACGGATGCAGTCCCGCGCGCAGGGGAACGGAGGCGGATGCCCCTCCGGCGGCGTTGTGAAAATCATCACCGATGATGTGAGAGTCGTGAATCCACATCTGGGCACCGGAATCGCTCGTCAGCCGGAATGTGTAGTTGCCGTCGGAGGGAGCTTCGATAAAGCCGCTGAAGCGCACGCCTGCCGCATCATCGAGGACGGACAGGTCCAATCCTTTCGCGCTTCCTGTGCGGGTCGGCGGGAGGGCATCGAAATCCGGCAGCCACGGCCACTTTCCTTCATAGAGGGAAAACTCCACGCCTTCCTTGAGATCTGCGGTTACAGCAGGCAGAAGAGCGCCGTCATACGGGCGGGGAGCATCCCGGTCCGGCCTCCTCACGGTGAGGAGCATGTCCTTCATGCGCGAAACCATTCTTTCATTTTGCGGATCGGCCGCCACGTCGTGGTCCTGGTGAGGATCTGTCGCAATGTTGTAGAGCCGGATCGGAGTGTCGGCGCTTTCAATCTGAGTGCGGACCCCGACCCAGTCTCCGATGCGGAGGAACTGTTGCTGGCCGCGTCCGGTGACATTTTTCCGCGCGAACACATCCTCGCTCGCCGGGTTTTTCGCGTTTGAAAAATATTCCCCGTAGACATACCCCCGGTCGCGCTGGGTTCCGTTGCCGGTGAGTGCTGGCACGAGCGACACGCCATCTGATTGGGCGGGCGGCGCGAGGCCGGCCAGATGGGCAAAGGTCGGCATCCAGTCCCAGAAACCGGAAAGAACATCCGACTTCGAATTGGCGGGGATATGTCCCGGCCACCAGGCGATGGCCGGCTCGCGGATTCCTCCCTCCCAGCAATCGCGCTTGAATCCGTCGAACGGACCCCAGGAATCGAACGCGCGCGGATCGCTGCCGCTTTCGCCAGCGGGGCCGTTGTCCGAGGTGAAAATCACAAGCGTCTTGTCCTCGATGTGGAGATCCCGGAGCACGTGCAGAAGATCACCGATGCCGTCGTCGAGTCGCCGGGCCATGGTGGCATAGCGCTTCATCGGGTCGGTCCACGGCTGTTCGGCATAATCGGGATGCAACCAGGTATCGCGCGTGTCGGGAGTCGGCCTGGGCGGCCACTGCACGCCGCCTTTGACTCCGCGGCCCAATGGATAAGGCTTACCCGGCACTTTGAGCGGGGTATGAATCGCCGTGTAGGCGAGGAACATGAAGAACGGTTTGTCGGGCTCGGTCTTCTCATGGTCCACAATGAACTTTTTCGCGCGCGCCGTGAATAGGTCGGTGGAATAGATGTTCTGATATTTTTCCGTCACGTTGTCCCAGCCCTCCCGGAGCGGGTTTTTGGCATCGTGATAATACGTGTGCCCGGAATTGTGTTCGAGGTAGCCGAAAAACTCGTCGAACCCGCGCCGGAGCGGGTGGGCCGGAAAATCGTCCGGGCTGTTGCTCACGCTCTTGGGTGGATTGCCGGCGAGCCCCCATTTACCGATGCCGATCGTGTGATAGCCCGCCTGCCTGAGCACGGTCGCGAGCGTGTGATTGTCCGGCAGCGCCTTGTCGAACTGGTTGTCCCGGACGGCACAGTTTCCCTGGTGCTGCCCGAGGAGAAGCGAGGCCCGCGCCGGAGCGCAGACCGGCGCGCCTGTGTAATGCTGGGTCAGCAGGCGGCCCTCTGTCGCCATGCGATCAAGCTGGGGCGTTGAAAAGCGGGGCTTCCCCGAATCCCGGCCGTTTTGAAAAAACACCCCCACGTCGCCATACCCCACGTCGTCAGCAAGAATGAGGATGATATTCGGCCTTCGGGGCGCTACATCGGTGGCGGCTAGTAGCTGGAAGCCTGCCGCGAGCGCAACAAGCGGAATGACGAGGGGGAGACGTTTCACAGAATCCTCACTTCATTTGAAGCTGGAGCGGTTTCACTGCGGCCTTTTCGTAGGCGTCGAAGCGCTGCTTCAATTCGTTGAGTTTTTCCGGTTGGGAGGCAGCGAGGTCCTTCGTTTCACCGGGATCGTCGCGAAGGTTGAAAAGCTCCACCTTTTTTTCGCCGCCTCTTTCCTTGCGGGACGTCTTGGCTGCTTTTTTCTTCTCACCGGTTTCCAAATCATGGGTCTCGGTAACGCCATCTTTGCCGTTAACGACGATCTTCCAGTCGCCCATGCGCAGCGCTCCTTCTCCGCCCGGCACGGTGGCGTTGAGCAGGAGGTCCTCATGAGGAGACGGTTTGCCCTCGGTGAGGACGGGCAGGATGTCCCGGCCGTCGAAGGGGAGTTTCTGCTCCGTGCTGCCGCCGGCAAGTTTCAGAAAGGTCGGGAACAAATCCACGATGTGAAGCGGTTCCTTGATCACGGTGCCGGGCTTGATGTGGCCGGGCCATGAGGCGATGGCACAGGAACGGATACCGCCCTCGTAGAGCGAGGATTTGAAAGCGCGGTAGGGCAGGTTGCGACCCGGAGGGATGCCGCCGTTGTCACTGCAGAAAACAACAAACGTATTGTCGAGGCGCCCGGTTTCCTTGAGGACTTCGAGGATTTTCCCGCAGCCATCGTCCACCGCGGTCATCGCCGCAGCTAGAACTGCGCGCGGCCCGTCGATCTTGCCTTTGTAGGCGGCGATGCTTTCCTCATTCGGAGCCTGCAGCGGGCCGTGGACCCCGGTGAATGGCACATAGAGGAACAACGGCTTTTCGGCCGGCTGGCGCTTGATGAATTCCACGGCCTCGCGGGCCTCCAGAGTCGTGGCATAGCCTTCCTCTTTGATCAGCTCACCATTCCGACGCCAGTCGGGCTCAGCGCTCTTGAGGTAAGAATTGTGGGTGAAGTAGTCGATGCCCTGCAAATGGCCATACGCATGGTCGAACCCCCGCTCATTCGGCCAGTAGGCGCGGTCGAAGTGGCCGACATGCCATTTGCCGCAGACCGCCGTCGCGTATCCCAGTTCCCGAAGCGCCTGGGCCACCGTGCGCTCCTCCAGGGGAAGCCCGTATTTGGATTCCGGACGCAGCACGTTCATCTGCATCCCGTAGCGGATCGGATAGCGGCCTGTGAGGAATGCCACGCGGGTCGGAGTGCAGACCGGCAGAACGTAAAAGTCCTCCAGTTTCGCCCCGCCGGCTGCGAGCTTGTCGAGATTCGGCGTCATGATGTCGCTGCCGTGCCAGCCGACATCCGCATTGCCGAGATCATCGGCGAGAAGAAAAACAATGTTGGGCTTGCCGGATTTGGCGGGAGCGGCGGCATTCGCAATGCAAGTCATTGCGAGCACGGCTCCAAGGGTCAGGAATAGTTTTTGTTTCATCGTGGTCACTGCTGCGGGTTGTTGGAAATCGCTTTGAGTTTGTCAGCGAGCTCCCGGGTTTTTTGCGGGTTTGCCGCAGCAAGGTCTTTTGTTTCGCCAGGATCCGACGAGAGGTCGAAGAGGAGCCCGGGCTCGGCGATGGTGCTTTTTTTCCACGGGCCAAGGCCATCGCGCATGTTTCCGGGGGAAATATACTTCCAGTTCCCCGAGCGTAGCGCCAGCCCGCCATCCTGGGCATGCAGGACGACCTCCTCGCGGCCGGTCTTCGATTCGCCGAGGAGTGCGGGCAGGACGTTCTGGCTGTCCGGCATGGTCGTGGCGTCGGGCTTCTGTCCGGCGAGGATGGCGAGGGACGCCGGCAGATCCACCTGGCTCACGATGGCGTCCGAAACACCGGGTTTCACCCGGCCTGGCCACCAGACAAGGAACGGCATCCGGGTGCCGCCCTCAAACCGGCTGTATTTTCCCCCGCGAAGCGGCCCCGCAGGCTTGTGGTCTCCCACCATTTCTTTCGACCCGTCCTGGTAGCCGTCGTCGAGCACGGGACCGTTGTCGCTGGAAATGATGACCAGCGTATTTTCCGCGAGCTGGAGTTCGTCGAGTTTTTTCAGGATGGCACCAACGCAGTCATCGAACTCCACGATCGTGTCGCCGCGCGGCCCCATCGGGGTCTTGCCGACGAACCGCGGGTGCGGCACGTGCGGCTTGTGGATGTCGCTCGTGGCCAGGTAGAGAAAGAACGGCTTGTCTTTCTCACGCTCGATAAAGTCCGTCGCCTGCTTGGTGAAGACGTCGGCCATTTCCTCATCCTTCCAGAGCGCCGCCTTGCCACCGGTCATGAAGCCGATGCGCCCGATGCCATTGATGATCGCATCGTTGTGGTTGTGGCTTCGGTCCATTTTCAATGTCGAGCGGTCCTTCACGTCGGGACCGACCAGCTCACCGGGAAAGGGATTTTTATAGTTCACCTGGATCGGGTCGCTCGGGTCGAGGCCGACGACGCGGTGGTTTTCAATATAAACGCACGGCACGCGGTCCATGGTCGCGGCCATGATGAACGAGTAATCGAACCCGACTTCAAGCGGGCCGGGCTTGATCTCGCCGTTCCAATCCACATCACCTTTCTCTGCGCCGAGGCCCAAATGCCATTTCCCGACAATGCCGGTTGTATACCCCGCCTCCTTGAGAAGCGACGGAAGCGTGGCGCGGCCCGGCTCGATGATGAGCGCGGCGTCGCCCGGGAGCACGTTGGTGCCTTTTTTCCGGAATGGATACTCCCCGGTGAGCAGCGAGTAGCGCGAGGGCGTGCAGGTGGCGGAAGTGCAGTAGGCGTTGGTGAATCGGATCCCCTCGCCCGCCAGCCGGTCCACATTAGGCGTCTTCACCGAAGTCGCACCGTAGCAGCCGAAATCGCCGTAGCCGATGTCGTCGCCGTAGATGAGGATGATGTTCGGCGGACGGGATGGTTTTTCGGGAGCAGCGAAGGCTGCTGCGGCGAGAAAGAAAAAAAGAAGCAGTGGTGGTCTCATGGTTTGGTCACAGGAATTGAGAGTTTGGCGGCGGGGAAGTCGTCGGACTCCACCGTCAGGCGCATCTCTCCGGGCGTGCCTGAAGGACGGAGAATGGCGAGAGACCGTCCACGCCAGGTGGTGCCGGCGTCTGCGTTGCGGAATCCCTGAACATCCTTGTGGTTTCCGTTGCCGCAGGCTTCCAGCGTCCCGGCTCCCTCCACCTTGTAGCGCACTTTGTGGCTACCAGCCATGACCGGATTGCCATTGGCATCGACGACCTCGACCGAGACAAAGGCGAGATCGTCGGAGCTCACGGTGATCGGCGAACGGTCGCTGGTCAACCGGAGCGCGACCGGCTTGCTCGGGGTTTTCAGCGTCTTGCTGAAAATGACTTTGCCGTTCTCCAATCCCTCGGCGACAAGCTCACCCGCCTCGTAGGGGACTTTGAAAACATTGGTGATGCGGTCCTTGTTGTTCGTTCCGCTACCGACAATTTTTCCATTGAGTTTCAGCCGCACCTCGGGCGCACGGCTCACCACTTTCACGTCCAGCGTTTGGCCGGTTTTCCAATCCCAATATGGATATTCGTTCGGCCACGCCCACGGCTTGATCTGGTAGGAACGGCCTTCGGGAGGAGGCTCCAGAACCAGGATCTCCATGTCGCTGGTCCCGTTGATGACATTGCGGAAAAGCTGACCGCCTTTGGGAACCCCCGTGATGTCGATCAGCCCGCAGGCCGCGGCATAGGAGGGCCAGCCGGCCTCCTCGCCTTTGAGGAGGACCTGGCCGGACCAGCTCTCCCCGATGTATTCAAAGGCGCTCCAGACGAAGGATCCGCTCACCCACGGGCGCTCGTTGACGAAATTCCATGTCTCGAGCTGACTGTTCCCGCTTGGGAAGGATTCTGTGCAGATGACATTCCAGTCGGGGAAAAGCTTGTGATTCTCCTCAATCTTGTCCTCCCGGTAGTTGTAGCCTTTCACATCGTAAAGCCCGAGGTATTTGTGGTTGTCGAATGCCTGTGCGGTCCCCCCGGTGACAGGGCGCGTGGGATCCCACTTGGCGACTTCCTTCTTCAGGCCGGCGAGGATGTTGGCCAGCTCGTCTTCGCTTTTCTCCCGGTTGCCGATCTCATTGCCGAGGCTTCTGATAACAATGCTCGGATGGTTCCGGGTCCGCCGCAGCCAGAGCTCGAGGTCTTTCGCATTCCATTTCTCAAATGTCTCGCCGCCGTAATCCTGCGGGGTCTTCTTGACATGCCACTGGTCGAACGCCTCGTCCATGACCAGAAGCCCGAGCCGGTCGCAGGCCTCGTAGAACGCATCGCTCATCGGATTGTGCGAGGCACGCACCGCGTTGTAGCCGTTCTGCTTCATGATCTCGAGCTTGCGGTATTCGGCGCGGTCGAATGCCGCGGAGCCCAGCAGTCCATTGTCGTGGTGCAGGCAGCCGCCCCACATGTCCACCGGTTCACCGTTGAGCAGAAACCCCTTGTCCACCGAATAGGAAATCGTGCGGATCCCGAAAGGCTCCACGACCTCGTCGATCACCTTTCCGTCGCGGAGAAGCTGCACGTTTGCGCGGTAGAGATTCGGATGGTCCACCGACCAGAGCGCAGGCTGCTTGACATCCAGGGTCAGCGGGGTCGTCCCGGAAGCAACTTTTGCGGCCCCTTCGGAAACCGTTTTCCCCTGCGCGTCGATCAAGCTGACCCTGAGCTCGCATCCCTTGCTGTCGCCATCGACCTCGGTGTTGAGGATGACTTTTGCGCTTTGCTCGTTCGCTTCCGGTGTCAGGATCTGGACGCCCCAGCGACGGATGCGGGTCGGCCCGGTCTTTGTCAGCCAGACATTGCGGTAGATCCCGCTGCCCGGATACCACCGGCTGGTGACCCCCTCGTTCCGCACCCGGACGGCAAGCACATTTTCCTCCCCGGGTTTGATGTGGGGAGTCAGGTCATAATTAATGCTGGAATATCCGTAGGGGTGGAACCCGAGGTGCTGGCCGTTGAGCCAGACATCGCTGTTCATGTAGACCCCGCCGAAGAGGATCTCGAAATTTTTGCCCGCATCTGCGGCATCTACAGTGAAATGCTTGCGATACCATCCTGAGCCTCCGACGGTGAAGCCGCTGTGCGTGCCTCCGATCGCCTGGTTGCTGAACGGCCCAAATACCTCGGTGCGGGCGGCCTCGCCCTCCTTCGGAGCAAGAAACCCGCCTGTTCGTTTGTTGTTGTAAACACAGATCGCGATCTGATTTTTTCCGGGCTTCAAAAGCTTCGCGGGCACGGCATACCGGCGGTGCTCCTTGAAGGCCGGAGTGCAGTTCCCCTGCGGCTGGTTCTTCGGCATCACTCCGGTATCGCCGACCTTCTCCCCGTTGACATAAAGTTCATCACAGTCGTCAATGCAGCCGAGGTTGAAGATCACGTCCTTGCCGGACATCTCCTTTGGAAGATCGATTTCCCGGCGGAACCAGTAATAGGTCGCCGGTTGGGAATCGGGGATCAGTGCGGGCAGGGTGATCGTCTTCCAGCCGGAGTCATCAAGGCCCGGTGCCGCATATTTTTCGGAATCGCCGACTGTGTAGCGCCATTCACCAGGAATCGGATCGAGCACCGGCGCGGCCTCGCCGCTGGCCGGGATCGGTTCGATGCTCCAATCATGCGGAAGATCCAGCCTGCGCCAGCTTGAATCATCAAATCCCACCGCCTGCGCACCCTCGAGATCCCCGCGGTGAAAGAGCCAGCCCTCGTTGAAAAGCCGGTCACGGGCGGTGTCCAGAGGCGGCACAAAACGCGGGGCAATCTCTGCGCCGAACGCCGCCGTCAATGTGCAAATCAAAGCCAGCGGCAGGCACACGAAAGCAGACAACAAGTGAAAGAACTTTGGGGGATTTTGCACTTCAGCCATATACAGGATCACATTCCGCTTCGCAAGCAGGACATCGGGGGCCAGTTGGCATTCACTTGAGGAACGGCTGGGGATTTTACTTACCAGAAGATAATTTGATGTTCACCCAGTTCAAATTTACTTTCGGGAAAAATCTGAGACCCTTTCGCACAAAATGAAGCTATTACCCCCAATTGTTATCACAATCCTTCTGGCCTCGTCGTTTGTTTGTTCCTCCAACACACCCGGACCTCGATCCTGCATCGACCGCGCAACCCAGCAATCCTACACAGGAGAGGAACTGCTTCCCTCCTACCTCCGCTGCGAATACCTCTTGAATCCTGAAGGCGTGGGAACCACCGAGCCTCGCCTGAGTTGGATCGTCGAGTCCGGCAAGCGCGGCCAGTCCCAGTCCGCCTACCGGGTTCTGGTGGCCGACAGCGAGGCGGCACTGAAAGACGACAAGGGAGATCTTTGGGACAGCGGCAAGGTCACAAGCAGCGACACCACCGCCATCGCCTGTGCCGGGAAACCTCTCAATTCCGGGCAGCCATGCTTCTGGAAAGTCAAAGTCTGGGATGCTGATGGAAAAGAATCGCCCTGGAGCGCACCGGCGATGTGGTCGACCGGGCTGCTGAAGCCATCGGATTGGCAGGCGCAATGGATCGGCTACGACAAGCCGCGCCAGACTGGACTCCCGGAAGCGGATTTTGAAGGCGGCAAGTGGATCTGGTTTGCAGGGGATTCCCTTCCTGACGCGCCCCCTGGCACACGCGTGTTTGTCGGGTCCGTCAAGCTTCCCCCGGTCAACGAAATTTCCCGCGCTGAGATCCAGATCGCAACGCATGACGGGTTCAGCGTCAACCTGAACGGCCAGCGCGTGGGCCTCAACAAGCCGTCTCCCGATGATCCGATGCGCGCAAAAATCCTCAACGCCTTCGAATATCTGAAGGATGGGGACAATGAGATCCGGGCCACGGTTGAAAACACCGAAAAGGGACCTGCCGGGCTCATTATGAAATTTGAGGTCGAAACAAAATCCGGAAAAACCATCACCCTGGTCACCGATGAATCCTGGATGGCAACCGACAAAACCAGTGCCGATGTCGCGAATCGCGGCGCTTGGTCACCCGGCCGCGTTCTCGGGGAACATGGCATCAAGCCCTGGGGCAAACTCAGGGTGGCTGGCAATGTCACCCATCCGGCGGCCTATTTAAGGAAGGAGTTTCAGGTCGACAAGCCGGTCGTCCGCGCCACTCTCTATACCACCGCGCTCGGCTGGATCGACGCACACCTCAATGGCTCCCGCGTCAGCGACGACTACTTCAACCCCGGCTGGACGGACTACCAGAAGCGGGTCTATTACCGTGCCTACGATGTCACGGCGGCCATCAGACCCGGCGCCAATGCGCTTGGCTCGATCCTCTCGGATGGCTGGTATTCCGGCTACATCGGCTGGCATGGGAAGCGCGGGCATTACGGAAACCAACCGCGCGCGCTCACACAACTCGTTCTGGAATTTTCCGATGGCTCGAGGCAGGTCGTTGCCACCGGGCCGGACTGGAAAGCAGCCACCGGGCCAATCACCAGCGCCGACATCCTGCAGGGCGAAACTTACGATGCCCGCAAAGAACTCACGGGCTGGGACCTGCCGGGCTTCGACGACTCGTCATGGGCAGGCGTGGATACGGGCGCGGATTTGAATCCGCTCGTGCAGGCGCATACCGGCCCACCGGTCGTGGCGATCAAGGAATTCCGCGCCAAGTCCATCACCGAGCCCGAACCCGGCGTCTATGTGTTCGATCTCGGACAAAATTTCGCGGGCGTCCCGCGGATCAAGGTCCAGGGAAAGCCGGGGCAGAAAATCACCCTGCGCCACGCCGAGCGCCTTGCGCCCGACGGAGGGGTGCACACCATCAACCTGCGGAGCGCCGCCGCCACCGATGTTTACATCTGCAAGGGCGACGGCATCGAGACCTGGTCGCCGCGCTTCACCTTTCACGGCTTCCAATACATCGAAATCGCCGGGCTGACCGAGAAGCCGGATGAGGACACCGTCGTGGGCGTCGCCCTGAGCAGCGACACGCCGGTCGTGGGCGCGTTCGAGTGCTCCGACCCGATGCTGAACCAGCTTCACAACAACATCTACTGGACGCAGCGGGCGAACTTCATCGATGTCCCCACCGATTGCCCGCAGCGCGACGAGCGCCTGGGCTGGACCGGCGACGCGCAGATCTATGTCCGCACCGCAACCCTCAACACCGACGTGCAGGCGTTCTTCGCCAAGTGGCTTGTCGACCTGCAGGATGCGCAGCGGCCCGACGGACAATTTCCACGAGTCGCTCCCGTCCAGCCACTCCTGCACCAGAGCGGGGATGATGGTGGACCGGCCTGGGCCGATGCGGGAGTCGTTTGCCCGTGGACGATCTACGATGTCTATGGCGACACGCGCACACTGGCGGCCCACTACGACTCGATGTGCCGGTTCATCGAGTTTTGCAAAAACCGCTGCACGCCGGACCTGCTTCCTCCGCCGAAGTTCCACTGCTACGGCGACTGGGTGAGCATCAAGGCGGATACGCCAAAGGACGTCATCTTCATGGCGTATTTTGCCCACAGCACAAAGCTGCTCGCCCGCGCGGCCGAAGCGCTTGGCAAGACGGAGGATGCCGCGAAATACAACGCCCTCTTCGAGCGGATCAAGGAGTCCTTCAACAAGGCGTATGTCGGTGCTGACGGACGCATCAAAGGCGACACGCAGGCGGTCTATGTCCTTGCGCTCGCGAACGATCTCGTCACCGGAGAAAAAGCCAAGCTCGCCGCCAAGTATCTTGTCGAGGACATCGAAAAACACGACTGGCACCTCACCACCGGATTTGTGGGAACAAAGGATCTCATGCTCGTGCTGGCAAAAATCGGCCGCAACGACATCGCCTCCCGCCTTGTCCACAACACAAGCTTCCCGTCATGGGGCTTCAGCATCAAGTGCGGAGCGACGAGCATCTGGGAACGGTGGGACGGATGGACGCCGGACAAAGGCTTTGAAAAATCCGGCATGAATTCCTTCGCCCACTACAGCTTCGGAGCCGTCTATCAGTGGATGGTCGAAAATCTCGGGGGCATCCGCAGCAATGCACCTTCCTATAAAGCGATCACCATCGCCCCGGCGATCGATGACAAACTCGACTTCGCCCGGACCGTCTACGCCGGCATCCGCGGAAAGATCACGAGCGAATGGAAGAAGGACGGCGACAACCTCCTCGTTAAAATCACGATCCCCGCGAACACGACCGCCACCGTCAGCCTCCCCGCAAAGTCCATCGACGCCATCGCGGAAGGCGGCAAACCGGTCGGTAAGACCGAAGGAGTGATATTTCTCCGCACGGAAGGCGATCGAACCCTCCTCGCTGTGGAATCGGGCAGCTACGCATTCGAGATAAAAGGCGGAAAATAGAAGGCTGGCGATACGTGGAGTTGTCCAGTCGGATCCCGACGATACGCCATGAAACATTCCGATTTCTTTTGCCCGGTATTGAGAATGCCCCCGAGGGCTGGGTTCTCCGTTTCTGGCTCTAAGCAGGGGAACCTCTGCCCGGGATGTCCCCGGACATCGCCCGCAGGATCAAGCTCAAACCCTCCAAAGATCCTTCACCACATTTCAGCGTCCGCGCAGGGGAGGAGTTCTTCCCTTGGACATGGGCGGACAGCCAATGGTTCGAAGCAACCAGTATTTTTCCCATCTATGACGGATCGCCGGTTGCCGTCGAGGTCGAAGGGCCCGGAACCATGCTCTTCGCCGGGTTCACCGCACACAGGGGATCAGACGCCATGACGAGGCCCTTCGAAAACGGTCTACTGCTCGTCAACCCCTCACGTGCTCCCTACACATTCGATCTGGCAAAACTCTATCCCGGAAAAACCTTCCGAAGGCTCCCGGGAACCGGGGGCAACACCGGCGAGTTGCTCAAGGACCCAGTCACACTCGGCGAGCGGGACGGGCTGTTTCTCGCAATAGACAGCAAGGCTACCTCGATCAGACGTTAGGCCCGTTTTAGGTGTTTCAATTCGAGGGTAAACACAGCCCGATTTTTAGAAGAAGAAAAGTGGAAAACGGTGGCGTGTTGACGCGCAGGACTCCACTGGCGGCATCAACCGAGAATTTGTCAGCCGCGAGTTCGACCGGCAACTCGCCGTCATTCATCTCAGGGGTGGTGAAACTGATGCTCAAAGCGCGGTTCTTCCATCCATCCGGCAGCAGGATTTTTGTCTCACTTGGAGGAGCAGGACGGACGGCGTCGCTTTCCACATCGATGTCACAGTTGTTCAAATCGAGCGTCAGCAGATCAGGGGATTTGGCAAGATTGAGGTTCACACCAACAGTCGCCGGAGCGTCGGTTTCGAGACGGGACCTGAAACCGGGCCAGTCGAGCAGACCGGCCATTTGGCTGGCGGCTTCCTTGTCGGCATCCTTCCTCCAATAGGCGACCCCGGGTTTGTCGGCGACGATTCGGACAGTCGGATGTACAGCGAGTCCGGCGAGGGCATTGGCGGGACGGACGGCAAGGAAATGTTCGCGGTCATACCGCGTGCCGCTGAGCCCGGTGGCCACAAGTCGCCCCCCGGATTCGGCATATCGCCGGAGTTCCCCTGCCTGGGCATCGGTCAATACCATCACGGACGGAAGGACCACGATCGGGAACCGGGCGAGGTTTGCAGCCGTCAAGTCCTGTTGGAGAATGACGTCCCACTGCCGGTGCGTATCACCAAGGAACTGGCACCATCCGGCGTATTCGTCTGCAAACATGTCCAGCGCGGGATTACAAACGGTATTGGATGCGATCTCCGACCAGGCGGAATGCACCACGGCGACATCGGCGAGGTAGCGCCGCGAGCCCAGAACTGATGCATTGTCTTGGACAAAACGGTTGATGAATTTTGCGCTCTCCGACGTGCCGGGAGAGTAACCGTCGAGAAACCAGTTCCCGAAATCGAGTAGCCCGCGATTGGCGAGGCCGTCGAACGCAAGGACCTTGTGCAGATTCTCATGGCCTTTGCCGGATTTGCTCTTTTCGACGTAGAGGCTCGGCCAGCAATACGGCGCGTCGGAAATCGCCGCACCCAACCGGGCGACGTAGCCCAGCCGCCCCTTCGGAGGCAGGCCCATCGGCTTCATTCCCCACCATCCGTGCACCGTGCTCCATTCGAAATGGTCGACGTCGCACGCGCCCTTCATCAGGGATCCGCCGAGAGGCAGTGGAATCGTGTTCCCGAAGACCGCGCAATCGAGCTGCGCCTCGCGTGCGGATTTCTTCGCGGCCGCGTAAAAGGCCCGGTGGTAGGACTGCGAAGATTCCACAAGGTGGATGAGGTAGCAGAGCCAGACAGGATCGGTGGTCCACTCCGGGCTGCCCGGCACCCGCTTTTTCGATTGGACATAGGCGGCGATGTCAAAAGTGGAGAGGTCGGAAATACCCATCCGGGACAGTTCCTCCGGCGGCACGTTCCGTTTTAGAAAATCGCGGAAAGTGGCAACCGACCACAGCCCGAAAGCGCTCCGGTTGGCGAAGCCGAGATTGGCATCGCCATAATTATCCGCGTGAATTCCATCGGGGCGCACTCTGGGAATAATGCGCTGGATCTCGCGGCAACAATACTCGCGAAGCTGGGGATTGGCGAAATCCACATCCACCAGCCGCACGGTCTGCCAGCCGGTCTTCCCCTGAGTATCGGCGGGTCCTGCCTGTCTTTCCGAAATCCCGGCCAGTCCACTTCGTTCGGCAAGATCGTCGGTGACGCCCGGGTTGCTGGAGCAATCGAATTTCCATTTTCCATCCAGTCCACGACGGGTGAGGACGGAATACAAATCGTCGGCAGGTTGGCCATTCGGCGTGGTGAAGGGAGGCAGATCGTATGCCTTCGCCGTTGGAAAGGGAGCCCAAGGAACATCCTTCATGAAAGCTTCGAGCCCGAACCACCGTGCGGTGAGCGGCTCGCCGCCCTTCCACTGCGGGAGCGTCCAGCCATTTTGTTTCATCTTTCCATCCTGGCCAAAGAATCCCGCGTAGTCCCCGACTTCGCCGAGGTCGTAGTAGAGGATCCGCTTCATCCCGGAACGCCCCGCCGACTCCCAGGTTTTCCCTGCCCATCCGAACTGCTCCTGGGCGTCCAGATACCAGAATCCATACCATCCGCCGTAGAATCCGACCCCTCGCATCGCCCCCGCGTGAACGCGGGTCATCTCCTCAAGATTGCCGCGAGCAGTGACAAACGGCGTGTAAGTTCGCCACCACGGCTCCGGGACCGCCCCTCCGGCTGCCCATGCGACTGATGCGGTGAAAATGAAAAGCCACAGGATTCGTTTCATGCTTTTCCTATTCTTGATTACGGCGACTTGATTAGTTTCTCACCCGTCTGCGGCACGGAGAGGGTGCAGGGTCCTTTCAAAAATCCGTGCTCCACAAGAAATCGGTCAGCTTCGGCGAGGACGACATCCTGCCATGGCGGGTTGTTAAAAAACCCGTGAGGCTGTCCCTTGGCAATCCAAAGTTCCATGCCGGAGTGCCGCATGGACTTGAGCTTGGAGAAGGCCTCCGCGCCATATGTCAGATAGGAATCCTGATCGCCAAAAAAGACGATCGCTGGAGGGAGGTCTGCGGTGAGATATTTCTGCACATCAGCCTCCAAATCCCCCGTGTCATCGGCTTTGAAGTTCGGGTTGAATAGCAGAAATGCTTGGGCCCCGGTGTCGATTCCCGCGGGATCCGCCGGATCGTTGATCTCCTTTGCAGCCGAAGCGACCACGGCAAGGTGTCCACCCGCCGACCCGCCGGCAGTAATGATGCGCTGGGGATCGACCCCCAGTTCCTCGGCATGTTGCTTCATCCATCGAATGGCGCTTTTTGCATCGAGAATGCAGGCCCGCTTGAACGACTCCCCTTTGGGCAGGCCGTCCCGCACCTCACGTGGAATCATCCGGTAATTGACCGTGGCCGCCACAAGCCCCCTGTTCGCGAAATACTGGCAGGCATAGCGGAACTGGTTGAGGTTTCCACCGGTCCAGTCGCCGCCGTGAAAGAAGATGATGCCGGGCACTTTGCTCTTCGATGGATCCCAATCCGGAGGAAAATACACCTCCAGATCCCGCGGCTCACCGCCGGACTGCTTGTAAACGTATGGCTTCCCATGAGGCACGCGAACGTTCGTGCTGTCCTCTGAAAACGGGTCAAAAGTGACTGATTTCGCCGCCGGCACCAGAAGCAGGGATGCTGCGAGCACCGCTCCGATCTGGCTCGATAATTTCACTCGTGATTTCGCGGCCATTTACTCCGTTTTGATTTTCACCTCGGCAGGATCCAGTCCGGGGGAAGTGGCTTTCAAAACGATCCGCCCGGGTTCATTTGTGGATTGAACGATGACGAGCGCGAGCCCGTTGAATGCCTTGCGCTCCTTTGCCTGGAACGGCTCGAAGCTGGTGGGATCACCATTGTCCACCGCAAGGATTTTTCCAGGACCCGATATCTCGAACTTCACGGGGTTCTTGGACCGCGGCACAGGCACGCCGTCCTTGTCTGCGATGGTGACCGTGACATAAGACAGATCCTTCCCGTCGGCATGGATCTTTGCGCGGTCGGGCTGAAGCGTCACCTTCGCTGCGGGGCCGGTCGTCTTCACCACCTCCTGCGCCCATTCCTTCCCATCCTTGTAGGCGACCACCTTCAGTTCACCGGGTTCGTAGATCACATCATCCCAGTGCAGCCGGTATTCGTATTCACCCATCTTTTTCCGGCCCTGCGACTTTCCGTTGAGGAAGAGTTCCGCCTCGTCGCCGGATGTGTAGACATGCACCGGCGTTACCTGCCCGACACGCTCCGGCCAGTTCCAGTGTGGGAAGATATGCACCATCGGGAACTCCGGCAACCAGTGCGACTGGTAGAGATAGAACCGGTCCTTCTTGAATCCGGCGAGGTCAAGGATCCCAAAATACGAGCTGCGCGAGGGAATATCGACTTTTCCGAGTTCTTGAATCTCCTTTTTCAGACGAGCCTTTTCCTGAGGATTGCTGGCGTTCAGAAGAATAGTAATATCCTTGTTGTAAGGCGTCGGCTCACCAAGATAGTCGAATCCGGTCCAGACGAATTCTCCGGCGACAAACGGAAACATTTCCTGCCCCTTGAACTCACCTTCGGCACGAGTCCCCCAAGTCGGAGCGAACGAATCGTAGGAACTCACCTGGAAGTTGACCATACCATCCTCCTTCTTGGCAGTCACAGGGAAAAAGTATTCGCCGCGCGAACTGAAGGCCGAAGCGGTTTCACTGCCGATGATGGGCAATCCGGGATTGGCATCGTGAAATTCCCCATAGTTCATTGCCTTGTAGTTACAGCCAAGGACATCGAGCTGCTTCTGGAATCCATTCGTTGCAGCTTCAGCCATGTTGCAGCCCGCTGTAACCGGGCGGGTCGCGTCCTCGGAGTGGACGATTGCCCTCAGTTCGCCTGCAATCTTCATACCCTCCGGGGTCTTTTGTTCCTTATGAACCTCGTTGCCGATGCTCCACATGATGATGCAGGGATGGTTGCGGTCGCGGCGCACGATGGCCCGCAGGTCCTTTTCATGCCACTCGTGGAAGAGCGTGCTGTAGTCGTTTGTCCGCTTGGGCGTGATCCATGCGTCAAACGCCTCATCCATCACAAGCATTCCCATGCGGTCGCACAGGTCGAGAAGTTCGGGAGCGGGCGGGTTGTGGCTGGTGCGGATCGCATTGCACCCCATCTCCTTCAACAACTCGATCTGCCGCTCCATCGCACGGACATTGATCGCTGCACCCAGGGCTCCCAGATCGTGGTGATTGCAGACCCCATTGATCTGAACGCGTTCGCCGTTCAGCAGAAATCCGTTGTCTGCCGTGAACTTAATCGTCCGGATGCCAAACGGTTGGGTGTAGGTATCCACAACCTTCCCGTCCTGCTCAACTGTCGTGACGGAGACGTATCGATTCGGACTCTTCACATCCCACAGCCTCGGCTTTGAAACCGTGGCATTCAGGGAGGCCGTTGCCGACGCTCCCGGCGCGACCTTCAAATCCGCCGGTCCGGCGGATGCCACCGGGCTCCCCGTCTTTCCACCGCTCGCATCCGCCTCAAAAATCTTCGTCGCGATTTTTAGATCGGCCACAGACGATGACCGGTTGTCCACGGTCACTTTCAGGTCCACGGTTGCCGAGTCTTTCGTGACTTCCGGCGTGGTGATGCTGACGCCCCACTGGCCGACGTGGATGGGGGCGGTCTTCACGAGCCACACGTTCCGATAGAACCCGGCTCCGGGATACCAGCGCGACGAGTTTTCCAAACTCGCCAGTCGGATCGCGAGGAGATTTTCCTCGCCGGGCTTGATGAAAGGGGTCAGGTCAACGCGCCAGGACGCATAGCCGTATGGCCAGCCACCAACAGAATGCCCGTTCATGAAAACCTTGGCATTGGACATGGCTCCATCCACATCCAGATAGAACCGCCTGCCACGGTCCCCGGCGGGAACAGTGAAATGCTTCCGATACCAGACCGGCCCCCAGTATTGCAGCTTCCCCGTCTCGCCGGGGTATTCATACTTGAACGGCCCCTCGATCGCCCAGTCGTGCGGCAAGGTCAGCTTGCGCCATGTGGAGTCATTGAAATCTTCCTGTGTGGAATTCGGATCATCTCCTTTTGCAAACAGCCACCCGTCGTTGAACAATTCTTTCTCCCGTCCGGGAGAAGGGGCGGCGTGCAGTAACGAAGACAGGCAAAGCAGGGCAAGAAGAACACAATACTTTTGGGGGACGTTCATCGCAGGCACTTATAGGCAAAACATACGTGCTCAACAACCAGATTCAAAGATCCGCTCCAGCATCCATAAACCGTCACATTAGGAGCAGAATCTGGCTCCTAAAACCGGGAAGGCCGGCTATTTCAAGGATGACTGAATCTCCACCTCGGCAGGATCCAAGCCGGGCGATGCAGCTTTCAGAACGATCTTCCCGGCTTCCTTGGTGGATTGGACGATGACAAGCGCAAGCCCGTTGAAGGCCTTGCGTTCCTTCGCTTGGAACGGCTCGAAGCTGGTGGGATCACCGTTGTCCACCGCAAGGATTTTTCCAGGACC
>Ga0247840_10004677_pt1 | contig 21385 bp, 20 predicted proteins | sample LaCruzMarch2015__FD_192404 | JGI IMG/M metagenome (GOLD analysis project Ga0247840, IMG submission 192404) | Freshwater microbial communities from meromictic Lake La Cruz, Castile-La Mancha, Spain - LaCruzMarch2015_17m | ecosystem: Environmental > Aquatic > Freshwater > Lake | place: Spain... | reverse complement strand
ATTGGGCGCCCAAATGACGCGCGAGCCCCAACTCACCGGCCTCCAGGGTCAGCCGGATACGCCGCCAGACCAACTCCGTGCTCAAGCCGCCGCGGGCGCGCCAGGCGCTGAACACCGGATCGCAGGCGGCGGGCTGGGACTGCGCCACGAGCCACAGGGGCTCCAGCCGCGGCGCGGTGAGTGCGACCTCCGCCTGGCCCGTCTCCACCAGGGCGCGCAGGTACAGACACTGCCGCTCTACCGACTCATCCTCGCGATAGACCCGGGCCAGATCCGCCCAGCGCCCCGCCGCCGCCAAGCGCTTCACATAGGCGCCGCGTAAGCGCTCGGTCGGCGGCGTCGCGGGAAAGGCGTCGAGCAAGGCCTCGATCTGCGCATCCGATGCCGTATCCAGATTGCGCTCCAGGTCCGCGACGCGCGTGTAAGGGTCGAGCGGATCGGCACCGGAATCCGCACCGGGGTCGGCGCCGGGGTCGGCGCCGGCCGCCGCCTCGACAGCGGCGGGGACCCGCTCGGCGGCGACCCCTCCCATGGGGTCGGGCGGCGGCACCCAGGCGAACAGCCAGCCGACCGCGGCGGCCGTCACAGCGAGTGCGGCGACACCGAGGACAACCGCGGCGGTGGGAGACATCAGGGTCTTCTTGCTAGCGCGCACCGGTAAAGAGACGCATGTGGAGGATGGACCAGATTTGCGATATGGGGTAGGGCGACGCGATATCATAAATAACGAGTGAAGGACAAGTGAAATACAATCGTTGTCGTTGTCGTTGTCGAGTTTATGATATCCGCCAGGATGCCGACATCGAGTCGCTTCTCCGATTACGATTACGATTACGACAACGACAACAACCGGGACGCCAAAGGGTTATCCTGATGGAGTTGTTTCGCTTATCCCCACCAGCGGGACATTCCCCCCGCCCCCGAGGACTTCATGCACCCAGAACTGCGCCACCTCAGTGACCTGCTGCGCGCCACCGCCGCCGCCGAGATCATGCCCCGGTTTCGCCATACCCGTTCCAGCCGCAAGACCGACGGCAGCCTGGTGACCGAGACCGACCTGGCCGTCCAGGCGCGGATCACCGCCGCCCTGGCCCGCGACTATCCCGGCGTGCCCCTGCTCGGTGAGGAACAAACCGCGGCGGAGCAAGCGCATTTGCTGGACTCCGCCGGGCGCGCCGTCTGGGTGCTCGACCCACTGGACGGGACCAGCAACTACGCCTGCGGGTTCCCCGGCTTCGCCGTCTCACTCGCCCTGATCGAGGGCGGCATCACCGTCCAGGGCGCCATCCTCGACCCGGTCCGCGACGAGTGTTTCTGTGCGCTGCGCGGCGGCGGTGCCTGGTGCAACGACGCGCCGATCCGACCCTTCGCCCCCGGCCCAGCGCTCGACGACTGCCTGGCCGCCATCGATTTCAAGCGCCTGCCGCCCGAACGGGTCCCGTCCCTGTTGCGCGCCGGCGGCTTCCGTTCCCAGCGCAACCTGGGGGCGGTGGCGCTGGAGTGGTGCTGGCTCGCCGCCGGGCGCTTTCAGCTCTACCTCCATGGCGGGCAGAAACTCTGGGACTATGCCGCCGGGCGCCTGATCGCCACCGAGGCCGGGGTCCCCTCCCGGCTCTACCAGCCCTACGGCAGCGCTCCGGCGGAAGGGCTGGACCTGGGCCAGCGGCTCGCGGTCGCCGCGGCCAACCAGGGACTCCTGGATCAATGGCTCGACTTCATCGCGCTACCGTTGCGCCCGCGGTAAATCTTGAACTTGATTCGCGCCCGGTGACCCGCAGTTTGACCCACACTGAACCGGCAACCGACCAGAGCGCTCACCACGAGGACCCCGACCGATGAACCAAGACCCCCGCGGTCTGAACATGGAACTCGCCAGCGGCATCGCCGCCTTCGAGTCCAAACAATTCTCCCGCGCCGCCGGGTTGCTCAGTCCACTCGCCGCCGAGGGTGATCCCGAGGCGCAATACCGGGTCGCCATCATGGCGCAAAACGGACTCGGCATGCAGGAAAACCCGACGCTCGCGCTCCGGTATATGCAGGCCGCGGCGACCGCCGGACTGGGCCTCGCCCAGCACGGACTCGGCTTCATGTACCTCGAAGGCGAATGCGCGGAACAAGACCCGGCGCAAGCCGCCCTCTGGTTTCGCAAGGCGGCCGAACAAGGTCTCGCCGGCTCCCAGACCACGCTCGCGATGCTCTATGAACAAGGCCGCGGCGTCCCTCAGGATCAAGAGGAAGCCAATCGGCTCTACCGCCTCGCCGGTTTCGATGAACGCTGACCGCGGGCGCCGATCCGCGTCACGCGAGCGGCACGCCGAGCGGTCCGGTTAGACGGAACGGTTTTCGGTTTTTCGTTGTTCGTTAATGCCTACCACGCATCGGGTTAGGAAAACGAAAAACCGACAACGACGGGCACAATCGCTGTAGAGGACGATTCCATGGGTGAATCAGCAATCCGATCCGCACCGGGCCCCTTCCAGGCCAATCAGTTGAAGGACGGAGACCGCTACGAACTGTCCGGCGGACACCCGATTTATTGCGCTCCGGCGGGGCCGGAGCACGCGGGCCGCAGCCTGACCGGAGCCGCGGTGATCGCGAGCGACCCCGACGTCGAATGGGCCGGGGTCGACGCCGGCTTCGCACCCGAGCCGGGAACCCTGCGGGCACCCGACGTCGCGGTCGCGGCCCCACCCGGCGGTCGCGGGTGGATCCCAGGCGTGCCGCTCCTGGCGGTCGAGTACGCGGGAGTCGGGCAAGATGAGGCTGACCTTCAGACCAAGATTGCCGAACTGCTGCAGGGCGGGAGCCGCTACATCTGGGTCGTGCGGCTGCTGGGTCCGCGCCGGGTGGAGGTTTATCGTACCGGCGAACCGATGCGGGTCGCGACGATCGGCGAGTCACTCACCGCGCCCGGTGTGCTGCGTAACCCGATCCCGGTGGAGGCGCTGTTCGAGCGCGCGGCGGCGGATCGGGCGGCGCTGCGCAACCTGTTGCAGCGGGCCGGCTACGCGGATCTGGATGCGGTACGGGAGGAAGGGCGAGAGGAAGGACGAGAGGAAGGACGGGAGGAGGGTCGCGGCGAGGGCATCGCCGATGCGATCCTGACACTGCTCGCGGAACGCGGCTTGACGGCGGCACCGGACCTCGCGGCACGCATCCGCGCCTGCCGCGACCGCGACCAGCTCAAAACCTGGTTGCTGGCGGCAATGCGAGTGACCGATCCCGCCGCCCTGTTTGATTAGGCGGAATTTTGCCCTGGCGCCCCCGACCGGTGTAACCTGTCGGGTCACAGCAGCAACCAAGACCCGCGCATGCGATGACCATCAAGTCCGACCGTTGGATCCGCCGTATGGCCGCCGAAAACGGCATGATCGAGCCCTTCGAGCCCGGACAGGTGCGCGAGGGTGAGGCCGGGCGGGTGATTTCCTACGGGACCTCGAGTTACGGCTACGACATCCGCTGCGCCGACGAATTCAAGATCTTCACCAACATCAACTCGGCCATCGTCGACCCCAAGAACTTCGACTCCAACAGCTTTGTGGATCTGAAGTCCGATGTCTGCATCATCCCGCCGAACTCGTTCGCGCTGGCCCGCACGGTGGAGTATTTCCGGATTCCACGCGATGTCTTGGTGATTTGTCTCGGGAAATCGACCTATGCCCGGTGCGGTATCATTGTGAACGTGACCCCGCTGGAGCCGGAATGGGAGGGTCATGTGACCCTGGAGTTTTCCAACACCACCACCCTGCCCGCCAAGATTTACGCCAACGAAGGGGTGGCCCAGATCCTGTTTTTCGGAGCCGACCAAGTCTGCGAGACCTCGTACAAGGACCGTTGCGGCAAGTATCAGGGACAGCGCGGGGTGACCCTGCCCAAGTCCTGAGGCAATCGTTTAAGCCACGGGAGCCCAGGGAACCAACCCCATGAAGTTCGACCGCCCCACCATCCTGTTCCTCTTGCTGGCGGGTTTCTTCATCGCCAACGCCATCATCGCCGAGTTCATCGGCGTCAAGATCTTCGCGCTGGAAGAAACCCTGGGGCTCGCCCCCTTCGACTGGAACCTGTTCGGCCAGTCCGGGTCACTCAACTTCACCGCCGGCGTGCTGTTGTGGCCGGTGGTCTTCATCATGACCGACATCATCAACGAGTATTTCGGCAAGCGCGGGGTGCGCTTTCTGTCGTATCTCGTGGTCGGATTGATCATCTATGCCTTCGTCTTCGCCTATCTGGCGATCGGCCTGACACCCGCGAGTTGGTGGGTCGGTATCCAGGCCAATCAGGGCGTACCGGATATGCAGGCGGCCTTTGCCGTGATCTTCGGTCAGGGACAATGGATCATCGTGGGGTCGGTCACCGCGTTTCTGATCGGCCAGATCATCGACGTGACCGTCTTCCACCGGGTGCGGCGGGTCACCGGAGACCGGATGGTATGGGCCAGGGCCACCGGATCGACTCTGATTTCGCAACTGGTGGACAGCTTTGTGGTCCTCTATATCGCCTTCGTGCTCGGCCCGCAACAGTGGCCCACAGAGCTGTTCCTGGCGGTAGGGACGGTCAACTATGTCTATAAGTTCGTGGTCGCCATCGCACTCACGCCGTTGATCTACCTGGGGCGGGCGTTGATCGACGCCTATCTGGGTCCGGAGCAGTCACGAACGCTCAAGGAACGGGCCGCGGCGGGCGCCTAAAGCGATTCCCAGGAATTCGCATCCCGACCGCGGGCCTCGCGCCGGGTGCGTCGTCAGGCCATCCTGGCCTGACACCGTCAGGGCTGGAAGCCCTGACTACGCACGGCGCCGCGCCATCACGGCGGCGAGCCGATCGAGTTGCTGGGACCACCAATACGCGGCAGCCGGGTCCTGAGTCGTGGGCAAGGACCACAGCTTGATAGCGGGGTGGATCTCCAGCATGGAAAGTGCCGCGCTGGGGTCATCGCTGATCACGGCACCCGAATCCAGGAACCACATGTTGCCCCATTGGAAGGCGTGATCCATGATGGTGTGACCGACCAGCACCAGTTCGACCCCGGCAATCTGCCTGCTGGGCAGACCGCGCCACGCCTGATTGGCGCTGCCGCGCGACCAGAGTGCGGTCTGGCGGACCACACCGCGCCCCAGCTCCAGCGCCTCCAGGAGTTGCGGCCAGTCACTGGTCCGCTCCACGTCCGCATGGATCAGACCGATCCGCCCCACCCCCGTCACCAGGTCCGCCGCCCAAGGCAAGGCCTCGACCCGGCCGCGCACCGCGGGATCATCCCAGGGGTAATCCAGTGCCCAGTCGCCGCCGTTGACGATCCATTGCAGCCAAGTCTCATCATCAACGATGGCGTCGAGCATCAGTTGCTCGTGGTTCCCGCGGATGGCACGAAACCAGGGTTGTTCAAGCAGATCCAGACATTGCGATGAAAACGGACCGCGATCGATCAGATCGCCCAATGACCAGAGCAGATCCTGTTTCGGGTCGAACCCGGCGCTGTCCAGCAGTCGTTCCAGCGCATGCACCATACCGTGCAGATCGCCGACCACGAAAACGCGGCCCGGGTGAGCGGACAAATCGACATGTTCGACGATCGACACGGGTTATTGGGTCAGGGCAATCGCCTAACAGCTCGGTCAGTGGGACACGGTGACCGCTCCCGCGGCGCCCTTGGGCGATGCGCGTCGGCCGGTTGGCCGGGCAGAACAGACTTGGCTGCTCCCGCCTTGTGGAGCATACGCGCCGCGCTTCAGCCATGAATGTATGTCCCGTAAACCCGGGATGCAAACAGGTCAGACGAACGGCAGGTCAGAGCACCCTTGCCGGAGCCGGGCCTTTCAACGCCGACCGGGGATGTCCGCCTCCCTGACTCCGACCGATGATCTCCCCGTAGAACGCCAGCATCCGGTCCGCCATCACCGGCGCGGACCAGGACTTGGCATAGCGGCTCGCCTCTCGTCTCAACCCATTCCGCAAATCCGGATCGGCGAGGACCCGCACCACCTTGTCGGCAAACTCCCGCTCGTCCTCGCGGGCGATCAGACAGCCACCGCCCTCCTCCAGTACCTCCGCGGTGCCCATGACCGCGGTGGAAACCACCGGCACACCCAGGGCCAGCGCCTCCAGCAGCACCAAGCCCTGGGTCTCGGTGTTGGAGGCGAACACGAAGACGTCACCGGCGCGGTAACAGTCCTCCAGTGCCCCGTCGCGATTCAGATAGCCGACGAAACAGGTGTGGCCGGCAAGCCCCAGCGCGCGCGCCTGGCGCTCCAGTGAGCCCCGCGCGGGACCCTCCCCGGCGATCACCATCAGCACGTCCGGGATCTGTCGCTTGACCTCGACCAGCATCCGCAACAGAAAATCGATATTCTTCTCATATGCGAGGCGCCCCACGTGCACCATCACCGGACGGCTCGGCGCGATCCCTTGTCGGGCGCGAAAGGCGGCCCCATCACCGCGGCTGAACTGATCGAGTTCGATCCCCGTGGGGATCACGGCGGCCGGGGTCTTGACTCCATAACGCTTGAGGACCGCGAGCATGGCGTACGAGGGCACCGCCAGGGCATCGACATCGTTGCACTGGGCGGCCGAGAAATACCGTGCAGCCAGCCGCAGCCAGGCCGACGGAATCAGCGGGACATACTTGTCCAGGTACTGCTCGAAAAAGGTATGGTAACTTTCCACCGTCGGGACACCGAGTCGGCGCGCCAAGGCGACCCCGCTGTAGTGGGCGATGAACGGCGTATGGATGTGCACCAGATCGAAACCCCGACGCGCCAGGCCCGCGCGTTCCCGCCGCAGCGCACGCACACGCAACACGCGATCTTCCGGGTCCAGCGGCAGATACCGGGAGGGAATGCGGATGACCTCGAAGGGCTCGGGCGCCTGCTGGCCGTAGTCCGGGGCGATCAAGGTCACCTGATGGCCCTTGCCCACGAACGCGCGGGCGAAGGTCTGGATCGAGGTCGAGACCCCATTGACCCGCGGGAAGTAGACATCGGAGATCATGAGTACGCGCATGGAAGCTTGAGTGCTCCTGGTCATCGGCAAATCTTCACATGGTAACGGCGCAAAGCCGCCCGCTTTATTAAGGAATCATGACATGACCAGATTCATCAGGGGAACCAGACCCGCGGTCGCCGTCCTGCTCAGCACCGTCATCGCCGCACCCTTGGTCGGCTGGTCCGCACACGCGGCCTCGGCCCCGACCTTATGGGGCTATGGGGTCAAGTCGTGCGGCGACTTCCTGACGGCGGCACCAGGCACTGATGCGCCGGCGGCGCTCGGCAGCGAGGACTCTCTGCGGTATCGGGAATGGCTGGCCGGATTCGTCACCGGGATCAACCTGGCGACCGCCTCCGACGTGCTGCGCGGGGCCGAACTGGAGGCCGCCCTGGGGCGCATCCGCACCCACTGCAAGGCGCATCCGAATGATGATTTTTTCAATGCTAGCATGACCTTGATTCGCACGCTCGGCCGCGACAAGAGCCCCGCCGGCAAGGGGAGCAAGAGCGCGGCCGACTGACCATCGGATAACAACTATGACTGCCACGAGTTACGAAACAGACGTCGTTGCCTGGTCGAGCGAGCAGGCGCGGCTGATCCGCGCCGGACAGTTCGATCAGCTTGATCTCGAACATATTGCCGAGGAAATCGAAGACGTGGGCAAGAGTGAACAACGGGAACTCGCCAGCCGCATGGCCGTGTTGATCGCTCACCTGCTCAAATGGCAGTATCAACCGGAGCGTCAAAGCACCAGTTGGAAGCGCACCATCAAGGAGCAGCGCCGGGCGCTCGCGTTCCATCTCAAACACGTCCCCAGCCTCAAACCTAGACTCGCCGATCCTGAATGGCAAGGGGCGATCTGGGCGGATGCCGTCACGCTTGCTATCAATGAGACCGGAATGGGTGGATTCCCTGACGAGTGTCCCTGGGCGCTTGCGGATATTCTCGCGCAGGACTGGCTGCCGGCCGCCGATTGAATGAAACCATGATCGCTGTTCCGTCAAGAGACCTCGCCCAGCCGCTCCAGCATGGCATTGAGCCGATCAAGTTCGTCGCGCGTGCGCACCGACTCCGACACGTCGTATTGGATGCCCAGGTAATAGATCAGGCGGCCCGCCTTGTCGAACAGCGGCCGCAGGGTGAAGCGGTTATAAAACATGGTGCCATCCTTGCGGTAGTTGCGCAGGGTGACGGTCACCCGCTTGCGCTCGCGAATGGCCTCACTGATCCGCTGCACCTGCGGCTGACTCCGATCGTCGCCCAGGAGAAAGCGGCAGTTGCGCCCGAGCACCTCCGCGCGCTCATAGCCGGTGATCAGTTCGAAGGCGGCATTGGCATAGACCAGCGGGTTGTCGGACTGATTCGGATCGGACAGGGTGATGCCATTGACACAGGTATCCAGTATCTGCCCGAGCACATGAGGGATCAGCCCCGCGTCTTTGTCGATGATGAATTCCATGGTGTGCCTATGATTGACGACCCCGCTTGAGACGAGCAGCCCAACGACGGCTGCGGTCAAAAATAATGTGGTCGCAGACCCGCGTAGGATGGGCAGAGCGGGAGCGATGCCCATCCTACCGAAAGGCCCGGCCCCGGCAAACCCTATCGCTGCTGATCATACCCCCAGGGCCGACGGCGACCACACTGTCAACCGAAAACTCTCGCGCAGGTTGACAACAACCCCCGGTCAGCTAGGATACCCGGTTCTCGCCCCGCGCCTGCCCGCTCGTCGGCGGTGTCTCGGGCCTGAGGCAACCGTCACGACCGCGAACCCCGCGCCGACCCCGGCCCTGACACCCGGCCAACCAGAGACCCTTATTCAGATGCCCGCTCGCGATGACTATCCCCAACGCCGTCATGACTGGACCCTCGACGAAGTCCAGGCGCTGCTCGACCTCCCCTTCAATGACCTGCTGCTCCGGGCGCAGCAGGTCCATCGCGCCTGTTTCGCGCCCAACCAGATCCAGGTCAGCACCCTGCTGAGCATCAAGACCGGCGCCTGTCCCGAGGATTGCGGTTACTGCGCGCAGAGCGCGCACCATGAGACCGGCCTGCCGCGCGAACCCCTGCTGCCGTTGGATGCGGTGCTGACCGCCGCGCGGGATGCCAAGGTGCAGGGCGCCACCCGCTTCTGCATGGGAGCGGCCTGGCGGCACCCGAGCGACCGACACCTGGATCAGGTGGCCGCCATGGTCACCGCCATCCATGACCTGGGCCTGGAGACCTGCGTCACCCTCGGCATGCTGACCGCCGGTCAAGCCCTGCGGCTCAAAGCGGCGGGGCTCGATTACTACAACCACAATCTGGACACCTCCCCAGAGTTCTACGGTCAGGTCATCAGCACCCGCACCTACCAGGATCGGCTGGAGACCCTGGAGCACGTGCGCGCCGCGGGCCTGAAGACCTGCAGCGGCGGCATCCTCGGGATGGGCGAGTCGCGGCGCGACCGCGCGTCACTGCTGCGCCAACTCGCCAACCTCCCGGCGCACCCGGAGTCCGTGCCGATCAATCTGTTGGTTCAGGTCGAGGGCACCCCGCTCTGCGGCACGGCCCCGCTGGACCCGCTGGAATTCGTCCGCACCGTGGCCGCCGCCCGGTGTCTGATGCCGGGTTCCTATGTGCGACTGTCCGCCGGGCGCTCGACCATGAGCGATGAACTTCAGGCCCTGTGCTATTTCGCCGGCGCCAACTCGGTCTTCTACGGCGAGCGCCTGCTCACCACGCCAAACGCGGCGTCCGACCGCGATCACGCGCTCTTCGAGCGCCTGGGCCTGCGCTTCGAAGCACTGGAACCGGAACGCCAGGAACCGGGCGGCTGTCATCGGCCTCACGGCCACGCGTCGGCCTGACTAAATGAGGTCCCGCCGCCTTGGTGTCTGCAATTGCCTGATCTAGACTCATTGGACCTCAAGGCCGACCTCGAACACCGACGCGCGGCCGGACTCTATCGGCAGCGGCGCATCCAGGGCGGCCCCCAGCAACCCCAGGGGAGCATCGACGGCCGCCCCATGCTCGCCTTCTGCAGCAACGACTACCTGGGCCTGGCCAATCACCCGGAGGTCATCGCCGCCCTGCAGCAGGGCGCGGCGCGCTGGGGCGTCGGCAGCGGCGCCGCCCATCTGGTGAACGGCCACAGCGCCGCGCACCAGGCCCTGGAAGAGGCCCTGGCCGAGTTCACCGGCTATCCGCGGGCGCTGTTGTTCTCCACTGGCTACATGGCCAACCTGGGGGTCATCGGCGCACTGGCCGGACGCGGCGACACGGTCTTCGAAGACCGCCGCAACCATGCTTCGCTGCTCGATGGCGCCCTGCTCGCCCGCGCCACCCTGCGCCGCTACCCCCACGCCGATGCCGCGGCACTCGCGCGAGCCGCGCCGACCGCGCGGATACGACTGATGGCCACCGACGGCGTCTTCAGCATGGACGGCGACCTGGCGCCCCTGCCCGATCTGGCAGCAATCGCCGCGCGGACCGGCGCCTGGCTACTGGTCGACGACGCCCACGGGCTCGGGGTGCTGGGCCGCGAGGGACGCGGCAGCCTCGACCATTGCGGGCTTGGCGCCCGGCAGGTGCCGATCCTGATGGGCACCTTGGGCAAGGCCCTGGGCACCTTCGGAGCCTTTGTCGCCGGGTCCGACGACCTGATCGAAACCCTGATTCAGCGCGCCCGCCCCTATATCTACACCACCGCCACCCCGCCGGCTCTGGCCGCGGCGACCCTGGTCAGCCTGGCCCTGGCGCGCCGGGACGACTGGCGGCGTGAACGGCTGCGCACGCTGATCGCGCGCTTCCGCCAGGGCGCCGCCCAACTCGGCCTGCCGCTGGCGGACTCGCCAACGCCGATCCAGCCGATCCTGGCCGGCAGCAGCGCCCGCGCCCTCCATTGGAGCCGGACCCTGGAAGCAGCCGGCATCCTGGTGACCGCGATCCGCCCGCCCACGGTCCCCGCGGGCACGGCGCGGTTGCGCGTCACCCTCAGCGCCGCCCATACCGATGCGGATCTGGACCGGCTGCTTACGGCACTGGCCGTGTTGCCCGATCTGGATTCAGCCACCACCGAGCACAAGAACGAGCCGCCTATGAACGCCACGCGACGCCCATCGAACCACCCCGCGGAGTCCGCATGAACACCCTGGCCGACGCCATCGGCGCCCTCGATACCCCGGACAACAGCGCGGACAACGAACTGGTCCTGCTCCACGGCTGGGGCATGAACGCCGCGGTTTGGGACGCCTTGCCCGCGGGCCTCACCGCCCATCGGGTGCAGCACCGCATCGAGCTCCCCGGCCACGGCGAAAGCCCCTTCGAGCCCGCCTGGGCGGCGGGCTACGGATGCCTGTGGCGCTGGGCCGACGCCTGCCTGGCCGCCGCGCCGCCGCGGGCCGTCTGGCTCGGCTGGTCACTTGGGGGCCTGGTGGCCCTGGCCGCCGCCTTGCGGGCACCCACCCGGGTGCGCGCGCTCATCCTCATGACCACCTCCCCACGCTTCATCCGCGCCGCGGACTGGACGCCGGCCATGCCCGAGTCCACCCTCGCCCAATTCCATGAGGGCCTGCTCGCGGACCCCGCCGGAACCCTGAGCCGCTTCCTGGTCACCCAGGTCCGCGGGAGCGACCATGCGCACGCGGTGCTGCGCACCCTGCGCCATGAACTGACCCAGCGCCCGGCGCCCCACCCGGACGCCCTGGCGCTCGGACTCGACCTGCTGCGCGACGAAGACCTGCGCGGCCCCCTGCCGGATCTGCGCTGTCCATCCCTGTGGCTCTTCGGCGACCGCGACACCCTGGTGCCGTCAGGCGTCGCCGCGCGGGTGGAATTACTGAACGACAAGGCGCGCACCCAAGTCATTCAAGGCGCGGCCCATGCCCCCTTCCTCTCCCATCCGCGCGAAACCGCTGACGCCATACAGTCATTCCTGGAGGGGCTCGACGATTCAGGAACTGTTCACGAATAAGCGAAACAAATCCATTGATTTGGCTCCCACGCTCCAGCGTGGGAGCAAGTCGCGACGCTCCGGCGTCGCGTGGCGTCACCGGCCGCTGGAGCGGCCGGACGGCATTCCCACGCTGGAGCGTGGGAACGAGAAGAAATCGCCTTAGTCCATTTCTACAACACCCCACGAGCATGACCCCGCCACCCATCGACAAAAACCGCGCCCGCCGCGCATTCGAGCGGGCCGCGCCCGGCTACGACGCCGCCGCCGTGCTGCAACGGGAGATCGCCGACCGCCTCCTGGAGCGGCTCGACTATGTCCGCCTCGAACCCCGGCGGGTGCTGGACCTGGGCGCCGGCACCGGCTACGCGCTCGACGCACTGCGCCGCCGCTACCGCGGGGCTCGGCTGATCGCGCTCGACTTCGCACAACCCATGCTGCTGCACGCCCGCCGCCGCGGCAGTTGGCTGCGTCGCCCTTTGTGTGTCTGCGGCGACGCCGAACATCTGCCGCTCGCCGACGGGGCCGTCGAGCTGATCGTGTCCAACACGACACTCCAATGGTGCAACGACCTGGACGCCACCTTCACCGAGTGCCTGCGCGTCCTGGCCCCCGGCGGCCTGCTGATGTTCACCACGTTCGGTCCGGATACGCTCAAGGAATTGCGCGCCGACTGGTCCAGCATCGACGGCTATTCGCACGTCAGCCCCTTCGCGGACATGCACGATGTCGGCGACGCGCTGGTGCGGGCACGCTTCGCCGATCCGGTGATGGACAGCGAGCGGCTGACGGTCACCTACACCCGGCTGCGCGACCTGATGCAGGACCTGAAAGGCATCGGCGCCCACAACGCCACCGCCGAACGCCCCCGCGGGCTCACCGGCCCCCGCCGCCTGGCTGCACTCGAATCCGCCTACGAAAGCCGGCGCCGCGAGGGCCGGCTGCCCGCCAGTTATGAGGTGGTCTACGGACACGCCTGGGCGCCCCAGCAGAAGCCCATGGCCGGCGGCATTGCCGTCCCGGTCAGCGCCATTGGTCGGGGCGGCAGCCGACGGGGTGTCTGATGCGCGGGGTCTTTGTTACCGGCACCGACACCAACTGCGGCAAGACCGAGATCAGCCTGGCCCTGATGGCCGCCTGGCAGGCACGCGGTGCGCGGGTGCTCGGCATGAAACCAGTCGCCTCCGGCTGTCACCCGAGCCCCCAGGGACCTTACAACGCCGACGCCCTGCGCCTCCTGGCGCAAGGCAGTACCGCCGCGCCCTATCACCTGGTCAACCCCTACGCCTTCGTACCTCCCATCGCCCCCCACATCGCCGCCGGCCGGGTCGGCGTGGAGATCATGCTCGAGCCTATCGTCGGCGCCTACCGCGCCCTGAGCGCCGGTTGCGATCTGGTGGTGGTGGAGGGCGTCGGCGGCTGGCGCGTCCCCTTAAGTCCCACCCTGTCGGTCAACGATATCCCCAAGGCCCTGGACCTGCCGGTGATCCTGGTCGTCGGACTCACACTCGGATGCCTCAACCACGCCCTGCTCACGGCGGAGAGCATCCGCGCCCAGGGCAGCCCCTTGGCCGGCTGGGTCGGCAACGGCATCGACCCGGAACTGCAAGCCGGCGACGAGAACCGCGCGACACTCGCCGCACTGCTGGGTGCACCCTGCCTCGGCGTCATCCCCTGGCTGGAGCGGCCCATGCCGGACGCCCTGGCCGGATTCCTCCATCCCGAATTGCTGGAATGACCCTGCGGGGCGAGCGGCGATGCCGGGCACTGGCTTCCGGCACCCTGCAAGAATGACGTAACACACTGATTTCATGTAAAACCCCGGATTACCCGAGCCAGCCGCGCGGAAACCATGTCAGAATCAGAGCGAAATCTCAGCTATACCGTGTCAAGCGCAGTGGGCATCGCGGGCCTTTCGGTCCGGGGCTATCAATCGGGGACGTCATGAGTAAGAAACCAGTTCTTATTGCCGTGAGCATCAAGGATCGCGTCGCGCGGCAACTTGCGTGCGGGATGCTCAGTTCCGCCGGGGCGAGCATCCAGATCTGTGATGACGCGGCGGCGATCCTGCAGATCGCTGACGACCTTCAAGCGATTGTGCTGGGCCTGGCCCCCGTGGTCGATGAGACCGTCGACACCCTGGTCATCTTGCGTCAACGTCTGGCGACCCTGCCGATCTATGTGATCACGGACGCCGCCGGGCAGCGGCACGCCAAACGCGTCAAGTCTTTCGGCGCCACGCAGGTGATCCCTCACGAAGAGTTGCAGCAACGCGTCGGTCCACTAGTGCAACAGGTCGCGCAGGTCAATCAGATCGATGACTTGAGTGTTCGCTCGCCGGGATGGGCGGCGAACAAGATCGATCAGGGTTATGAGGTGCAATCCATGGACATGGAGACCTGGTTATCGATCCCTGGAAACCGGCGCCTGCTTGGCCTGGAGGAGCCCGCCGCCGTGGCCGAGGATGTGGCCGATGTGAATCCGGTCGACATGGATTCGGTCGATGTGGATTCGGTCGACGTGGATTCGGCCGATGCGTTACCGCAACGCGAAGAGCAACCCACCGCCGAGCGGATGCCGAAAGTACCGGTCCAGCCGTTGCCGCCCTCCACGCCCAGGGACGCGGCGCCAGCCGCGCCGTCACGCGCCCCGACCGTTTCCGCGAGTCATCTCGGGCCTCCACCGGAGCCTGCGGTCGCCCCGCCGCGGCCCGACCTGTCCGCGGTCACCACGGGGGAGAGTGACAGCGTGCCCTGCAGTCTCGCCGACTGCCCGCGCCTGGTACGCTGTCGCGAAGAACACGACATGCAAAACGCCGCGATTCTGGAGACCCACATCCAGCGTGAGAAGCGTCTTCTGGAAATGAACCAGACGTTTCGTGACCGCCTGCAAGCCGAACTCCGGACCGAGTGGAGCCAACTGATCGATCAGCGGATCGCCGCCGGCGAACTGAAGTCGGAGCGGGCCATGAACGAACGTGTCCGACTGGGTATCGCCGCTGCCACGCGGCGCCTCCTGCTCCTCGGTGCGCTGACCGGATCGATCGCCACCCTGATCATCCTGGGGATCGCCCTGGCATGGCGTCTGTGGTCATAGCGGCACGCCGGGCGCGCGGCGATTCGGCATCCCAAGAGCCGCGACCGGACGCGTCGGTCGCGTGCCGCTGGTGTCGAGGCGCATCCGCCGTCACTCTCGGACCCACGAAAATCGAGCGAACGAACACCGATGACCCCTGATCCAGCCAGCATCGAGACCGCGCAATTGCGCCGCCAGACGCCGGTCGCCACCGCCGCGCAGTCAGTCGGCGACCTCGAACGCCGGATCCGCGAACTGCTGATCCGCCAGCGCGAGCTTGAGATCGAGAATGAGCAACTGCGGGAGTCGCGAGCGGATCTGATCGATATCACCGAACGTAAACAGATGGAAGAGCGCTTGCGAATCAGCGAGGAACGGTACCGGCTATTGGCTCAGACTGCCGTTGATGTCATTTGGACGATGAATTTGGAAGGCAGGTTTACCTTTGTCAGCCCCTCGGTGAAAGAATTACGCGGCTTTACGCCGGAGGAGGTCATGCAGCAAACATTTGAAGACATCTTCACGCCCGTTTCGCTGGCCCTGGTACAAGAGCAGTTCAGTCGATTTCTTGCCGAGTTACAGGCCGGCTTGCCACTGGGGACCATGCGGTTGGAGCTTGAACATAAGTGCAAAGACGGCTCCACCGTCTGGACCGATGTGATTGCCTGCTTGCCGATCAGTGCCGACAGCACTTTTCTGGAAATCCTTGGCATCACTCGCGATATCAGCGAGCGCAAGCAGGCGGAAGCAGTGCAGCGCCAGCGCCTGGCGGAACGTTCACGGATGCAGGAGCGCGAACAGTTGCTGCAGGACCTGCATGACGGCTTTGCCTCTCAACTGGCCAGCGCTTGCCTGCGCAATGAGTACAACATGCTCACCAGCGCCGAGATGGACGAGTTGCTTCGTGAGTGTCTCGATGACCTGCATCTGGTCATCGAAACCTTGGGTCACGAGGATCTCAATCTGAATGACGCTATCGCCGACTATCGCTATCGCTGCGAGAGGCGTTTGTCCGGCCTTGGGGTGCGGGTCGACTGGGAGATCGCGCTGTCGGCCTGCCCGCCGTTGGAGCAGCGGACACTGCTGAATGTGCTGCGTATCCTGCAGGAGAGCCTGAACAACGCGGTCAAGCATGCCCAACCCCGACAGATCCGGATAGCCGCCGGGTATCATCCGGATGGCGAGTTGCGGATCGCCGTGTGCGATGATGGCATCGGGCTGCCCGCCGTCCCCAAGATGGGTCGTGGTTTGGCGAACATGCAACGACGGGCGCGCGACATTGGCGGCCTGCTTGATTTCACCCCGCTGGAACCAGGTACCAACGTGTCCCTGACCTTACCTCTGAGCCCGGCGCCAACCCCAGCCTCATGACAGTCCATGCTCCGGCGTCGGTAACACGCGGTAGATCCTTGAGATGATGTCCTGTTTTCGTGGAGGTCGCGGGGACAGCGCAAAACCGCCTGGATGGCGATTTTGCGCGCCGAACCTTCCTGTACCCGATCTCCCTGTCCCGAACATCCCTGTCCCGAGCGTCCCTGTCTCCAGCCTCCTCGTCCCGAACGTCCCTATTCCCGACGGATATACCTTGAATTGTTGCGTGTCCGTCCTACATTCCAAGGCGGTCTGGGTGAGGCGCACCGCTTTTCAGGTGCCTACGATTCCTGGTCAATTTTGATGTGGCGCGCGCTCCGCGTAAACCCCATATCCATAGGTGACGGCACCCATATTTATGGGTGAAGTGGGTCATGTCAGCCTCCAAGGAACGATCTGCAAGGAACCGTCCACCAAGGTATCCGATAAGCAAGCATGTCTTCAGCGACTCCTATTCACGCATTGCGACAGGTATTGGTGGTCGAGGACGATCCCTACTTTCAACGCGCCATCGGCGAAGCGGTGGGCCAATTGGGGTCCCCGTGGCTGGTGCATGGCTGCAGAACCGGAACCGCGGCCCTGGCCTGCTGCAACGCCCCCGCGGCCCGCCTTGACCTGGCCCTGGTCGATCTCGGTTTGCCGGACCTCGACGGCATCGATGTCATCCGTGCCGTGCATCTTCGCTTCCCCACCGTGCCGATCATGGTCATTTCAGTCGTCTCCGCCGAAACGCGGGTGCTCAACGCCATTCGCGCCGGTGCGCTCGGCTATATCCTGAAGGGTGATTCAAGTATTTCGATGACGCGCGCCATCGAGCAGATCATGGCGGGAAACTATCCGATCAGCCCGAAACTGGCGCGTTATCTGTTCAAGCTCGCCGGACAAGGGCCGGCGGCCGGCGCCGCCGATCTGCCCCGGTTGACGAGCAAGGAAACCGAACTGCTGGAACACCTCGCGGGCGGCAAGTCCTATGGTCAGGCGGCCGCCGCGATGGGCGTGGCGCTATCAACCGTCCAGTCCTATATCCGCAACCTCTATCGCAAACTCGATGTCCACTCCCAAACACAGGCGGTGTCGCGGGCACGCGAGCACGGGCTCTTATAGCCTTCGGACGTGATAACCGGACCTAGCAGCCTGTCGGACTTAGCCCCTAGGATTAGGGTATGAGTCAACATAAAGGTTTTTTGTTGCTCCACAATCTAACGTAAGGTGATTTCCGCGAAAAATCCAACCCGTAGGAGCCCGCTTGCGGGCGACGGGTGGGGCACAATGACGCGATTCCGGCAGGTCACGTCGCCCGCAAGCGGGCTCCTACGGAGCTTGATTCTTGATAGCGTCTTATTCGGAAATCGCCTAAAGTCCGACAGGCTGCTAGGCGCTGGTTTCAAACCCGCCCCTACACGAAGGTCTGTCTGGATATCAGGTGCGAACGCTATATGAGGCATTCGCAGCCCACTGCGATATTCCCGAGCATCGCCTCAAACCTCGCAAGCGCGGTGCCCGAGTTCGGTCAGCATCGCATCCAGGGCTTCGATTGCCACCGGTTTAACCAGATGCAGATCGAACCCGGCGTCCTGCGAATGCTGCCGATCGCTCATCTGGCCGCGTCCGGTCACCGCCACCAGGGGAAGGTGCCGATACTGCGCCCGTGCTCGGATGTGCCGCGCCAGTTCGTGCCCATCCATGCCGGGCATACCGAGGTCGATGATCGCCAGGTTCGGGGGGTAATCGTCAAGGATCGCAAGGGCGACCGGGCCATCGTAGGCGACCCGCACCTTGGCCCCCCGCAACCCGAGCAGCAGGGCCAGGCTATCGGCGGCGTCGCGGTTGTCATCCACGATCAGGATACGCAGTCCCTTGGCCGGATCGGTCACGCCACAGTGTCCGGAGGGGCTCGGCAACGGCGCCGGATGCGCCGCCGGCAGGTACACCACGATCTCGCTGCCGCGCCCTGGCCCGGCACTGTACGCCTCAACCCGGCCGCCGTGCAGGGCGACCAAGCCCTGCACCAGTGACAGCCCGATCCCCAGTCCGCCCTGGGCCTGACGCTGCTCGCTGGCGCCCTGATAGAACAGGTCAAAGATGTGCGGCAACAGTTCGGCGGAGATGCCGACCCCGGTGTCTTGCACCGAGATCCGTACCTCGGTCCCGTCCAGCCGGGCCGTGACCCGGATATCCCCTCCAGCCGCAGTATACTTGGTGGCGTTGTTGAGCAGGTTGCCCACGACCTGGGTCAGACGCACGGGATCGGCGTGAAGCCACACCGGCTCGACCGGCAGCATGACCGCCAACCGCTGGCTGGCCGCCAGGATCGACGCGCGCACCGTCTCCACCGCACTATCGACGATCGCGGAGAGCTGGACCCGCTCTTTGCGCAGATCGAGCTTGCCGCGACTGATGCGCGAGATCTCCATCAAGTCGTCGATCATCCGCACCAGATGGGCGAGCTGACGCCCCATGATCTCTTGGGCTTCGCGCGCGAGCGTGTCGTTGGCACCCCGCAGACGCAGGATTTCGAGTGCATTGCGGATTGGGGCCAGCGAATTGCGCAATTCGTGTGCAAGGATGGCGAGAACGATGTCCTTGCGCCGATCACTCTCGCGCAACTCCTCGACGGCGGCGGCGGTCTGCTCCCGCGCGGCCGCTGCCTGGGCCATCAAGGCGACGACCTCCGCCTGGGAGGTAAGGAGTGCCTGTCGTTGCTCGACCAGCCGGGCGACCAGGGCGGGGGCGCCTTCGCGGATCGCCCGCAGCGTCTCCTCGGCTTCGTCGAGCCGCAGCCGCAGCGCGGCGTTCTCTACCTGGAGGCAGGCCTGGTCAGCATACTCGGCATCGTACATGGCGTGTTCATCCGGTCCGCGGTGTCTGGCCGTCCTTGGTCCGCAGGTCCAGGCCCACCAAGACCCGCTGCTGATCGGCCAGATCGCCGATCAGTCGGCGCAACGGCAACGGGAGGTGCTTGATCAAGGTCGGAGACCCCAACGCAACACGGCAGATTCTCAGAGGATCCGCAGGCTGGGTCAATGCGTAAGACTACGCACCGATCAGGACTCTGGCTAAGCACTAGAACAGATTGAATTATAAATAGAAATTATACTAAGTCAGCATTGTTTCGCCAGTTGACTTGTCGCTACTCGCTACTGAACCGCGCCGGATCCAGCAATCGTCGAGTCTGCCGGGGCCGATCTCATCCAAGAACATCGCATACCGCACGGGGCGCGGTTTAGGGCATCGCGCCGGCGGCGATCTCACCCGGTGCGAGGCCCAACTCGCCGGTCGCCGCCAGCTCCGCGAGTTCGCCCAGGACGGCCCGCTCCAGAATGGTGATGTGAGCGCCGTGGATCGCGATGATGCCGTCATCGGTCAGTTGTTTGATGACCCGTGAAAAGGTCTCGGGTTTCACTGACAGCCGCGACGCCAGCACCCCCTTGCGCACGTCGAGGGCAAAGGCGCGCCGGTCTTCCGGACAGTGGGCGAGCAGATAGCGGGCGACCCGACTCTTGGCGGTATGCAGCGTCAGGTTATCGATCTCCCCGATCAGCCCCCGCAGGCGCCGGCTCAGCGCACCCATGATGACGAAGCAGGTATCCATCGACTCCCGCAGCATCGCGGCGAAGTCCTGGGCATCGATTGCGAGCACGACGGTGGGTGCCAGCATCGCCGCGCACACCGGATAGCGGGGGGCCTTGAGGAACATCAGGGCCTCGGCGAAGGTCTGGCCGGGCGAGACGATCTCGATGACCTTTTCGGCCCCGTCCGGCGAGAGTCGAAAGAGACGGACTTGACCCGACTCCACCAGATAGAAACAACGCGCCGGATCGCCCTGACGGAACAGCCACTGTCCCTCGTCCAGGCACTGGCGGACGCCACGAGCGGCGACCCGCTGCAACTGGGCATCGCTGAGTTCGGACAGCAAGGGGGTGTTCCGCAAACTCTCGATCATCGTCCGCTCCGCAGCAAATACCGGGTCGGCGCGTCCCACCGATCGGGCGAGTAACGAAGGGAATAAAAAACCGCCCGAGCTGGACCGAATATTCGGAAAAGCTTCGGACGGTCACGGCGACAGTCGGAGAAACCGAGCTAACCACCTGATCTAATTGGCGCTCCCTAGGGGTTTCGAACCCCTGTTACCGACGTGAGAGGCCGGTGTCCTAGGCCACTAGACGAAGGGAGCGGTACGGATGCGAAGAAGCGCGTATTATACGGAGTTCCCGCCGCACAACAAGCGGCGGTTACACTCAGTCGATGTCAGGCAACCGTCGAACCCCACTCCAGACCTGTAAGGACTCCCCGATCACGTGATGCAGGAATACGACCCCGAGGCACCGCGCACCTCCACCGCGGCGGGTCCGCTGATCGTGCCGCGCCCCGAGCACAACATCTCACGCGCCAATATCAGCGAGCAGGCCCTGAAGGTGCTCTACAAATTGAAGCAGGAAGGCTTCGCTGCCCATCTGGTGGGAGGCGGCGTGCGCGACCTGCTGTTGGGCCACGAGCCCAAAGACTTCGATGTGGCCACCGATGCCACCCCTGAACAGGTTCGTCAGGTCTTTCGCAACTGCCGTCTGATCGGCCGCCGGTTCCGTCTCGCCCATGTGCACTTCGGCCGCGAGATCATTGAGGTCGCCACCTTCCGCGCCGGCGGGGCGGACGATGTGGACGCGGAGCGCCATGTCGAGAATGGCATGATCCTGCGCGACAATGTGTACGGATCCATCGAGGAGGACGCCCTGCGGCGGGACTTCACGATCAACGCGCTCTATTACAACATCAATGATTTCTCATTGATCGACTACACCGGGGGCATCAACGATCTGCGCAACGGGCAGTTGCGCCTGATCGGCGACCCCACCCGACGCTACCGCGAGGACCCGGTGCGGATGCTGCGCGCGGTGCGTTTCGCCTGCAAACTCGGGTTCGCGGTGGAACCCGACAGCGAGCGCCCCCTGTTCGAACTCGGGCACCTGCTCGGCGACATCGCCGCGGCCCGCCTGTTCGACGAGTTGATCAAGCTGTTCCACACCG
>Ga0247840_10004672_pt1 | contig 21401 bp, 28 predicted proteins | sample LaCruzMarch2015__FD_192404 | JGI IMG/M metagenome (GOLD analysis project Ga0247840, IMG submission 192404) | Freshwater microbial communities from meromictic Lake La Cruz, Castile-La Mancha, Spain - LaCruzMarch2015_17m | ecosystem: Environmental > Aquatic > Freshwater > Lake | place: Spain... | reverse complement strand
ATCTGCAATGGCATTTGATAGCATCTTGCGGTTACGCCAAACATCTTGAGCGTCCCACGCTTGAATGACCTGATTCACATTTATGGTTATGCTCCCCTTTGCCGACTTTCCTTCATTTAGAGATTTTAAGTTTTCCGAACCGCCTAACGCGCGCATGCCGCGTCTGGATAAAACCCCTTCGCCTGTTTGCGCAACAATCGGCACCTCATCAATCGCAAGGCCCGCATGCGCCCTTATGGGTAAAACCTCCCCGCCAGAGTGATATACCATTCCACCTTGATGAAAAAACGGGATCATGCCCGGGAATATAGAACCTATGGTCTTAACAAGGATCATCTTGGCAAAAACTTCTGCCAAGACTTCCAGCATCATATTGCCAAGTTCAGCGAAGTAATCTCTGACATCATCGATTTGGCCTTTGAAAGCATCGCTAAAGAAGTGTTTAAACACCGCCCCCAGCGATCTTGCTGTTCCTTCGGCCATAGACTGAATCGCGTCAAACTTCTGCGCCACCTCGTCAATCTTGATATCCTTACCTAAGTTTTTAAGGGCATCAATAAATCCGGCAATCGCATTCTTTGCCTTGTCATATCCTTTAACTAAACTGCCTTCGCCGGTCACTAGGACGTTTGATATCTTATTGCCAACTCTATCCATCTCCATATCAGACGCTTTAATAAGACCTTGAAGATTGTCCCGAAACGTCTTGATATGCTGTGACGCTTCCCTGTACGGCTCGCCTAACTTGCCCGGGATCTTGCCCAAGACCTCGTAGAACTTCTCTAAGCCAAGCGCCAGATTGTCGAACCCAATCAAAAGGTATTTAATCAGCTTCACAAATCCGATATAGACCATCTGACATGCAATCTCGATGGCGTTCAGAACCGGTACCGCCACGTCCCTGAACTTTAAGAAAACAACGATAAGGCCCGCAACCACCACCGCGATCCCTACCAGCCACGGATTCGCAAGTGCAAACAAGGCAAACTTTCCGATAAGATCGATAATGATTCCTCCGAGCCGCGTAAATCTACCGACTAAAGACAGAACGACCCCACCCAGCGTTAAAAATATTCCGCTGACCGCGATCGTCTGGACAATCATTGCCTGAGTCGCTGGCGACAACCTATTCCAGAGATTAAGCAAATTACCGAACACATTGGCCACCTGATGCACGACCGGCAACAATGCCTCGGCGATGCTCACTCTTAAACCGATGAATGCATTATCAAGACGTTTTAGTTCGTTGGAAACGGATAGCGAATACTTCTCTGCGGATTTGAATGCGAGTGCCAAAGGGCCCGTCAACGCGCCGCCCATGAAGATAAGATTCTGGCCGACCTGCGATATTTCGCGGCCGACCTGACGCATAGTCCCGCCAAGCTGTTTGCAGGAATTGGCGAACTTCTGAATGTTCCCCTCGATCCCCTGCAGACGCTTCGTGACCTCGTCTTTTAACTTCATCACAATCTCAAGTTCACGATTGGTAGGCATCTACTCCTCGCTCTCTTTCATACGCGCGATCTCCCGCTCAATTAAAATGACCGCCTCAACAAACTTCGCGGGTTGATCCAGCCAACCGCCGGGATTGGGAAGATAGCCTTTGATGAAGAAGAAATACGCGTTTAGATAATCAACGCTTTTTCTTTCGACAAGTATTCTTGGACATCGAGTAAACTCCCAATCGTTTAATTTCCACATCCCGGGGATCGGCGAATCGGTATCACAACCCCGCTCAGTCTTTTGGGCGTCTGAGCATTTGTGGCAGTCCAGCTTGAACTTATGCAACCAGACCGCCAGTGTCAGTTTTTTGCTTCTTCCCCGCTCAGTGTGTTTTCCGCCAAAATCACCTCGGCCAGTTCATCGATCAACGCCTTGGGAAACATTGAAATAATCTCGTCCGACAAGACGTTGTAATTCTTGCCATTCACCGGCATAGATACAGTGTCAAACTTGACCGGCTTCTTATCCCGCGGATCGAGAAAATTCTCTAACCCTTTAAGCCCGAACTTCACAACCATGAGGTTGCGCTTTGAAGCGTTGATGTTAGCCTTGGCCGGATCCTTCGGGTTCTTTGAACTGAACTCAAAACTGGTCGTCTGATCCTCAATGAACGCTCTTAAATGAGAATCAAGAAGACCAAGATTAAATACAGTAGGATTGCCCGCGTCAGAATCCAGTTTCGATTTGTAAGGTTTGCTTTCATAAATATTTATCCCTGTAAGCATGTTTTATCCTCCTCGTTAAAGTGCCAAGATTGTGATTTCATCGTCACCCGGCGTGACCGATCCATTAAGACAGAATGCGCTCTTTGCTAACTGAAGCCCGTCCCTATCTTCATCCTCGACTTTCGTGTACTGCGCCTTGGGAACGTAAATCCTAAACTTATTTCCTGCCACTGAGCCGATCGTGCAATCAATGATCATTTCTATGCCTGAGAACCATTTAGTATGAAAATCGTAAGTCGCCACTGCCACCATCTCCGGATTAAATGAACCGGTGACGTTGCGGCCAGTGAGAGCAAACGACATGACACCACGCACATCGTTGACATCATCTCGGACTGCCAAGTTGTTCCCGATATCGATATCCATCTCGCCTATCTTGGCCGAATATGCGTCCACCGAAAAAAGCGCGTTCATGAATACCGGCGGTTTAGTGCTTTCATAAGTGACGCTTGCCAAAAAGGCTGTATCCGTAACCCCTGCCTCGACTCCCTGAAAATCGAGATCCATCATGACCGGCTCTCCGGACTTAAAACCTAACTTCACCTTGCCGCGTGATCCCTTGATGAGTTTTCTAACACCGTCCTCATAACTGCCTTGCGTCAAAGACGGAATGTTATCCGAAATGAGCTTGAATTCGTTGCCGATCGTTGCAGGTACAGATGAAGTCGTCGCGGTCGCTGTAGATGTGCCGCCAGTAATAACCTCACCGCTCACGAACGTTCCGGAAACCACGACGAACATGACCGCAGTCGCGCCGTTTGCGGTATTGATAACCACCCTGCCCTTGGCCGCGGATGTGCCGCCGGTAATTGTTTCTCCATGCTGAAAGGGCCCGTTGGTGATCGCCCCGATATTCATGGACTTAAGCGCACTTACTCCAAAGCCGCACGCCTGAAGCAATTTGCCCCACTCAGGAACCGTTGCGGCCGCGCCAGATCCTCTTAATTCCAAACGATATGAAATACCGGCTGTGCGCTTACCCGGCGTTTTACCAATATTCGAGAATGACGGACGAGCGGGATTGCGATCGAACATCGAAACATCAAAACTCACCTTCGGGTTATAAACCAACAACTTTGCGTCAGCGGCCGCGAGTGTTTCAGCGGTACCCTCAACCGCTTCAATCTTGGCGGCAAGCTGTCTTTTTCGCGTTAACATGACTTTCCTCCTTTATCCCGAAACCTCGGGGTCATCCTGTTTATGCTGATAAATAATTTCCAATTCCATAACCACGCCTGCCTGCGGCTGACCTTCCAAGGTTTCAAATAAAACATTCGATTTGATATTCGTATCCTTCGCAAACCCGCCACGAGTGATATCCTGCATAATTGCCTTTTCGATATCACCCAAAAGACTGTTCAAAATCGTGTCGGTCGCCTGCATATCTGCCGCGTCCTGCCTTGTCCAGATATCCAAATAAACCGTCAACCGGCACGTCATAAACGGATTCGGGGCGGGGTTCTTTTCCTCAGGCCCGGCGTTAATGACAATGCACGGCACGCTAAGAAGCGAATTGCCGGACTGTCTCCACCGCTGAACGCTTTGAATATCGTTGTGATACCCGTTAGCGATCGTCACTCCGGAAAGTGTCGTGCGTAAATTCTCTAAAATGCTTTCTCTGACCGTCATGTTTTGCTCAACGCTTTCTCGATAGACTTGTTCAAAATATTGATCCGTTCGTTTTGCAAGTCGTCCCATGTCTTGTAGAACATCAGCCTCGGCCTTATCCGCACGCTGTTCTTCAAAACAAACAGCGGTAAAATCTGCCGTAATTTCTTTTTTATCTTGGCCAAGAACGTCTTGCCCCTTAACTGAATGGGAACCACGTTCTTGAGTAAACGCGGCTGACGGTATTGCTTTTTAAGCCTGCCATCCGAAGTAAAAAGCTCTTTCCTTGCCGAGAGCGGAACCGCGAGCTTCCCGCCGCTTTGATTCTTAAGCGTTGCCCCTTCTTCATGCATGCGCGCGATCTTGGAATCTGAGAAAATCACCATGCCCATGCCTTCGATATCCTGAGAAACAAGGCTTGCCCGGCTGAAATGCGTAAATATACCGTGCGGCCTGCCGCGAATGCCCGGAGGCCCCTGCAATCTCTCCTGTCGAAATATCTTCAAGAACTTCCGGCTGATATGATCCATCCCGTCGGCAATCTCGAACTTTAAGTCTTTCGGGAAAAGCCGAAGCGCGCGGTCAAGATTCTTGGTGTTTATCTCAACAGTTAATTCGCTCATTTCTGCACCAGTAAATGCCAGATCCCTTCGTCTTGGTTTAAAATATCCGCAACAATCCAGCTGATAGCCGCACCGCCAATCGTTTCAGAAAACGACACCACGTCCCCGCCTTTATTGATCGAGACGACGCCAGCAACAGCGTCATTGGCCACAAACAATTCCGCCTGATTAATAAGCGTTCGGCCGGTATCTTCATACGCCGGATCCAAGCGTTTTCGATTAATGACGGCCTTAATCGCTTTCGGCACTCCGGCCTTAGGCGTATAAGTCACGTCCTCCGCGAACTCCAGCGGATTAAGAAACGCCTGCGTGGCATCCTGCGCTAACTGGGTCTTAAAACTCATCATTCCTCCAAAGGCATAGGGGGGATCCCCTCAAAAAGAGGATCCCCCATTACTCGCCTTAAGCTACCTTCATCAGATGAGCAAAGTACGGATCGATGATGATTTCATCCACATGCTGACGCACGCGGAAGATGTCGCTACGCGACGCATCATCGCGGTACTGCTCAACCGTTGCGTTCTCGGGGCTATCGGCATTCCAAAGGAATGTCCTTCCAACACTCGGATCGGAAAGACGGTTCGGATTACCGATTACAGCGGCCATAACGTAAGAGGCGTTCCAAATATCGCCATTTACGAACGTCTTGCCTTCCTTGGCGGTGTTATAAATGCCTCTGCCGACAAGAATCTTTTGAATCCCCAAAAGATCGGCAAGAGCATTCAATATTTCCGCCTCGGTCAACCGTGCCACATACTTGATCGAGTCCTTAATGACGTTGTTATTCAGCAGACGGTCAAGATTCGCCTTGCTGAAAATCAGCGTATTCGGATCAAGCCCGCTATTGGCTCGGACTTTCTCACGGATCGCGCGAACCTGAGCGATAACGTCAGTAGACGCGCTCGTCCAAGGCGTTGCCGAATTGTCCGTGTAAAGCTGGGCGCCGGTGAATATGGTCGTGTTAAACGCAAGACCCGCGACTCTCCGCTCCTGCGCCTGCAAAACTCTGCGGGTGATGATCTGAACGGTCGTCAACTCCGCGTCAAAGTCAGAAGCGTAAAGCGTTCTTTCGCCGTCATCCAACGCGCCTTCAAGGCCGAATTCCTCGCAGTTGTACTGCTTGTCCTTGGCCGAGAAACCGTCACGGTTGTAATTACCGCGGGGCGCCCGCTTGGTATCGGCTTCGCGGGTGATGCTTTCACGAGTGATTGCCGGGAAGATGCTCGATTTCTTCTTTGTCCCGAAGATCGGAAGCACCTGAGTCCCGATGAACTCGTTTTGCTGTTGCGTAAACTCCAAGGCCGCCTCACCTAACTCCAGCCTCGGCACTGCTCTTGTCCCTGAATAATCAACTCCCATGGTATCCTCCTGATTTTTTAGTTTCCGTTAATTACAAAAGAATGCACTCGACGATTTCGCCATCGGCGGCTGTCGCTTCCAGAACCCTGCCCTGAATGGAACCGCTCACCGTCGCACTGATCTTGCCGTCTAATGCGCCATAGAAACTTCCACCAACAGCGATCGCGCCGTTAGCTTCCATCTTGAACGTCCTCCCTGTATGCTTGAGATCAATGGAAACCATCTCGCCCAATGCCGCTTTGGCCGCTGTAATGCCGATAAATGCTTCCCCGGCATCCGCATATTCGACTTGCGTACCGCTTCCCGCACTCAACTTCACCCTACGGTTAACTTCGAGAGCCTCACCTGCAACAAATGCTTTTGAACCTAAGTTATACTGTGACATTTCAAACCTCCTTGGTTATTTCCTCTTGTCTGCGGTTTTAAGTAATGCCTCGGTCATACTGCAACTATGCTCTTGCTTGTAGGCTTTTGCCTTTTCAAGATGAGTGACTGGCTTCTTCGCCGGATCCTCATCAAGATCAGGGCCCACCGGCGGCACTGAAGCCTTCTGTAAACCCTCAAGCTGTTTTTCCTGAAACTTGATCGTCGCGCCTTCAATCGTCAAACCGCTTTCAACCGCTTCAAGCGCAAGATCGTTCATGTCCTTAAACGCTTTTGACTTTTTAAGGATTGCCACTCCCCGTTCGCGCTCTTTCTTCGTTCCTTCATCAACCCCGAGCGCGTGAACAGAGTTATAAAGGTCAGACCTTTCAGCTTTTAACTTTTCTAACGTCAATTCTTCAAACATAGACTTGTCCTTTCTTTTTGTTGCCTTGTTAAATCCATATCGCTCTAAAAAAGCGATTACCTTTTCCACCGCTTCCGGCTGGTTAAGAAACTTATCCAGAAACGCTGTAATCTCGGCTGAGGGTTTAACCCCATCAGAGAAAAACTGCGATCCAAAAAGTCCGTCATTCGCCGCCGGATCATCCACCACATCCACTGACATAAGTTTCTTCACGCGGATTAGAGGGGGTAATTCCTTACCGTCTGCTTGTTTCTCCTCGCGGGATTCTTCTTCCCAGTGAATAACCATCGAAGAACCAAACGCCCCGGGATCACTTTCCGCGAGATTCATAACGTAACCTGCTAAATCTCCATCCGGCGTCTCATGAGCTGTGGGGTCGATATGTAAATCAGCCCGCACTACATCACCGTCACGCTTAAAGTTCTTTGTCCGTCCCAAAAACGTGCCAAGCGCAGTGCTCGACATATTCGGATGACCGAACCGAGATTTGATCCCGCCCTTCGACTGATTGCCAAACTCAACAACCGAATCCAAAGCTACATCATCGAACTCCCCCCTTTCATCATGCGTAACACCCTTAGTGACAACCGCGAAGCCAGCGATGATTTCGTCTTTGCGGTTAACCCTCACATCGCCGCCCCGGGCAATGTCCGCGCGAAAATAAATATCTTTATTCGCCATCTTTCACCCCTTCCGGCCGCTTAACAGAAACATCAAACTCAACTGGCATTGACATCTGCTGTCTGTTCCCCAGCCGTATCCTGCGGCGTTTCTTGACCGGCCGCTTGCTGTCCTTGTTTTGCGTTGCTTCCATTGTTCACCTCTATCCCCAATTCTTTGAGCTTCGCCTGCTCACGCTTGCGCTGATCGAAACTTTCCTCCCAATCCTTACCTGACTGTGCATAAAGATCGGAATACGTCACGATGCCGTTTCTTAAACCAACCTCAGCCGCCTGCGCTTCTTTAAGCGGATCCACCCATTCCCAACCCGGCGCGATCCATGACGCATTCGTCCAGTAACGCTGGTTCTCATAAAACGTATCCGCTCTGACTTCGCCTCTTAAATACGCCTCCTCAAGAAGCATCTCCCAAACCGGCTGGCAAAGTTTGCGCGATAACCATTCCTGCCGCATTTTGAAATAACGCCTTGCCTCAAGCAGTGCCGCCCGCGCGCTGGAATAATTTGTCTTTGAAAAATCTTTTGCCACAAGCTCATAGGGCAAGCCTAACGCCGCTGATATAGCCTTTAAAATGCGCTCAACAAACGGCTCGAAACTCGATCCCGGACGTTGAGGATTAAACGACGTGATACTTTCACCCGGCATAAGGTGCTTGATCATACCCGGCTCTAAACTCTCAATAAGCTGACCTGCGGGACTGCGGTCATACGCACCGCTCGCAGACACATCCATCGATGCCTCAGATGTGATAAATAGTGAGAAGCAAGCCGCGATCCGTGCCGCGACAAGCTCCGCCTCAGCATATTCCCCAAGGTCTTTGAAATAATTGATCACCGGCGCAAAGAACGGAACGCCTCTTGTCTGACCTGACCGCTGAACGTAATAAAGATGAAAAACATTCCGCCTACCGTAATCGTTAAACGCCGGAATCTCGACAAACACTCTTTCCTCGCGCTTGGCATACCTCACATCTCCGGGATGAGTCTTTTGTATAAAATATGAAACTGGCTCGCCCTTCTCACCGATCTTCACTCCCGACCTGACTGACTTATCACCGCGCCGATCGGGCGGCGTATCAAGCCGGTCTGATTCGATCACCTGAAGCCCAAGTGAATACGGCCGTACTGGATCCTTAAGCATCATCGGAATGATTAACGCCTCGCCATTCTCAAGAATCTGCCGATCGACCAACTGTTGAATCTCGTAGAAGTCCATACGATATCCCGCATCAGCAAAAGGGGCCCATCGCTTCCAAACTCGTTCAGCGTCTTTTTGAAATGTGTTTGCCTGATCATCGGTGATATCAAGAACCTCCATATCGACACGCGATTGAGGACGAATGCCTGAGCCGACCACATTGGTGGTCATGGTGGAGGTAATGCCTGACGCATGAGCATCGTTGCGATTTAAATCGCGGCTACGCTCCCGGATGTCTTTAAGCTCAGGCAATAAGTCCTCGTCTGCGGAACCGCCACCCGGAAGCCACGATGAACGAAGCCGATCCCGGGATGCGCCCCGATACGCGCTGAACCTGTCTGAAACCTTAATCGCTTCCCGATACATGCGCCGCTTAAGCCCCGCGCGCGGAGAGAAGAACGAAATAAAAGCGTCAAGACCGCCAGCTAATGAGTCAGTAAAAGTTTTTTTCATGATGGATTCCCAAATGAGGCATAGGTCGTCGTGCCGCCAGAACTTGCAATCTCACGCTTTAATTGATCCCGCAACTTGTAGAGATCAGAAAGCGGCACATACTGAAGATTGCGGCCTCCGATCGAATACGCCTGCACCGCGCCGCCGGTAATACGCGCGTTGATCGCATTCTCAACGTTCTCGAGCATTTCTTGTTTCGACGGTGAACTCATATGCCTCCTTTTTCCCAATAAAAAAGCCATCTCCGGCCAGCATGCTGGAGATGGCTTTTACTGCTTATTGGGCGCGGCAACAGTGATCAGCTGTCCCGCTATAAATGTTCTACTTCAATTTTACCTGAACTGTATCTTTTGACAATGGGGTCGTTACCACAAAATAGACAAATTCATTTTTCACTTTCCCGCTCTACCGATTTAAAATTACATTTACAAACATTGCAGACGTGATATCTAATGGGCGGGCGGCTCGCATAACAACGCGTGTCTTTGCTGTTGCATTTCGGGCACCTAATCGGAATATATACAACTCCATAATCAAGGCTCTCGTCCTTCGGCCTTCCAACAGGACGTTCGCTGGTATTTTCATTTCTAAGCCACTCCCTTTTTCGTTCGAGCCATCTTCCCATTACAACCAAGATCCTTCCCGCTTTCTGATCCAAAATTGTTTTGCGTTAAGCTGATCATCGACCACACGTTGTTTCGCGCCTTCCTCGCGCCTAATGTTCAAAGCCCTAATAATATCCGCCGCGGCAACCGCATACACTTCCGCATCGAGATAATGATTCGCAATCGCCTCTTTCTTTTTCTGCCAAACCTCTTTGGCCGCGCCGGTGTTCCTATTCCTAATCAAAACTTTGTGCTCTGCGGTAAACTGAGAGAGATATTCATCCGATACATTTTTGAATAAATGCCATTTAACCGGATCCTTCGAGTTCACCAGCCGATTAATTTTGTCCTTATACTGCATCGTGTTGATGTTCCACAAAACAAGACCGTTATGAATTACGCTTCCCGTGCGAGAATTAATATCAATTTTTGTTGCCCGATAAAATCTGCCGTCTGTTAATTCTTCCTGACCTTTAATTGATTTTGTCTTGTCATGCCAAAACCGGCAAAATTGATATACCTCATCTGTTCGGTATCCAGAATCGATGCACGTCAAGTAAACCGATAACGTTTCTTCACTGCCGATGCGCTTATATTCAGTCTTGAACAGACGATCAACAATATCCTCCCAATACTCAACCCGCTCTGCCTTAATAAGCCACGACTCCTCACAATAACCCCACCCTCGAATGACGTAATAAAAATGATCTTTCTGGACGTCCACGCCTGCGGTCAGAACAAAAACATCTTCCGTGACAATACCAGCGTCATAATCCCTCGATAAATTACGAACCTTGTCAACCGTCGTCTCCTCAATCTTTTCTTCCCAAACCTCGGCAAGCCATGAATTGACGAAATTCATCAGTAGCTCGATGTAATCTTTTGACTTCAAGAACTCCGAAGCGATATCACTCCACGTCAGCCACGGCGAATAAAGTGAATTGATCCAAAAACCTCGGTGCTTGCTTTTTATAAAATCGCCTGTGATAGTTCCGTCATCATCAATGTCCGCGCCCTCAGGCACCCACTGCCCCCGAGGAAGTATTTTATTCTTGTGATAATCTTCAATCCGGCTCTTGCAATACACGCATTCATACCAAGCGAGCCGCTCATTCTTTATTTTCTCAGCCGACCGCTCAGTGTTCGGCCACTTAATCTGACCAAAAACAAAAACTTGATACTTTCCACAGTGAGGGCATGGAACGTAATATTTGCGTTTATCCGACCTGTCATATTCACGGAAGATATATCCATCCCGGGTTGTCGGCGTCGAAACCTTAACTGTCTTTTTATTCCAAAAAGTTTTCTGCCGCTCAGATGCCAGCTTAATCGGGTCAGCCTCGCGCCCTGAGAATCTCGGATATTTGTCAACCTCATCTAAAAACAAATAACGAATCGGCCGGGATGCCAAATCTGCGGGGCTGTTCGATCCAGCGAAATAAAGGATCATACGGTCTAAATGATATTCGAGCTTTGTGATATCATCGGATAATTCATTGATGTGCGATCTTAAAACACCGGCACCTTCAATCATTGGAAGAACGCGGTTATAGGAAACGCTCTTTGCGTCGCTTTCACGCGGCAGAACCATCAGCGTAGGGCCCGGATCCTGATCAATGAGGTACCCAAGCATGTTATACATGCCCTCGGTCTTGCCAACCTGCGAAGCCGCCATAACAGTAATTTCTTCCACCAAAGGATCCGTGAAAGCATCCATGACACCTTTTAAGTACGGCGTCCGACCTGTCTTCCACCGCCCCGGCTCTGCAGACGTGATCGTATTAAGAATCCGATACTGATCCGCCCACTGGCTCACCGTTATCGGAAGCGGCCTCATCCATGCCTGACGTTCCGACTGGCTCAGCATTTCCTTTTCCGTTTTCAACAGCATCTTTCACTCCTGAAAAGTCATCAATAATTATGCTTATGACTTCGTAAAGTTCTGCTTCGATCTCACGCGGCTCACGCATCGCAAGCTTGGGCGCCATGATTCGCGGTAAAGACAAAAACTCCCGCTTAATCATCATGATCCGGGCAACCCGACCCTTTTCAACTTCCTCCCTTGAAACAACTTCTCCTGTCGCTTTTTTCAACTCAAGCTCAAGCATCGTCGCCTTATATTCGAGAATCTTGTCCTCCCAATACTCCTTACGATCCTTGAACTCATTCAAGCTGTCTTCATTGCGAAGCGTATGCCATTCTTTAATCTTATCGAGGTCATAAAAACCTTCTTCCGTTGTCGGCATGCCATCAATTTTCCACCGCTGGACGGTGCGATACGAAACGTCCATAACCTTGGCGACTTCCTCCATGGTCTTGACAACAGAGGGCGCAAGCGGCTCTGCTTCGAACTGCTCGATCTCAATAATTTCAGATTTGCTCAATGGATTGCGGCTTTGCATTTTTTCGATTAAATGCAAGTGCCGCTTCTTCCGCGCGATATCAGCCAAGTTTTGTTTCTGATCAGCCATTTAATATTGCCTTCTTCCCTGTAAATTCTTCCCAACGCCGCACCGCCACATCACAAAAGACTGGTTCCAACTCCATTGCGAACACTCGCCGGTTTAAGCGCTCACCCGCGATGATTTGCGATCCAGACCCGCTGAATGGCTCATAGCAGATATCACCCGGTGTCGTATGCACCCGCATTGGAATTGCGAAAACTTCAGTAGGCTTAACAGTCGGGTGATCAAGACCGGGATTGCGCTTCTTACCTTCCCAATCAAGTTCCCAAACATCGGTGTGATATTCGGGCGTCGCTGGATCACCTGAACGCAAGAAGTCAATCGTCCAAACGCTTCCGATTGACTTGTTCTTTGGTTTATATTCCGGTCGCTTGCCTTTTACCCACATGAGCAAACACGGTTCATGCCGCCATGAATAAAATGAGTAGGTAAGAATTACACACGGCTTAACCCAAACAATTTCCTGATGGATAAGAATCCCCAACTCTTTGCACACACCTTCGATGTCCGACTTCCGCTTTGACGCATGCCATAAATACAAAGCCGTATTCTCGTGAATGTGCTTAAGCCCGACCGTAAAAAACTTCCGCATGAAATCAACAGCGTCTGGAATATCAATCTCGTGATAAACATTCGACCAATCACGGCCGCCGTTAGGACGATTCGCGCCGGTATAGTCCACGCAATACGGTGGATCCGTAGCCCATAGCGTCGCCTTCTGTCCATCCATCAACCGCGCCACATCCTCATCGATCGTGCTATCCCCGCACAAAAGCCGATGCTCGCCAAGAATCCAAAGATCGCCTTTTTTCGTAATTGCCTCTTTAGGCGGTTCGGGAATATCGTCCGGCAAGGTCTTTCCAGTCCCCATATTCTCGATTTCTAAATCCGCTACCTGCTGACGCAACTCTTTCATGCGAAGCGCAAGGTATCCTTCCGAGTCCTCTGTCCTTAACTTTTCCAAAAGAGGAATCAACGCCGCTGTCCACCGGCCGGTGACTTCCTGCGAATTAAGCGTGACGTTCATGGCCATTTCAGTCACCTCATCCACATCAACCATAATCGCCTCAACGCTCTCAACACCCTCCTCCTGCAGAATCTTGAACCGCTGATGTCCTGAAATGATGTGCATATTGCGTTTATTGACCACCAAAAGATCAACCATTCCGAACTTTTCAAGCGACTGCCGCAACCCAGCAAGTGACTCCGGGGATATCTCCCTCGGGTTATACGGTGCCGGTCTTATATCGGACATTCGGACATCGCAAATGTCCGGTTTTACATTGATATTTGCCATCGACATACCTCCATTTTTGACCTGTTCTTGCCCTGTTTTAACGACGGGGTGCGCCTTTCCGAGCGTTTCCCGCCCCTAACCCATAAAATGCCCTTTACGACCACGACACGACATTTTGAAAAACCAATATCACTGAAGGCGGTCGCCTCGCCCGACCCGCGGCCGACACCCCCTTCCAAGGACCCGTAAAACTAAAACGTCACGCATACAGTCAGCACCCCCGCACTCAGCCAATAGACTGCATGGCGCACGTCGCCCTGCCATCCATAGACACATGCCGCTAACAAATCGAGCACGATCAACACCAAAGGAAATATCTTCTCCATCACACAATCCTTCCGTTAAAGATGCGTACTGCATCGCTTACCTTAAGCCAATAGTCCTTCTCCTCATCTGTGAAGCCAGCCCACATAGCGTCCATGGGCTCAACAACCAAACGATTGAAGTCTGCCTTGTCCTGATCTGCATTAATACCTTTTGACATCTTGTCGTTGATCCACCTCGTCCCATCAATGAACCTCTTGTACAACGCCTTGTACTTATCAAAGCGCACCGCTTCGTCCGAGTGAAGATAGTGAAGATTGTTTCTATTTATGCTCATATCTAATTTATTATTTTTTTATTTTTTACTTCTTTATATAAAGAGAAAAACTTGTTTCACTATCTTCACCGCCTGCCCAACTCCTTGTTTGATAAGCATTTGCGCGGTGAAACTTCGATAAAATATCTTCACTTTTCCTTCACTTCTTTCACTCAAAACGGCCTCGGCTCGTTAAAATCGGCACTCATCTGATTCTCGCCTGCCTTCAACCCCACCCCAAACCAGTAAAGGTTGCCCTTGTCCCCGCCATGGGTAAGCCTCTCCTTCACAAAACCGCGCTTCTTCATGTAATCGATAAACTCATTGCGGTTGATATAACGAAGACCGATATCCTTTGCCCATTGCTGAATATCTTTGAGAATGACACCGGACTGAACCTTGCAGTCCTGCCCTAACACACATCGCTCCTCAATGTAGTTGCCGATCAGATCCGATTCTTCCTGATACTCATTCGTGGCCGCCACAACCTTGTCCGGCCTGCCTAAACCCTCCTTCTGCCAGACTTGAAAGCCCTCAACAGCCCAATTCAGAATGCCCTCATATTCAGCCGATAGCTTCTCATCCAGCTTGGGATCACGTTCATTGGGCTGAATGACACGCTCAAACGGAATAGTGACAATGCGCCGCCATATGCCTTTATCCGTTCCTGAAATATTGGGCTTATGATTTGTTGCGAAGAAAATCTTGAACGTGGCGAAAAAGTCAAAATACTCCCGATGCAGATACCGCGCTGATATCGGGTCGTCACCAGTCAACTGCTTGATCTGCGCTTCCGCCAACGCCTTTGATTTCCCAGCTTCAAGTGCGGTAACGAATCGCGTCCCTTTAAGCCGCGCCACATCATTCGGAATGGAATCGTTATACTTCTCCATCAATGTCGTGGCCGGTGTGTTGATCGCATAATCGCCAAGAATCCTAAAGATATGTTTTAAGAACGTGGACTTGCCGTTCATGCCCACGCCATAAAGAATGAAAACACACTGCTCTTTTGTTGACCCAGACAGCGAATAACCCACTGCCCTCTGCATAAAATCAATCAACTGCATGTCGCCCTGAAATATCGTCATTAAGAACCGCCGCCACTCAGGACACTCTGCGTCTTTGCGATACTCAAGCTCAACTCGGCGCGAAATGTAATCATCTTTGCTGTGTGGTTTAAGCTCTCCTGTTTCAAGAGTCAGCGTGCCGTTCTTGCAGTTAAGCAGAAACAAGTCTTTGTCGAAATCTTCGCTTGTTGCGGCAACCCCTTCGCTTTTCACGAGGTTGATCATTGCTTTAAGCCGCGCCTCTGATTCACTTCTTACTGCGTGCTTAAATAAAAACTTATCATTCGTGGCCTTGGCCATCTGATACATCTGCTTGGCCGTATTCTTCGCCAGCTTCAATATCTGAAACTTCTCATCACGTTCCCACCTCGTGCCATCCCAAATAAACCACCCGCCAAGAGAATCGCAATACTTAATGCTGTCGCCGTACTTATCTAAAAACAAACTAGCATTCCATACATCCGTAAAAGGTTCTTTCGTCTGTGCCTTGGTTTTATCCTCATCCTCAGTGCTGTAACGCGAAACGCTCGCGGCAATCGTTAAAACTTCCTTTTTAGGCAGAGGCGGCACACAACGGCTGTCGTTTATTGAGTGAAGCATCATCTCGATCTGCGGATGATCGAGACCCATCTTGCGCATCCGCACGCCCATGTGCATGAGCGAATTGTTGCGGTTCTCGGTTATCTTTGCGCCCTTATCAGACAGATCAACAACCGGTTGTTTCTCGCTTAAAAGCTCAACCAGCCACTCAGGGGCTTCCGCGATCATCGTCTCATCGGGATGATGCGCGGCTTCCCATTCGTATGACCTATTCTCAATGACACTGGGCGGCACGATGACATATCCTCCATCGCCTCGAATATCGATACCCGAGCGAATGCCGGTCTTACAACCAACACCGCTCTCGGGATAGCGAAAGAAGATATGCCGTCCGCCACTCCAAGTGAGAGCTTCTACGGTATGCGGTATCTCCCCAAACTCGCGTTCAAGATCCTTTAACGATTCATCGCCAGTCGCGCCGTTTTTAACGTCAATATCGACAACGAATATCCCGGACACCTTGCCGGTAGCAATAGCGATATTCGCGCCGTTATGGCCGTTGAATAACTGCCTGATAACCGCTTCATCAGCTGACGCGTCCTTGAATCCGCGTGGCGTTAAAGGAATCTTGTTTTTGCATGGGAATACTGCCCACCCTCGCCTTGAATAATCAGAGGCGACTTTCAACACAGACATCCTCCGTCTTAACAAAGATTAAAGTATTGCCCTTATGAAAACCTAGGCACAATTCCCATACATGCCCGCACTCACCATGAAAAGGAATACTAATAACGTCTCCCTTGACTGATCCTTCTCTTCCTGCCGCACGAATGCTCACTCTCGAAAAATGATGTTGGTAGTTGCATCCGCACACCGGACAAGCAATTTCATACTCGTAATGCTTCTTAAAACTTATTGGAAATAGATCCATGATCACCCCCAAATTATGAAGGGGCGGAGAATTACATCCCCGCCCCTTCAGTTATTAATACGGTCTTTTTTCGACCCCATCATCCTGCACATCCTCCTCATGAACCTGAATCGCATCCACCTTGGAAGCGAAATCATTCCACAGCCGCTCACAGACCGCGTATTCCTCGGCCAGCGCATCACCAATCGGCGCAACTTTGAAGACGGCGTAGGTCGCGATGTCGTTGGTCTCCATCTGCGACACCAGCTTGTATTTGCGTGAGAACATATCGCCTCCGCAAAACTTCGCCAGCGACAGCAGATTCTTCCCCGCCCTATAGCTCGTCTTCGAGAAACTCACAATGATCGGCATGGGAACGCCCGGGAAGTACGAGAAGAAGTTAATGAACGTGGTCGCAACCGGCTTCTCCCCATTAGGCCCGAACTTCGCCTCGGCTTTAACTTTCGGGTCCAGCGGATCCGTAGACTTCCAGATAACCGCGCCCGGGTCGAACTCCGAGTCAAAATTCGGATCGTCCTTACTGCGAGGATTAAACCGGATGTAATTCTTGAACGTGAAGATCGGAATGAACTCCTGCGGCAATACCTCTTTGGTCAACGAGTTAATAACCGATCCCACCTTGATACCTTCAAGCCCTTCCGTCAATTCGGGCGACAACGCCTGAATCAACTTCGCGCGGGGAATAATGAGATCCTCACGATCCACTCCGCCCTCGAAACCTCTTTGAACGCCTTCCGCCTGCATTAATGCGCCGCTTTGAACTTTCGCAATTTCCTGTGACATGTCATGCCTCCTTTACGAGTAAAGCCTTAGTGATGGTTTTAGGTAATAACTGATACACTCCGGAATCTCGGTGCCGTTTTCTATGCATTCGCTCGTGAAGCTCGAAAGGCTCTGAGGCAAGACTGTCGTCTTAATCAAATCCTCCCTGCCATGATCCTTGAGGAAGTCGAACAACTCCTGAAGGTTATCTTCTTTGCAACTTGCATAGAGCCTTGGCTTTTGAATCTGCGCGTATCCCAAGCCTTCATACTTGGCCGTTGATATCGCCGAATTCGATTCCAGATACTCGATTACAGCGAACTCAGTCTTTTCGTATTCCTCCTGCGCCTGCTTCAGATCTTCCTTAAGAGCCTCCCGCTTTTCCTTGGCACATTTGAACTGCAAGACCAAGTCCCTCTCTGTTGCCTTATCCATTGCGTCCTCCTTTATTCGACAAAGTCTTTTTCTGTAATCTTCATCGTGTTGTAGTTGTCGCCTTTAACAGGCACAACCACATAATGCACGCCGCTGTCATTGATAACGATCTGGACGATCTTGACTGGCACTGTGATCTTGTCTCCGATCTTCAACATTGCTCCCACCTCCTTCCCTGTTAATAAAGTTTCTGACTTCTTCGACGCTTCTGCAGACGCACACGCGTCCACCTGCTTTTGTGATCTCCCGCATAACGAACTCTTGAATGGGAGAAGCCTTGTTAGAACCGACTTTAAGCTCAACCGCATAGAACATCCCCTCCTTGCATATGATCAAGTCTGGTATTCCGGCGGTGAACCTGTCAGCGCACTTGTAGAACCACGCCAACGGAAGCTCACGCCGCAGGTAACTAATGACCTGATTTTTTAATTTTGTTTCTGACAAGGGCATAGACCGCCTCCTGCAGACCTTTCTTCCTCTGCAAAACTTTCATGAGTTCTTCGTCGATCGTGTCCCGTGCTACGATGTAAAGATAAAGACAGCTTTTCTTCTGGCCGATCCTGTGAACGCGATCCCGCGCCTGAGCGTGCGACTCGTAGGAATAATCAAGACTGTAGAAAACCATCACACTGCAGTTGACGAAGGTGAGCCCATGACCCGCGGACTTAGGATGCGCGATCAAATACCGAACCTGATTGTTCTTAAACCGATTGATAGAATCCTCTTTGTCCTTGGTTTCTGAATAAAGCGTCGCCACCTGATCCGCACCGTACTTCGCGGCGATCATCTTCTCTATAACTCTGACCTCATGATGGAATTGAACCCAGATAATGACTGGCTGGGGCCCGAGATCCTCCAATATTTCCTCAAGCTCTTTCAGCTTAGTTGCGTGTCCGATTTCCACAGCATCGCCGGTCTCGGAATAAAAGAAGCCTGCTGTCGCCTGCCGAAGTTTCATAAGTTTTGCCAACGCGACCTGCGCAGTAATCTCCTCGCCTTCAATCTCGGTTATTAAGAAGTCGCGCATCTCGTCGTATGCTTTTTGCTCTTTGGCGTTAAGCTCAACCTCTCGCACCTCATCAATCTTCTCGGGTAGATCCAACGCCTCCTCTTTCTTGACCCAGTCGGTAAATGGTTTAATCTCATGCATTAGCCTGCGGCGGCTCTCCGGTGAGATAACATATTTCCAACCCGAACTGAGGTACTCCCGCATTTGATCGCGGCTTACATACTGCCCGGACAAATGCATGACCTGTCCATAACGCTCAAGGTGGAAGTAGATATTGCGGAATGCGTAAAACGACGCAGGCAAAACATCCGGCTGGATAAAACGAATCTGACCCCATAACTCCAGCTCGCTATTCGGCATGGGCGTACCTGATGCCACGATTCGATATTTAAAATCGTCCGCGAGATCAAGAAGCGTCTTGGTAGTCACGCTCTTATTATTTTTGAGCCGCGAACTCTCATCCAAGACACACATGAAGTTGTGCGTCCGAATAAGCCGCTCAACCGCCGGTAGGTAGCGTTTTGAAATCAACGCCTCATAATTAATGACAACGATGTCTGGAACCTTATCCTTTAATTCTTTGAAAGGCGCATAGCTAAAACTCGTGAACCTCTTTATATCCTCACCCCACGCGGCATTGACCAGCGACAACGGACATACCACAAAAAGCCTGAGGTTCGGCTGATACGCGCGGTAATGGCTAAATATCTCAAGGCATGTCCGCGTCTTGCCTAACCCGGGATCATGAAACAGAGCAGAACAGCCCTGATTCCCAACGGCGAAATCAATCGCCATGCGCTGGTGTTTATAAAGACTTTCCATCGCCCGCCTTCCTTTTCTGCTTACCGCACGGACGATTCGCTTCAACCAACTTGCGCCGGTTGTACCAGCTGAGTTTTTTGTAAACTTTCTTTAATCCTTTAGCGATCTTCATTGCGAACCCTCTCTACGGTGAATGACTGCTCGCCGTAATCCTTAATAAGAAGCCCGGTGAAGACCTCAGCGATGTGTTCGCCAACCGGGCTTGAGACATCGATGACAACCTTGTTGTCTGCCGCGAGGTATGACGCGTGGATCCTGACCTTCGCCTGCCCAAACGTGCATTCAGCGGACACGACTGCAAAGGCGATCTTTTCCTCGATCTGCTCACGGCTTAAACTTTTGTTGAATTTGAATCTACAAACCTGCATCGATTTCTCCTTCCAAGGCGTACATTCCCCGTAACTCCAAAAAGTGTCGGAACTTTTTTCAATCAAGGTATTCATGAAGGTTTTCCTGCTGGAATATGGCTTTGATACGCTTAATGTCCTCGTAGAGAGTGCCCCGGGGCGTCTTAAGCAATTCGCTGGCTTCTGAAATGTTCAAGCCTTCCTCACCCAAAAGACGGCATAGCTCCCGCTGTTGCGGGGTGAGTTTTTCAACAGTCCGAGAGATATCGATCTTAAGTTGTGCGCTGATGTGCAGATTTGAGACGTGGCTTTCGTCTTCCGAAAGTTGGTCTAAATAGGTAGGCGAGTCTTCGTCATTTGAAATTGGACTGTCTAAAGAAACCGATCTATTAAATATGCTCCTGCGATCTCTATTTAAATCCCTTACGATCTTTTGTAGCTTGTGCTCGATAACCCGGGACATAAACGTTCGTTCGTTTGCCCCTGCTGAAGGGTCATAGTCATCTTTCGAGAAATGCCAGTAAGATAAACACTCCTGAAGAAGATCCTCAAACCCTTCCAACTCCAAACATTTCCACTGCCTTCTGAACCTTTCAATTACGTTTTTCGCTACTCCGATTTCCCAATCTTCAAACAGACCTTCGTACCTTGGACTCATCATGAGACACCTCCGCTTTCTTTTTTTTGCGGTGTCTCAAATGAGCCCAACTAAAGGATATCCCTTTTAACCCCCTCACAAAATCACGGAGGGCTCCGTGATTTAGGATTTCCGACGAGAGTGCGCCTCGGATATATCAACAAGCCCGAGCAACTCCTCCTGCGTGGGTTCACGCTTAAGGATCCCTGCGATGACCTGCGTAACGGCTTTTGCCAGAGTCTCCCCCTGCGTTTGCTCATCAACCACAGTGCGGGGCTTGTCGGCATACACGGCCGTGATTCGATCGCCAAAGCGTTTCTGAAACTGACTAACTAACGGTTTGCCCATTTGGTATCACCTCTAGGGCGTACATTCCGGAAATCTCCCGGAAGTGTCGGAAAATCCCGACAAAAAACCAAAAAAACCGGAATATACAATTAGGCAGAACTAACAGCTGGCGGGGTCTATATAGCTTGACTTGTCCGAGGGGTTGTTATAGGGGTGTTGTAAAGAAAGGAGAACCATGATCGCACCAGTCCAAGATAAGAAAAGAAAACGATTTATTATTTACACTCGATGCTCTACCGATGATCAGGCGCAAGGCGACTACACCACGCTGGACGCCCAAGCGCACCACTGCAAAAACATGATGGATGCCTTCGGCTACGAACTGGCAAGTTTTGGCGATAACGGCGTGGTTAACGACGATGGCTATTCAGGAAAGGATCTCAACCGCCCGGGCATACAGGCGATCTTAAAAGACATTCAGAAAACCAAATCTTTTGATGGGATTATCTTCTTCCGCCTCGACCGCCTCACCCGCAACCCTCGTGATCTTTACAGCATGATCGATATTTTCAAGGCACAAGAAGTTGACTTCTTGTCCGTACGTGAGAATCTTGATAGCTCAACAGCCATCGGCCGGGTTGTCATCGGCATTATTGGTCTACTCTCCGCTTTCGAGCG
>Ga0247840_10004671_pt1 | contig 21403 bp, 37 predicted proteins | sample LaCruzMarch2015__FD_192404 | JGI IMG/M metagenome (GOLD analysis project Ga0247840, IMG submission 192404) | Freshwater microbial communities from meromictic Lake La Cruz, Castile-La Mancha, Spain - LaCruzMarch2015_17m | ecosystem: Environmental > Aquatic > Freshwater > Lake | place: Spain... | reverse complement strand
TTTCCTCAGCAGTATGGATATGTGCTTGGTTTTGAAGATGTGCCTAAATTCAATTCCAAAGACCTCAAGGGACCAGCACATAAAGTAACTCTGGATAACGGCAGAGAAGTTGAAGGTAAATGGCACTCACTAACCAACTTCTTCTACTTAGCGGGTGTTAGGGGTTCACCTGACCTTGTTGAGTTGCTGTTCGTTCGGAACCATCTTGTTAAGTACTGTCATCCACTTTTTGCAACTGTTCGTGACAACAAAAAGTTATTTGTTTCTTTACAGTGCTTCAACGCATTTAGGGGATACGCTTTTCAACAGCTTGCTCGCTTAAAGCGAGAGAAGGTTCGTTGGGAACAAGATCACAAGTGTGATAATCAAAAGCGCAAAGTATTATACGAAAATTTTGGTTATGATGTAAAAATGAGCTATCACATACTCCGTTTGCTCGATCAGCTTAACCAGCTCGTTGTTACAGGTGATATGGACCTTATGAGAAATAAGGAAGAGTGTAAGCGAATGAGATCTGGTGAATGGGGAACATTTGACCAGCTTGAAGCGTACACTATGAAAAAGCTGACGGACCTTGAATCAGCTGTTTTCTCTTCACCTTTGTCAAAAGCTCCTCAAAGTGCACCATTAAGACAGCTTTTGTTGAATTGTGTCGAATCTTGGTACGGTAGTGTTGATAAGGCTCAGAAACAGTCAGAGTTTGTTTCTGTAAAAGATGTGTGGACTAAATTGGACCACCTTGAAGGAAAAGTTGACAGGATCCTTTGGCGACTTCCTCCGGAGAATTATTAATGTACACTGAGGAAAAACCATACATTGAAAGGGAAGTTAAGTATACAGAATACTTATACAACCCTAACTATGGAGATGATAGAGAGTGTGTTTGTGGACATCCATATTACAGACACTTTGACACATATGAAGATATGCGAAATTGTGGCTGCAAATACTGTAATTGCAATAATTTTATCGAGGCTAAAAAGGACAGTTAAATGTTTAAAGACTATTACAAAGACTACTCTGAGCTGTTACCAACAATTCTTGGTGGTTTGAATGATTGTAATTGGCCGACTGCTGGTGGAAGAAAACCGATCTATTCACAAGCTGAAATGAACAGAATTAAGAAACGTAGAGCCAAAAAGAAAACTGCAAACATAACTCGTAAACGTAATAGAAACAAATAATTTATAAAGGGACCAGAACATGAGAGCTCGTATTGTTGATCGTGATTTGGCTAAGATTCTTCAATCTGATAACTATAACTACATGTTTGACAAACAGAGTGGTTTCTTTGCACGTTGGGGCAAGACTAAAGAAGATGATCCTGATTTCTCACCTTTCGGACCAGAAATTCTTGACATTGAGGTTACTACAAAGTGTAAAGGTCCAGGCAACAAGCTGTGTAAGTTTTGTTATAAGAGCAACACACCAAATGGCAAGAATATGAGTTTCAAGACCTTTAAAACAATATTGAACAAGCTACCAAGAACTCTAACTCAGTGTGCTTTTGGTGCGGATGCTCAGGCTGAGTCCAATCCTGATCTTTGGAAAATGATGGACTATTGTCGTAACAATAGCTACAACCAAATCGTTCCCAACATTACTGTTGCAGATATTTCTGACGAGACGGCTGATAAACTTGTAAAGTATTGTGGTGCTGTTGCAGTATCTCGTTATGCTGATAAAGAATATTGCTACAACTCTGTTAAACGGCTCACGGATAGAGACCTATCACAAACAAACATTCACATCATGATTTCTGAGGAAACATTTGACCAAGCAATTGAAACGATCAATGATTACAAACATGACGAGCGTCTCTCAAAACTGAACGCTATTGTGTTTCTTTCACTTAAGCAAAAGGGTCGTGGAACCGATTTCAACCCTCTTTCCATGGTAAAGTTCAAACAGCTTGTAGATTTGGCGCTGGACACTCAGACTCCAATTGGCTTTGATAGTTGTTCTGCAAATAAGTTTCTGGCTTCTATTAAAGGTAGAGATAATTACAAGCAGCTCGAGCAGATGACTGAGCCTTGTGAGAGTTTATGCTTTTCAGCTTATGTTGATGTTAACGCAACTTTCTTCCCTTGCTCATTCTCAACATGTTGTTCTGGCTGGGATAGTGGTATTGACATGTTAGAATGTCAAGATTTCTTAAAAGATGTGTGGTTCAATGAAAAATCTATACAGTACAGACAAAACATAATTAAATGTGGCAGAAACTGCATGTTTTATAAAATATGATATAATATATAAATATATATGGAATAAAATTCTTTATATATTTACACAGGAGATCATATGAAAACATGTAAACAGTGTGGCGCCAGTTTTGAAGAAACAAAAAATACCCAGCAGTATTGTTCTGTTGGGTGTAAAAATAAATTCTGGGGAAATAACTATTATATTAAAAACAGAATCGAAATTTTAAAAAATATTAAAACAGAAGATTTTAAAGAGAAGCAAAAAAAATATACAAAATCGCCTGAAAGAAAAAAATGGTTGTGTGGATATTTAAAAACTAAAAGAAAAACTAATTTTAAATGGAAATTAAAAGAGTGTATATGTGATAGAATACGTATGGGTGATCCAACCAATAAAAAACTACAACTTAATTTAAAAAAGAATATTGAAATATATTTAGGTTATACTATTGATGATTTGTGCTACTATTTAACAAACAGTAACGAAGACATAAAACAACAATATTTAAACAATGATATTGAGTTAGACCATATAATACCATACAATAAATTTATTATTTTAGATTTAGGAGACGATGAATTTAAAAAATGTTGGTCATTGAAAAATTTAAGATTTTTATCTAAAACAGAAAATAGACAAAGACACAAATGTCGATTTAGTTGGGTAGATGAAGTAATGAAATATAATTTAATTGATATATTGCCAGCCGGACCAAAAGACCTTTGGGAAAAAATGAAGTCACAATTTGACAGAGATATAATATGAAAATTAGAAATGGTTTTGTGTCAAATAGCTCCAGCTCAAGTTTCATTATTGGAATTGGTGTCATCACAGATGAAGCTAAATTTGATACGTTTTGTGAGGAAAAAGGTATTAAAGATTACGTTGATAAAATGACCGCAATTGAGATCAAGAGCAGATGTGATAAATGGTGGAATGATATCTATGTCACTAAAGATGGACAGTTCGTGTGCAAAGAAGCTTTTGATGGATCCTCTGTAAGCATTCCTTACAACGATGATTACTTGTATGCTGTTGTTCAACACGGTTCAGATTTTGATGATGGTGATTGTGATGAAGATCCCAATTATGATATTGACGCCAGCTACTTTGATGGCGAACGAGCAGAATATTTGTTTGAAATTAATGAAATGAGTGCAGGAGTTAGTCTATATGACGTCACTTGTGGCGCAGGAAGGAACGGTTAATTATGAAAACGAGATCAGGATTTGTTAGCAATAGTTCATCATCATCTTTTATCTGTGATGTGTGTGGTGAAAATGTAACCGGATATGATATATCGTTAACCGAAGCTGAAATGTATCAATGTGAAAAGGGTCATACTTTTTGTAGAAGTTCTTGCTCAGATAGTGCAAAATCTGCAGAGGACATTATTGAAGACATTGGTAAAATTGAGCTAATTAAAATTAGTATTAAAAGATCAATCGTCCTTAATGAAGATCGTATAAAAAATGTTAAAAAAGCTTCCGATACCAAATATTGGATAGATCGTGTTGAGCAAGATAAAAAGATATTAGAAGAACTAAACGATAAAGATGAAGATGAGATAGATGAACTGTTCGATGAGCAGACCGAGAGTGGTGGAGTAATGCCAAGTATATTGTGTCCGATCTGTCGCTTTGATGTTTTAGATGATTCTGATGTTAAGAGATACTTATACAAGAAGTATGATGAGACTGATATTAACCTGAAAAAAGAGATTAAAGAAAAGTTTACTTCTTATGATGATCTTCAACAATTTCTTAAAAAAGATATAATTGATAAGGACAACCAATAATGAAAACTCGTATAGGTTTTGTTAGTAACTCAAGTTCATCATCGTTTATTATTGCGGCGAAAAATCCTGATAATTTAAAAGCCACCATTCAGATTGATGTCAACCTCTCAGATTTTGAAAGTATATATCGTAGCAGAATTACAACTGTAGAACAGTTAAAGAATTATTATATAGATGATTATTGCTACGAAGAGACTGAGCTTGCTGAAAATGAATATTATCAGAGTTGTGTGAAAGCAATTGAACGAGGCGAAACAATTATCTTTTTAACTTTCTCAAGTGATGAGTGTGGTGTTGAATCAGCCATCCATGAAATGGGTAGTCTCGGAAAGATTAGCAGTAAGTTCAATAATATAACTGTAATTCAAGGAGAAAGTGAATGAAAAAGATTGCAATTATTAAAGTTGATTGGAACGATGCAGATTATATAACAGATGTTGTTGAAATTAATGAAGAAGAGGAAATTTTTATTAGGAAAGTTTCTGCAGAAATATCAAAAATTGGACGACACAATTGGATATCCAGTGAATATAGTAACGATGGAGATATTCCGCCTCACATCATGTATAAAGATGTATTAACAGAAGATGAAATATTAACGTTTGATCAAGAATTTGTACCTTATGGTGAATATGGTATACACACAATTGATAGTATTAAAATTTATGAAGTTCTATCTGAAGAGGAGTTGGTAAAATGAAAATTAGAAATGGGTTCGTTTCAAACAGTTCAAGTAGTTCTTTTATTATTATGATCCTTGAGGATGCTTTTAACAAAGCTTTGAAAGACGCCTCCAAAGTTGAGAAAGCTATTATTAATGAGGTTGGTTATAGCAAAAAGACTGTATTTGGAAATAATGTAGTTATATTTAAAGGTGTGTCTGGCAACGGTTCAACCTTTGAAGATATGAGTGTTGATGTTGATGAGGATGAGGATGATGATTTTGACGGTGGTTGTGAGAGTATTTTCGACGAGTGGATTGGACGTCTTCCTGACGAAGCTACCTTTACTTCCTATATAGATTGTTGAGGAGAAAATAAATGAAAATTAGAACTGGATTTGTTAGCAACTCAAGCTCAAGCAGCTTTTGTATTTATGGTGTTCATCTTGGATACATCTTGTTATATTAACGAGTCTTGGAGGACCTTTCTCATGGTTTGTTGGATGGCTTATTCATGGAATAGGTAAAGACTCAACAGTAAATAACAAACCAAAAACATATATTAAAAGGAGAAAACGTAATTGAATATATTAAAGAATGCTGGCACTTTTAAGGTGCTATCTAAGTCTGATAATGTCATCGAATCAATAGCAGCTGCTGCACGTACTTGCTATCAATCTCAAGATAAAGCAAGTCCAGAGAATGATGCAAAATTAGTTAAGAATATTATCGAACGTGGTCACGAGGCAATGGTGGAATTTGGAGACCTTACCGTTCGATTTGATAATGTGAGTAGAGGATTTACTCATGAAATGGTCCGTCACAGACTCTGTAGTTTTGCACAGGAAAGCACTCGATATGTAGATGAAAAAGATTTTGAGTGTGTTGTTCCTCCTCATAGAGATGAGAATGACCACGATTCTATACATTTAGATGAAGAAGACATGCACGTTAGTACTAACTTCTTTCTTGGTTTAATTGAACAAGCTTACAGATCTCTAAGAAAAAAAGGTTGGAAACCAGAAGACGCTCGTCAGATTCTTCCAACAGCTATCACTGCACAGATTGTAGTTAAAGCCTCATTGAGAGAGTGGAGACATATCTTCCATATGCGTTGTGATTACTTCGCTCATTGGGAAATTCGTGCTGTTATGTTGGAATTGTTGAAGTGGTGTAAGGCCAATATTCCAATTGTGTTTGATGACTTTTATTTCTTTACAACTGAATCTGGAATTGAATATGCTCGAAAAGTAATGTCGAAAAAGCAGCTTGATGAGCATATTAAGCATTTTAATATTGTTAATAGTGTGCCTCAAGAAACTCCATCTTTGGCATGTCCTGTGTGTGGGTCATCAAAAGTTATGAGGTGGACTAATCATCCTGAGAACGGTGTTCAATGTATCAGTTGTGACTATAAGTGGAATCTGGAAGTTCGATAATGGAGTGGTTGAGTTTTGTAGCTGCAGCATTTGAATTAACAGCTATATTTCTACTTGGAAAGAAGATTAGAGTTGGATGGTTAATAGCTCTTGGTGGATCTGTGTCTTGGATTGTTTATAGCTTGTTGACTCATTCAGCATTTGGATTGATTATGGTTTGTTCGATCGCATTTTTCTTAAATATAAAAGGTTATTTTAACTGGAAACAAAGGAGTTAGGTTTATGTCTGAAACAACATCAAAGATTATATTGGGTACGTTGTTGGGAGTTTTTGTTATTATATTTTTGGGTATTTTTGGTCTGCTTTTAGCATTCCCTATTATGTGGTGTTGGAATTATGTTATGCCTCATATTTGGGGTCTTCCTCAGCTTTCTTGGGGACAGGCTTGGTGCTTGCACTTTTTAGCTGGTATGCTTGTTAAAAGCACACTTATTCATCAGAAGTAATTATACGTTGTCTTGAAAGAGTGAAAAGAGTATATTAATAGAGTGGAGTTAAGAAGCTTCACTCTATTTTAGTTAAATACTAAATAAGGTCATAGAGTGTCACGGAGATGCTCGAAACATTTAAAAAGGAGATTCAGATGAATCAGACAGACTTCATTGTCTTTATCTGCCGTTGTCAACCGCCCAATTTAGCTCATTTTAAAATTATTGAACGCTCTTTAATTGAAGCTAAACATGTTATCATAGCTCTTGGTAGCTATCGAACCGCAACAACTATTAAAAATCCGTTTGATTTTAACACTCGAAAAAATCTTATTCTTGATTCGCTTGGTGTAACTGATAAAAATAGAGTTACTGTCATACCTATTCGAGATTACATGTATAACGATACTGTATGGATAACTAATCTTCAAAACAAAATATCGGAAATTGTAGGCGAAAGCAAGAATGTTAAACTTATTGGTCACTTTAAGGATGACACGAGTTATTACCTTAAATTCTTTCCTCAATGGGAGTTGATCAACCAAGAGTGCATTTATGATGAAAAGCTTGGTCGGATTGATTCGACTAAAATACGCACAGCCCTTTTCAAATTTGGAAAGATAACTGATTTAACTAACTTGACAGTCAATTGTTTTCTTAAACGGTTCGCAGAAACTGAAAAATTTATAGAGCTACAAAAAGAATTCGATTACATCGAAGATTATAAGAAAAAGTGGGATATGGTTCCTTACCCTCCAACATTTGTTACGACTGATTGTATGGTCGTGCAAGCTGGACACGTTCTTGTTGTAAAGCGTAAAGTGAATCCTGGAAAAGGTCTATATGCTCTTCCAGGCGGATTCTTAAATGTGGGAGAGCGGATCGAAGATGGGGCTCTTCGAGAGTTGAGAGAAGAGACTAAGATAAACTTGTTAGATCCTGTACTTCGCAGAAACATAAGAGATGTGCATGTCTTTGATCACCCTAATAGATCGTTAAGAGGTCGCACTATTACTCACGCACATTTAATTGTTCTTGAAAATGGTAAGCTACCATTTGTTAGAGGAAGTGATGATGCACAAGAGGCCAAATGGCTTAGCTTTAGTGATTTAGCTGATCAGGAAGAAAACTTTTTCGAAGATCACTTTCACATGATTAATTACTTTATTCACAAAATATAAGAGAGGAAAGTTATGAACAAAATACTAAAACTCGGATTAGATGTTCATGGTGTTTGTGATACTTATCCTCAATTATTCGCTGATCTATCAAAGTTGTTCGTGAATGGTGGACATGAAGTCCATATTATAACTGGTCAGGAATACAGTGATGAATTTGCTGAGCAGATAAGGTCTTTTGGAATTCAGTTCACACACTTTTTTTCTGTCACCGATTATCATAAAGAATTAGGGACAGAAATCTGGTATAATGAAAAGGGTCGTCCATATATGGACGGTCACATTTGGAATAGAACAAAAGGTGAGTATTGTGAAAAGGTGGGCATAACTCTTCACATTGATGATACACTTGAATATGCCAGACATTTTAAAGACACTGTTTATTTACTTATTTCAAATTGAAATAAACTGTTGATTGCTGAGTGAAAATAATGTATATTTTATGTACAAACTTACTCACTGGAAAGATAAATAGTTTAAACACTAACAAGGAGTGAGTAAATGAAAAAGGTTCATTATGTATATAAAATTACAAATAAGTTAAACGGTAAAGAGTACATTGGGATTCATAGTACAGATGATATAAATGATGGGTATATGGGGTCAAGTAAAATATTGGCCGAAGATATTAAAGTGTTTGGATATATCAACTTTGTTAAAGCTATATTGAGAGTTTTTAATAATAGACCAGATGCATTAGATTTTGAAAAAGAATTGGTTACAAAGGAGTATGTGTCTCGAGAAAACACATATAATCTAACTGTTGGAGGAAACAGTTGTAAATCTGGTTTCGATATAATTTCAGCAAAAGATAAAGCTGGTAACAAGCTTCTTGTTCACAAAGATGATCCACGATGGTTAAATGGAGAGTTGGTTGGTGTTAGAAAAGGACTTAAAGAGTCATCTGAAAAAAAGAAGCAAAAAAGTGAAGCAATTAAAGGAAGAGTGTGGGTTCATAAAAATGGCAGTTGTATTAGAATTTGGAAAGAACAGATTAAAGACCATCTATTAAATGGATGGGTACAAGGTAGAATAATTAATCATAGACGACCACATAGCCAAGAGACAAAAGATAAAATCAGTAAGTCTAATATGGGAAAACAAGCTTCTGAACAGCATAGACAGAAAGCTCGAGAAATTAGTAAAGATAGAGTGTGGATTAATGATGGGCAAAAAAGTAAATTTGTAAAGAAAGATATTTTTGAAAGTTCTTTACAAAATAATGGTTGGGTTTTGGGTAGAATGAGATTTAAATATAACAATGGTTTCAGAGGAAATCCTTAATTTTTAATTTACCAGGGAGGTAATGATGGAAAACGCGCTAATGAATGTTATACTTGATGTGGACAGTTATAAGTTGAGTCATTGGGTACAATATCCGCCTAATACCACAGCAATGTACTCGTATTTTGAGTCGCGTGGTGGAAGATATGATAAGACGCTGTTCTTCGGATTGCAGTATTACCTTAAAAAGTATTTCGCTAATCCAATAACAGTTGAGCAGGTAGATGAAGCAAACGAATTTGCTACTCTTCATGGAGTCCCTTTTAACTACGATGGCTGGATGAAAATTGCCACTGAATTGAAAGGCAAACTTCCAATTCGAATTAAGGCTATCCCTGAAGGCACTATCGTTCCAAACAAGAACGTGCTGCTTTCGGTTGAGTCGACTGATCCAAGATTTTTCTGGGTTGTATCGTGGTTCGAAACGATTCTCGTCCGCTTGTGGTATCCTATTACAATTGCTACCAATAGCTGGACAATTAAGCAGAACATTAAAAGATATCTTGATAAAAGCGCTGATGACACTAATGCAGAGATTATGTTTAAACTCCACGACTTCGGAAGTCGAGGTGTCACCTGTCAAGAACAGGCTATGATTGGTGGAGCAGCCCACTTAGTAAACTTTATGGGCTCGGACACTATTGCTGGAATTTGGATGGCTAACAAATACTACGACGAAAAGATGGCAGCGTTTAGCATTCCAGCTTCGGAGCACTCGACCATGACTATGTGGGGCAAAGATAACGAAGTTGAAGCGTATCGTAATATGATTAAGCAATATGGAAATACTCCAATATTTGCGTGTGTTTCGGATAGTTTCAATATTTATGATGCGTGTGAGAATCTTTGGGGTGATACTCTTAAAGATGAAGTACAGAAAATGAATGCTGTGCTTGTTCAACGGCCTGATAGTGGTGATCCAGATGAAGTTGTTAATAAGATGCTTTATATTGCAGCTGAAAAGTTTGGCTACACTGTTAACAGCAAAGGTTATAAAGTTCTGAATAAGATTCGCATTATTCAGGGCGATGGAATTGGTGCAGCTGATGTTGATAAGATTCTAAAACACACCGTTGATGATGGATTCAGTGCAAGCAATGTAAACTTTGGTATGGGTGGAGGTCTTCTTCAGAAAGACTTTGATCGCGACACAAACAAGTTTGCGTTCAAGTGTTCGTGGGCAGAAGTAAATGGAAAAGAAGTGCTTGTGTTCAAAGATCCTGTCACTGACAAAGTGAAAAAGTCGAAGCGAGGAAAGCTTGCTCTGAAAGTTATTGGTGACGCTGTTCGAACTCTTCCAGAAGTTGATGTTAATGACACTGATAACCTGCTTCAGATCGTGTATGAGAACGGTGAAATGTATAACAACACAACTCTTGCAGAAGTGAGAGAGCGAGCTAATAAGCAACCATTCAACCAGTATGTTGGTTGGGTAGATAAGGATGTTTATTGATGGGAATAGTTACTATTACTGAGAATGGGAGGGTGTACGACCCTCCTCTAAAAACTAATCGGTCATTTAATATTAACGACTATGTTAAAGTTAAACTCACCGATTATGGTAGAGAAAAATATCGAGAGTTCTGGAATAAGTTTGGTCTGAAAGCATTGAAATTGAAAGAAGATGAAAATGGTTATACTTCTTTTCAGATGTGGGATTTAATGCAGGTATTTGGTTCTCACATGCGTTTGGGAGGTAGAAATTGTTTTGATCTTGATATTGTTATTGAAGAAAAAGATTTGCATTAGAAAATAAATGTTGATTTTTAAAAGTAAAATAATATATATTAATAATGCTTAGAAAATGAGTGATAGTGAAGATGAAAGTTACTTCATTAAGATAGAAAACACTTTCATCGCTAATTCTTCACTCAATTTAAAATTTGATAAGTTCATTGAAATATTGGTCAGTGGCGTAGATGAAGGATACTTCATTATCAAACAGCGTGATGGTGGTTCGAATCCATCCTCTTGATCGTGAGGTCAAGAGTAGCCCAACTGGGGAGGCAGCTGTCTAAAAAAGACCTTCGTCGCTTAATCCCTGATCAATCTAAATTAGACAATGGTGTAGAATAGAGTTACTTCACTTTTAATGACGTGGTCGATGGTTCGAACCCATCTTCCTCCACTTTTATGGGGGAATAGCTCAGTGGTAGAGCACGATAATAGCTCTGTTCGCTTTTTCCTTGTCTATCTTTTTGGAAGATAATGTTTGTAGTGAAGATGAGAGTTACTTCGGTTAAGAAAAACACTTTCATCGCTTGTTCTCAAACTTTTTATTTAGGAGCGTTTATTATGTCCTCTGTTAATCGCAAAGCAATCAGACCAACTGTTAAGACTCATGGTGGTGCAAAGACTTACTCTCCAACTTCAAAAGAGCAGCTTCGTAGAGCTGTTACATCATACATGCTTTGGGAAGATCAGTTCTATGAAAATGGTATAAAGATTGCAGATAGAATAAGTGATCTTATTTCTAAGGTATCTCCAGACGAAGTATATCAGCTTGCTATTGATGCAAGAACTAAATTTAAGCTTCGTCATGTGCCTTTGTTTCTTGCACGAGTTATGGCGTCTCTTCCTGATCATAAGGGCAAGGTTGCAAAGCTGTTGCCTGAAATTATTCAGCGTCCTGATGAGCTAACTGAGTTTCTTTCTATTTATTGGAAAGATGGAAAGTGCCCTCTTTCTGCACAGGTTAAGAAGGGTCTGTCTAAGGCTTTCAGAAAGTTCAATGAGTACTCGCTTGCGAAGTACAATCGTGATGGGAAGTCTGTAAAGCTTCGTGATGTGTTGTTTCTTACTCACGCCAAGCCTATGAACAAAGAGCAAGAACTGTTGTGGAAAAAGCTTATCGCTGATGAGCTTGAAACTCCAGACACTTGGGAAGTTGAAATGTCTGCAAAAGGCAATAACAAAGATTCATGGGAGCGTTTGCTTCGTGAAAAGAAACTTGGTGCTCTTGCTCTGATCAGAAACCTACGTAACATGACTGAAAAGTCGGTTGATGGTGATCTGATCAAGTCAGCAATAAACGAAATGGATGTTAGCAGAGTTCTTCCTTTCAGATTTATCACTGCAGCTAAACATGCTGCACGTTGGGAACCTGAGTTGGAGAAAGCTCTTTTTCGTTGCACAGAAGGCTTGACAAAACTGCCTGGTAAGACTGTGTTGGTAGTTGATGTATCTGGATCAATGTACAATAGCGGTATCGCGAAATATTCAGAAATGGATAGAGCTCGTGCAGCCTGTGCACTTGCAATGTTAGTAAGAGAAATGTGTGAAGAGCCTATTATCTACGCTACTGCAGGAAACGATGGAACAAGAGTTCATAAGACTGAGCTGGTTCCTGCTCGACGTGGATTTGCATTATCTGATGGAATTTACAATATGTGTCGACCTTTGGGCGGTGGAGGCATCTTCCTAAAACAGGTTATGAACTACATTAAGCCTCAAGTCGGTGCAGTTGACCGTGTTATTGTGATCACTGACGAGCAGGATTGTGATGTAGCAGGTTCTCCAAATGACGCAGATGCTTTTGGCAAGCACAACTACATTATAAATGTAGCTTCTTGTCAGAACGGTATAGCGTACGGTAAGTTTGTTCATATCAGTGGCTTTTCAGAAGCTGTCCTAAGCTTCATCTCTCAGTACGAACAGCAACAGTAATTTTAGGGGAGTTTTACTCCCCTAATTTTTTGTTGTCTCACACGCAGTTTTAATGTATATTATTAGTATGATGATTAAATATTCGTTTTCGAAGGAGACAGTATGGCTATTTGTATAATTTGTAATAAACAATATAACCGCACTGAAACAATTCGAGTATATGGTACCTTACCTGATTTAAATGATTGCTGCTCAGCTATATGCTATACTCATTTAAAACTTGGCAAATTAGAAAAATCAAACATTGTATATGGTCGTAGACCAAAAAGAACATATGGTCGTCTCTCATACCCTCACACTGATAAGACATAACATGCCTAAAAAATATGTCCATGAAGATGGAACAGAAACGATTTTAAAAGTGAAACATTATGAATATGATAAGGTCACTTTTAAACGTAGAGAGTTGAAAAAAGATTTTGCTACTTTATTCGTTAGTGTTTCAAGTGGATGTAGAATAGGTTGCAAGCTATGTTTTTTGACATACAATAAAGATTTAAGCTACCAACTTTTGTCACCTGAAAATATTATATCGAATAACACTACCATATGTGATAGTTTGCCTTACAACAATATAAAAATATCCTTTATGGGAATGGGTGAGGGAGTATTGTTGTATAAAGATCTGCAATATATTGCAGAATCAATAGCTAAGGATAAGCTATATGCTGTCGATATTGGTACTATGTTACCATTTGTTTCTTCAGATTTAGAGTCTAAATTAAACGATTTGAAAAACGGTAGATTGTTTTTCTCTCTTCACTCTGCTGTTCAAAATACTCGTGATAAATTAATTAGTTCAAATGTTAGTTTAGAAGATGCAAAAGATTTCATGAAAAGACTTACAATTAAAAAGGTTTGTCACTATACACTGATTGATAAATTAAATGACACCGATGATGAAATACAACGAGCAATACAATTCTGCAAAGACACTAATGCTCAACTACGTATTTTAGAGTTTAATAAACCAGATGCGCTATCAGGTTTTGAACCATCTAAGAAAAAAATTGAAATAATGGAAATACTCAAACAGAGCGAAATTGATTATAAACTATGTTATTCCTCAGGCAAGAGAATGAAAGCTGCTTGTGGAATGTTCTCAGAAAGGAATTGATGATGAAAACTTTTTTGTTTTTTGTCCCAGTTATTCTTGTTCTCGCACTTCTTGCTGGTGAAGTAATGTGTGTTGTTAAAGCTGTAAACAGTGACTGGGAAGCTCCTTACAAGAGAGAAGTCGTTTATACTGCAGCTGCTTTAACTGGTCTTGGTTCCATTGTGGGCTGGCTTAATGTTAAGGATGGAGAATAATTTTGAGTTTATTGTGTGATGGTTTACTGTTTGGCTTTCTGACTATGGGAGTGTGTTCGCAGTATTTATGGGTGGATACATGGTTATTGACTGTGTATTTAATGTGTTTATCAAAAGATAATTGGAGTTGTAATGAGAGACCACATATATAGAGCTTGGGATGCAGGAAATAAAGTAATGCACTTTAATGTGCAGTTTCTTCAATCAGGATATGATGGAAACGATTGGATCTGTTTTGAATCTGATCAACGTAAACGTGTTTGTACCAATAACAACATCGTGATGTATGAGCCGTTCTTTAGACACCAAATCAAAGTAATGGAATTCACAGGGTTCTTTGATAAAAACGGTGATCCTATTTATGAAGGTGATATGGTTCTTTGTTCCAACAAAACCACATATGTTGTAAAATTTGGAACATATTGCAATATGAATATGGAGTATGATGATCTTGTTGTTGGGTTTTATTTGGATCCAAATGGAGCTCTCGACGACACAAACTTTCCTATTCGGGGCGAATCGTTCGGTCCAAGCAAAGCCAACACAAACATATGCGATTATGCAACCGTACTTGGAAACATATATCAAGGAAAACTTAAATGAGCGATACTGAAGTTACAAAGTTTTATAAGTGCTGTCTTTGTGGATTAGATAGTCCTTGCATTGTTACTTGTAAACCTGGTGTTGATATTCATCCAACTCAATGTTTATTTACAACAATTCCCAGCTTTGCTGAATGGGTAGAACTAAAGGAGACTAATTAATGGATCAATCTTGTCCCATCATATATAATCTATTTCCAAGACTATTCTATATTGTAAACGAGTGGAAAGATCAAGTACACCATATTTCTGAAATGGGGTTCAATAAGATTTTTGTAAACCCTGTCCATCTTCCTGGCAATTCTCAAAGCCTTTATTCAATAAAAGATTACTACACGTTTAATCCTCAATGGGGAACATGGGAAGACTTCAAAGACTTCGTTCAACATTGTAAAACAAAGAACATTGACGTCATAGTTGATCTGGTTATTAATCACACCGCTGTTGATAGTGTAATTGTTCAAGAGCATCCAGAATGGTATGAGTGGAATAATAATCATCTTGTTCATCCAGGTGCGATGGAAAACAATCATTGGGTTGAGTGGAGAGATCTTGCTAAGATAAACAACAATGATAGAAATGTTCAGGTTTATTGGGATAAGCTAATTGAGTTTTTTCAGGATATGGGAGTTAATGACTTTCGTTGTGATGCAGCGTATCAAGTTCCATCTCAGGTGTGGAGAGAGCTGATTCGAAAAGCTTGCCTTAGAAATGAAAATTCGGTTTTCTATGCAGAATCTCTTGGTTGTACAAATGACCAAATAAATAATCTAAAGTTTTGTGGCTTTGAATTTTTATTCAACTCTTCTAAATATTGGAATTATGATTCTTCTTGGGCAATTGATCAGCACAATACTTGCAAACATATTGCACCGAGTATTAGTTTTGCTGAAAGTCATGACACATCTCGAGTTGCCGCAGACCAACCTCGAAGTGAAAATATGCAGAAGAATAGGTATCTGTTTTCAGCAATATTTTCAGAGGGTGTAATGATGCCAATTGGATATGAATACATGTCAACTATTCCACTACATGTTGTTAATAGTAAGCCTATTGATTTCACAACGTGTAAAAACAACGGTAAAAATATTTCAGATTTCATCAAATATGTGAATAATTTGAAGAAAACTTACTCTGAATTTGATGAAGAAGGTCACTGGAATATTATATCTGACCTTAATAGTGATGTGATCGTTCTCGAAAAGAGATCTAATAATGGACAATATAAAGCAACCATTTTGATCAATAAAGATTGGTATAATTCTAAAACAGTCTGGAAAAATAGTTTACCACAACAAGCTCATGGTTGCTCAAAAGTGATTGCTCCATTTGATTGCAGAATGTATGATTTTGTTGAACAACTTCGGCTGCAGCCGAGTGAAATAGTTATTCTTTATTAACAAAGAAACAGGTTATAATGTACCGTAATTTAAAACAAAGCATGTTGTTCGTTGCAGGAACGTGGGATGATAATGGTGGAAAGCCATCAGGATATATGTCTAAATTAGCAGAAGAGTTGAAATTCTTCTATGATGTTGAATATTATAATGGTGGCTCTTTCGATGAATTAGAACACATTATCGACACTCAATCAAGCAGAATCATTTTCTGGTTTGCTGATGTTCCTAACGATAAGCCAAAACTTGTTTCTGGACTGAAGTCCAAACGTGCAGACACTATTCTTATAACATCAAAAAGAAATGATGATGAGAAATACTCATTTATGGAGCTAATTAGTAGAGCTCTATCTAACAAAGCAAATTTGATGTTAGTTATTTCCAAATGGGGAGATCAGTTTCTTGGAACTGTGATAGATCCACTTGGAAATAAGTTTGCTGACAAAGTACACAGTATTAGTAATCTTGCAGGAAAACTTGCATGCCGTATTAATGAGCTATTAAATTATACAAGAATTCCGAGTGTTAAATTGAATGGAGATTTTGGACGTCCAGATTGTCCAGATCAAGATGTATTCTTTAGGGAAGTTCAAACACTTGGAAATGTCTTTCACGATCTAATTCATCCATCTAACACAGAGAGATTCCTTGGTAATTGTTCTTTCAGATGTTCTTACGGTTTCCCTTCTTTCAGAAGCAAAGATGATATCGCTTTCGTATCTCAGAGAAACATTGACAAAAGAGGAATTAGAAAAGAAAACTTTGTACCTATTCTTTTAACTCCCACAGATGATGTATTTCATGGTACAGAACCTTTGTATTATTTTGGAGGACACAAGCCATCTGTAGATGCACCTATTCAAAGATTGTTGTATCAGTATTTTCCAAATATTGATTATATGGTTCATGCTCATGTAAGTGTTGAAGGTGCATCTACAACAGACTCCATTATTCCATGTGGTGCTATTGAAGAGTTTTTTGAAATTGTTAAAATTGTTCCTAAATATGCTGTTGAATTTAAAATTAATTTAATGGGGCATGGTTGTTTAATTGGATCTGTTGATTGTGGACAAGGAACATTTACAAACATTCCATTTATTCCAAGAAAGGTAGATGCTTTATCTTTTGTTAACTTAGTTAGTGATAAGACCCTATTTCAACAAGATGTTGACTCTAACAAGTAAATAATGTATATTATTATAGAAGTTAAAAATCAGCAATAAAGGAAGTAGAATGAAAGAGATTTCGCACAGAACTTTTGCAAATGGCACTGTTTATCTTTTAGAGACAGATGATGGCTATCCTGTTGAAGTAACTGATACATTCCTTCCATATTATACAAAAGACGCAATAGGGCGAAAGCAGAATGCTTTGAATGGGGAGTGTATCGGTGATCGGTCTGAGCGATGGATGATTGGTATTTCCTGCATGAGTGGATGTCCTGTTCGTTGCAAGTTCTGTGCTACCGGAAAGCTGAAAAAATGGAGAAATCTTACAGCTCAAGAAATGCTCGATCAGATTGAATTTGTGTTTAACAAAAATCCTGATGTTCGTTTCAGTGATGCAAAAGAGCACAAGATTAATTATACGAGAATGGGTGAACCGTTTCTTAATATCGAAAATGTTAAGAAAGTTATTGTGTTTATGAATGGTACTGTTCCAAATACTCATCACTATCTATCGACAATCGGTGTTCGAAATTCTGACTTCTCTTGGGTCAAAGATAACATAACTCTTCAGGTCAGTGTGCATTCTCTTCAGGAAGATAAGCGAAATTGGCTTATTCCTTATAAGAACAAACTCACTTATAAAGAGCTTGGAGAGATCAGAACAAACAGCAATCTTAAAACAACCGTTAACATGACTCTTGTTGATGAATCTGATTTTGATATTGAAAAGCTTAAAGAGTATTTTGACCCTAAGCATTTCTTTGTAAAACTCAGCCCCATAAATTCCAATAGTGTGTCTGATAAAAATAATTTAGGTACTGGTGTTATTAAAGGTAATAATCTAATTTAAGGAGGTGTACGATGGAGAATATTAAGAATGAACTTGAAGCTGCTGGTTATGATTTCGCTGTGGCAATTGCAACTCAGGCTGAAATTAAGGCTGGGGCTGCATGTGGTCAGTTGAGTCTGATCGAAGAAAGTAAGTAATATAAAATGGTTCTGTAGCAGAACGTCACTGGAGTAAGACGTGATTAAGCGCGCATGGCTCCAATTCTACGCGCCCACTCTACAGAATCATTTTATCTTTTATCAAATATTATATCACACAAAGGGTAAACAATGTTACTTAAAATAGCTATAACAGCTGGTCTGATTTTTGTCATTGATTTAATCATCGCAAAATCTAATGATTTTGATGGTTTACCTCTATGGTTATCATCAATTGTTGCAATATCTGGATTACTATCATTAGCAACAATGATTATATGTTTTCTAATTAGTGTATGGAGTGTTTGATAATATGAGCCATTTTATTAAATACTGTTCTTGCTGCAAAAAAGTTATGTCACAATGTCGCTGTCCATCACCAGATAAAGAAGTTCAATATGGTGTATGTGAGCAGTGTCTTGCTCTACAAAAGAAAAAAGAAGATGAGAATAACTTTGATGTAGGAGTACAGCGATATAGTTTACAACACTATGCTGACGCTTCAGTCAGTTATAACTACATCGCAGAAAATTGTGAGGGCGAGTTTGTCGCGTATGTAGACCATACCAAAGTAGTTGAAAAGGCTTGCAAGTTCTATGACGAGCTGCTTGAGAAAGTAAAGGTAAAAAAAGAATTTGAACAAGAGCTTGTATCTCTTCTTGTGGATATTAAACAAGACTATCTTGTTAGATTGACCTGTAGCGGTGATGATGAATATGTTCGTGAATTTGTCACTCGTATCAAAAATTATCTTTTTAAGCTTCGTAACCAGGACGAATAAAAATGTGTACAACTGAGCTGGTTTGTGACATATGTAAAAACGAAATTATTGGATATGACTATCACAGAGATTGTGACACACAGACACTCTTCTGCAAACAATGTGGAGATAGTTATATTATCTTGAGTAAGCAGCTTCTTGAAACAATGAAGGAAGTTGCTGTGTCTCAGCGTTTGAAGTTATACTCAGAAACTCAAAAGATAAAAATAGTTCCTAAAGATTCTATGTGGAGTTGGTTCACAAACCTTTTCAATAAGCAACAAGGGTAATATCATGATACAATACGTGATAAATTACAAAATATACAAAATATATGTTAGTGTCACTTCTGTACAAACTATTAAGTTTGATGTTAATGTAAAAGTAGATCCACCAGTTGATAACTATGGACAAAATACATATAGTGTGTCAATGAGAACATCTGGTATACATGTAGAAAAAGCATTAACTGAAATGATATCTGCTGCTAAAAGTAAAATTGACAGTGTACTTGAGTCCATTTCTGAAGAGCAAAAAGTCATGAAGTGTCTTCAGACAAAATACAAGCACAACAGCTTTCCAGATGAAACTGTTGATGATGGATTTACAGATATAAACTTTTAACTGAATTGTGAACATAAGGTTGGTGGGCGGATTGAGAGTGGTAGACTGCAATCCAATTATAGGCTCAGTGATATGGCCGACGTGGTTTCACATTTTCTATAAAACTAACTGTTCGATGTGGTTGGCTTAGAAGCAGCCATCCTTAATGAGTTGAACCTACCCTTAGCGGTTGGCGTGGTAATCCCATAAAGAGGGAAGTGTCGTAGGAACAAGCATATACGACATCCATGTGTGGCAGATATGCAGCCCACAATCTTAGCGTAATAGCACGCGTTATGCAGTTATTTTATTTTTATGAGGAGATGAAATGATAGATAGAGAACCAGTAAACCCCTTTCAACAATATAGTAATTCAATTGTGTCGAAACTTATATTATTTGGAATGATGGGAGTTATATTTGTCCCACTGGGTGTTTGGAAGCTTATCGACATATGTGTTTGGTTATTTCATCATGTATCTATTCAAGCGAGCATTATACCATGACCAATTATCCAATAGTCAAACCGTGTCCGTGTTGTGGGGCAACCCCTCAATTCTCTTCTGATGGAGGATGCCGACACTTCACTATCTTTTGTCCTGGATGTGGATTAACAATTGTTGACTATGGATCACCATCTTATGGTGAAGAATATGATGTCGTAGCTGCAAAATGGAACAATCGTGTTGGTACTACAAAAGAACCCTGCAAATTATGTAGCTATAATTATGATAGTCAATTCAAACCAGTACCGCAAACATGTCCAAAGTGTGGATCATTTAATGTGTCTAACACTCATGGAAATCTATTTCAATGCACAATGTGTTTTAAAATGTGGTATCCAACTTCAAGATGATAAATAAGGAAAATGAACCCAAAGAAGACTGGGAAATGATTGATCCTGACGACTTCCTAAAACCAATGGAAGATGGTGACTTATCAGACATATTAATTCCATTAACTATCCCAGCAGCGTGTTTAATGGTCATACTTTACACTTTATTTTGCAGATAAGATGGACATTAAATGATACTAATAGGATATTGGTCAGATAATACATCTGAATGGGCGAGTACAAGAGATAGACTCTCAAAGTACCCTGACCCATCAAAGTTAGTTAGTGAGAAGTTCTGGAAAGCTAACTATATATTGAAGTCTAAAGTTATAGCACATTTAACAGCTGGCATACCATGTAACCAATATAGAGGATCATCTCAATGTCGTATTTGCGGCTGTCAACTTGGATCGCGAGAACGAACAGATGGAGTATTTATTTGGCCAGATAAACTTGACCATTATGTATCAGAACATAACGTAATACTGCCAGACCAATTTCTTCGACATGTAGCAGCAATAAATCAGTGGATAACTGAGTCAATAGATGAATCACTCTGGCTCGAATTCGCTAAAGAGGTTAATACAAATGAGTAACGTAGGAATAGGCACATCTCCAATTCAAACTCTTCTCCCCTGCCCATTCTGTGGATCACAAGCAGTTGATACATCAACATACCATGATAATAAAGAGCAGAGTGACTACTTCGGAGTGTTCTACGGATGCAAACATTGTGATAACTGGTTCGATTCTGCTGATGAGTGGAACACTCGAATAGAGAGCTGGAATGAGTTCAGTGCACTCTGCAGACGATCAACTCCAATGGTAGATGAACACAAACAGCTAAAGCTATACTGCACTGAGGGCGGACATAACTGCTCAGACTACCTCTGTCCAAGGATAAACAAATGATTGAACTAAAAGAAACAGTCCCTCCGTTAGATGAGAATAGAATGGTATATAAATTCTCTAACGGATTCGAAATGAACTATGAAGATTATTGGGACTGGAGAAAAGAGCTTCGCTTTAAAGAGCAACAAGATATATCCAAAAGGAATCTTGAATTCCAAGACAAATGCA
>Ga0247840_10004668_pt1 | contig 21415 bp, 22 predicted proteins | sample LaCruzMarch2015__FD_192404 | JGI IMG/M metagenome (GOLD analysis project Ga0247840, IMG submission 192404) | Freshwater microbial communities from meromictic Lake La Cruz, Castile-La Mancha, Spain - LaCruzMarch2015_17m | ecosystem: Environmental > Aquatic > Freshwater > Lake | place: Spain... | reverse complement strand
GGGGGCACTACTTTTTCGGAGGCGCTCTCCCAACATCCGAAGGCGTTCAATAAGTTGTACGTGAACATGGTGAAGGCGGGAGAGCTGGGCGGCGTGCTGGAGGTGGTGCTGACGCGATTGGCGGAGTTTGCCGAGAAGAGCCAACGAATCAAAGGCAAGGTGACGTCGGCCATGGTCTATCCGCTAGTCGTTTTAACGATTGCAGTGGGCATCGTGACCTTCCTGATGCTGTTCATTGTGCCGAAATTTGAAGCCATCTTTAAAGACATGTTGGGCGGCCGCCCCCTGCCCTTCATTACACAGGCCGTCATGGATTTAAGTCGATTCATTCAGGGAAATTTTATTTTGATCGCGGTTGCCATCACCGTTTCTGTTTTTGCCCTGCGTTTTGCCATGCGATTGCCGGGCGTGGCCTCGGCGTTGGACACCTACATACTCAAGATCCCTCTTTTTGGCGATATGTTGACGAAAACCTCGGTGGCTCGGTTCAGCCGGACGCTGGGGACCTTGGTTTCCTCGGGCGTGCCGATTTTGCAGGCTCTGCAGATCACGCGGGACACGGCGGGAAATTTGCGGGTGAGTGGTGCGGTGGAAAGTATTCACGACAATGTGAAAGAGGGGGAATCGATGGTCAGCCCGATGGAGGCGAGCGGAATTTTCCCTCCGATGGTGGTCTCGATGGTGCAGGTGGGTGAGGAGACGGGACAGTTACCCGATATGTTAACGAAGGTGGCGGATGTATTTGAGGAGGAGGTGGACAATGCGGTGGCGGGTCTGACCTCGATGCTGGAGCCGATCATGATCGTGATGCTGGCGCTGGTCGTCGGAACGATCGTCGTGGCCCTGTTCTTACCTCTGATCACCATCATCCAAGACCTGACCGGCGGCGCCTAATCCGATGGTGGAGGTGGTGGTGTGCCGATTCGGGGAAGATTTAGCGTGGACGCGAAATTTGCCCCGAGGGGTTCGCGTGACGATTTACGATAAGACTCCCCTGGAGAAGGGTTTGTGGCCTGGGGCAATTCCCTTGCCCAATCATAGCCGAGACGACTTTGCCTGGCTGCATCACCTGGTGGAGCGGTACGAAGATCTGGCGGAATTGACCGTCTTTGCCCAAGGGCACCCTTTCGATCACGCTCCCGATTTGCACCGGGTGATACGTCGCTATGTGCAAGAAGAGGAATCGCCCGATTTTGCGTGGCTGGGTTTTCTTTGGGAGACGGATGATGCGCGAGGACGACCCTCCTTCGTCACTTGGTCGAAAAATCCGGAGCGCCGCGAGTTGGACTTGGAGGGGTTTTTTCAGGCTTTGTGGGGGGAGTCGGCGCCTGACAAGGTGCGATATGTGGGCGGAAGCCAATTTGCCCTTTCCCGGCAGACTGCCCATCGGCGACCCCGAGATTTCTATGAGCGGGCTCGGGAGATATCGCGCACCTTGCCTGACGCGGCGCATGCCTTTGAGAGAACGTGGGATCGAATTTTTTTGGCGCCGCCGCTCGATCCGTCTCTTTTTGAGCCCTCGGGCATGAAACTTTGGAAACCCGTCCGGCCCAAGCCAGCGGGGGCCAGCGCTCGCTAAGGTTGGATGGGATCGGCTGGGGGCGCCGGCGCGCCGATGCGAGCTTGAAGGGTGGAGAGGCGCTCGCGCAGGGAGGAGGGAAGTTGGACGATCCCTCCTTGGACGGAAACCTCTCCGTCGGGTCTCTTTTGCAAAATCGGTTTTTCAGTTCCTTGGGTGCGCGTTTCCTCGCGAAGAATTTGTCCATCTGGGTTGACCACACTGAGTCGATGCGTCCCAGCGGCCACGGCGTAAAGTAGGTGCAGATTATTTTGCGGATCGAATTCCGCGGCCGGTTTGCCCAAGGGGAGATAAGCCCCCAGCCTTCGTGAGGGATAGACCAGATTTTTCCCGGGGACTTCAACCCGCAGATACAGCCCAACATTCGGATCTTCATAAAATTTCAGAAGAGAGTAGATGCGTCGCTCCTCCCCATCGCCGCGGGGAACCGTCCAGATCACCTCGCCTCGTCCGATAAGAAAATCGAGCGAATCGGTCATGAGCGTTTCGCCCGAGGGCAGGCGGACGGAAGCGCGCGCGCGGTATCCGCCCGTATCACGGATGAGATAGTGGGGAGCAAGATCGAGCGGAATGGAGGCGGACTGTCCGGGGCGAAGTGTCTTGTCCGGGGGCAGGAAAATCTTTTCTGGGGCGATCAGTTGCCCGTCCCGCGACTGAACAATCATTTCGAGCCAAGGCTTTCCTTGGGTTTCGGTTAACCGCAATTCGCCGGCTCCCAGATTCTTAATTCGAACGGTGAAAGGGATGGGCGAGAACTGGAGGTAGGAGGCCTTGGGTGTTTCGATCCGAAGATCCAGTTGAGCCCAGCTTGAGGCTAGGCCAAAAAGAAAAAGCGTGGAACCGATCCCCAATAACTTGATGCCATTCCTGCCGTGCATGAAGGAATAGTATGGGAGGTCTGACCCGCCCGGAGCAAGAGGGAAGCCGAGCGGTGGCTTAGGCGGAGAGAGTCGCGACCTGAGTTTCCGCCGGATTCGTCCCAAGTGTCGTGGCGGGATGGGACGGCTCTACCAATGGAACCGCTGGGGTCGTCCGTTGACTTTCGATTCGCAGAGCAGCCCGAAGTGCCTTTTTCCAAGTTCCGTAAAAGTGCTTTTTGCAAGCGGCGGCAAAGAGAGATGGATTGGCCCGTTTGACTTCGGGAGTGATCAATTTCACGCCCTGCCTCTTCAGCTCGAGAATGCCTTCGACGAGGTTTTCTTTGGTCCACCTTTTGCGACGGCGAACATCCGAGTAGTCGATTCCCGCTTTTTCGAGAGCGCGACCCCAATTTCCAAAGCGCCGACGGGCGGTCGCGATGAGTTTATTGGAGGATTCATCCATCGATTTCGAACTGAGATCGGCCCCTTCGGTCTGGAGGCGACGGATTTCTTCCAAAATACCTTCCTCATCCCAGCTGCGGTAGCGATAGATTTCTTCGGAAGCCAAGCCAGCGGCTTCGAGAGCAGCCCGCCAGTTGCCGAAATATTTGGGACGGATGGCGGCGTAGACCATCGCGTTGTGTTGGCTGAGAGCCATCGAGCGGAAGGAGAGGTCGAAACCATTGGCGGCCAAGTTCCGGATTTCTTCCACGATGACTTCCTTGGACCACTTGCGATATTTGCGGACGTCCACGTAGGAAATGCCCGCTTGGTTGAGAGCGACCTGCCAGCTGCCAAAGTAGCGGATCGAGGCGGCCAGAAGCTCTTGGAAGTTCAAGCGGACGTGGTTGGCGTAAAGGGGCTCCCCCTTATCCTTCCACTGCTGGATTTCGGCTAAGACACGTTCGGTGGACCAACGAAGATTTTTGCGAGATCTGGTTTTCATGCCCACATCCTTAGTTATGAAGGCAATTTTGTCAAGTTACAGAAAGTTTGCGTATCTATAAGTTGCTCATAAGCAACAACAATTATTTATTCCCCTTGAAATAATCGGGCCGAAAGGGAATCCGGCAGGCCCGCTTTGGCGATTTTTGAGGCGGCTTTCTCTACTTCGTAGCCAACTCTGCGTAAATCAACGATTTGCTCTTTGGGGTCGTAAATGACATAGCTAGCCCGCCAGTCGCCGTCGCGCGGTTGGCCGACCGAGCCCACATTAAAGAGGAACTTCCGGGCGATTTTCAGCCTTTCGGGATGAACATCCACCTTACGAAACTCGATCGGGCGGACCTCTCTCTCCTTTAAAAAGGCGCCCGGCCGATGCGTGTGTCCAATAAAACAGAGATGGGTTTTTTGATAAAAGAAACTGGTTTGCGCCTCCAACTGGGTCGAAATGTAAGCCCAATTTTCAGGTCCATCCAAAGTCGCATGCACCAAAGTCAACGCCTCCTCCCCATGCGTCAAAGGTAACCGACGCAAATAGTTTAATTGGGTAGGGTTCAAATGGCTTCGCGAAAAACTCAAGGCAGACTGCGCATCCTCGGAAAAGGCCTCGGGATTTTTTCGGTGCGTCACCAGCTCGTCATGATTTCCCCGGACCACCGGACAGCCCAACGCCCGCACAATCTCGACACACTCCGCCGGGTTGGCGTTGTACCCCACCAGATCTCCGATACAGAGGGGATGGGTCACCTGCTGATCCTCCATATCCGCCAAGACCGCCTCCAGGGCCTCCAAATTCCCGTGCACATCACCGAAAATTCCGTATTTCATTTTTTCTTGGGTTCAACTTTGCCCGAGAGCTCCTGCTCCAGCTTGCGGATCTCTCTCTCCACAATTTCAGCCCTTCGCTCGGTCGGCGGATGGCTCCCCATTTTTTCGCGCAGCTCCCGAAAGTAGGCCAGAGCCGCTTTCTTATCCCCCGCCTTATCCAGCGCGTAACCCACAAATCGTTCCAAATAGGCCGGCGCATCCCCTTTGGCCAAAGCTTGCCGATAACAATCGGCCGATGCTTGGTAATCCCCCAATCGTTGCCAGTACAGATCTCCCAATCTCTGAAAGAGTAAAGCGCGCTCAGGCACTGCCTTGGTTCCTCTCTCCAGCAGTTCCCGCCCTGCCTCCACCCAACGGCGCGCCTCCATCTTGCGCCGCGTCTCACTTTTCTCCCCACTAAAGCGCTCCGCCGCCACCGCCGCATTCCAAGCCAAATGCCAGGAAGCCGTGTCCCAAAAAACCGCCACCCGCGGCTGCAGAACGGTCGCCAACTCCAAGGACGCCCTCACCCGAACCCACTGCTGCTCCTCCCACGCCCCATGCGCTTGCAACATCAGGGCATTCGCCGCCAATCCGCGAAACCCACCCAAGGCCGCGATAGCCAACCCTTGCCCCACCTTCTCCCGAATCGCCACCGCCGTCGGCCCCGCAAATCCATACGCCGCCTTGCGCTGGGCTTGGGTCATCGCTTGCTCCCACGAAATCTTCACCCCTCCCCACAACAGCAAGAGAAGACAGGCCAACCCCCCCGCCCAACCCGATTTCAAATATCCCGCCCTTCAAACACCACCGACGCCGCCGTCAATAATACCGCAATGTAGACCACCGAATATCCCACCACCTCCAGCGTCGAACGCCACACCACCTCGTTCCCGGCAATAATCTCATCGATCAAATTGTAGAGATTGAAATCGGGCACCAGAAATGCCACCGCCGCTAAAAAAAGCTTTGCCCCCGCCTGTACCACCTCGCCCGATTCCAACCACTGCTCTCGCGCCACCGATTGCAGATGACCGATCAAATAGACCATCAAAGTCATCGCGATGACAAACGTGGTGGAGGTCGCCACCGTGCTAAAGAAAACTGCCACCGCCGCCACCACCGCCAACTTCACCTCCACCAGCAACACCGCTTGCAACAGACGTGGATCTCTTGCCTCTTTCTGAATCGCCGCCGCCACCGCTGGATCCGATCCCTCCCGCGCCACCAGTTGCGCCTCCTTCCAACCCAGCACTCCCCCCACCGCCAACGCCATCACCCCCACCATCACCCCCAACAAAACCGCTAATCCCAGATACTTTCCCACAATAAACTCCCACCGGTGCAGAGGTCGGCACAACGCCGTCAAAATTGTTCTCCGCTCAATCTCCCCTGGAATCAGCTGGCTCGCCCCCAACAACCCCACCAACAGCCCCGTCAAACTGATCGCGGCATATCCCAAATCCTTGAGAAACTTAAACTGCTCCTGAAAAGAAAATTCTGTGAAATAGTTCGCCCCGTAAATCAGGACCAACCCGAAAACCAGCAGCACGGCAAACACCTTTTGCCGCACCGCTTCCAAAAAGGTGTTACTCGCGACCGCCGAAATTCTCCGCAACGATCCCATCATCGCCGTTTCTCCTCCGGTAGGCTGCGCAAGAAATAATCCTCCAACCGCTCCCGCGGCGCCCCCTCCCGCACCACTTCCGCCCCGTGCTTTTCCAACCACCCGCGCAGCTCCTTCCGATCCGCCTCCTTCAGCCCCTGCACACTCACCTCCCACTCCTTCTTCCTCGTCAACAGGTCCTCCAACCGCCCCTCCCGCAACTTCTGGCCCCGATGCAAAATAATCACCCGATCCGCCACATCTTCCACCTGCTCGAGAAGATGACTGGAAAAAATCACCGTCTTGCCTCGACCCCGTAACTCCAAAATCAGATCCCGAATCTCTCTCGACCCCGCCGGATCCACCCCCGCCGTCGGCTCATCCAACAGCAAAATCTCCGGATCACCCACCATCGCGCCGGCTAACCCCGCCCGTTGCAACATTCCTTTCGAATACGTTCGCAAAGGCCGCTTGCCCGCTTCCCCGCCTAACCTGACCAACTCCATCAATTCTTGAATCCGCTTTTCCAAAACCGATCCCCCCATGCCACTCAACCTCCCATAGTACCGCACCAGCTCCATTCCGGTTAAAAAATTCGGGAAGTACGGGTTTTCCGGGAGAAATCCGATCTGCCGCCGCGCCGCGATCGTCCCCGCGCGAAACCCACACACCTCCGCCCGCCCCGATGTCGGTCGCAATAAACCCAAAATCATCTTCATCGCCGTGCTTTTTCCACTGCCATTCGGTCCCAACAACCCAAACACCTCGCCCCGCTGCACCTCCATATCCAAACCCTCCAAAGCCAAGACCCGCCCCCGAAACCATCCCATCGGGAACTCTTTTCGTAACCGCTCCGTTTGCACGGCCGCACTCACTGGATTTGAAACCCTTTCAAGCCGGGAACCGATTCCACCTCTTTTCCGTTCGCCTCGCGAATAAATCCCGCCAAGTGGCTCACCCCAATCTCCTTCTCCATCCCCTCCACCTCCTCCCGGTCCCCCTGCAAAAATACCTCCACCGTCCCATCGGGCTGATTCGTGGCATGCCCGGAAATCGTAAAACCCTCCGCAATCTGCCGAACACTGTAGCGAAACCCCACCCCTTGCACCTTTCCACGATAACAGATCCGCTTCGCCACCATCCCACAATTTTGCCATTTTTTCCGCCAATCATCAACCCCCCCCACCCCCATCGACCCGAAAAATCCCTTCGCTCCCCTCCTTCTTTTAGCGAAACTCACCCCCGATGCCTCCCCTCGCCCTTTCCACCTGCTGGCAGGCCGATCGCACGAACGATGGTGCCTCCCTCCTCCGCCAAGCGACCGAGCTAGGCTTTTCCCATGTCGAGCTAAGCCACAACACCCGCTTTAGCCTCTGGCCGGGCATCTTGGCCGAACATCGATTCCCCCACTCCCCCAAGATCGATGTCTTGCACAACTTCTGCCCCGTTCCGGTCGAACTCCTCCGACCCCACCCCAACGCCTACGAATTTTCCGATCCCCGCCCCGCCAGCCGTCGCCTGGCCGAACGCCACACCGTCGCCACTCTCGAAGCCGCCGCGTCCGTCGGAGCCCGCTTCGTCGTGCTCCATCTTGGATCCGCCGGACCACGCAATCTGACCGAACCGCTCGAATCCCTCGCCGCCGCCGGTCAGATCGGATCTCGTGCTTATGTCCGTCAAAAAATTTCCGCCATCCAAGCTTGGGAAAAAGCCTTTCAGGAAAGTTGGCCGCGCGTGGAGGAAATTCTTCTCCGCCTGGGCCAGCGCGCCCAGTCCCTCGGTCTCCGCCTCGGCCTCGAATGCCGCGAAAATCCTCGTGAAATTCCACCCGACGATTTTTGGGATATGATTCTCGCTCGTCTCCCCGCCCCCACCTTCGGCTACTGGCACGACTTCGGCCACGCCGCCGCCAAACATGAACTCGGCCTCCTCGATCACGCCCAGCATCTACGCCGCCTCGCCCCACGCCTGATCGGCGTCCATCTCCACGACTACTCAGTCGCCGAAGGCGATCACCTTCCCCTCGGCCAAGGGACAATTCCCTTCGCGCAACTTCTCCCCCTGATCCCGCCCCAAACTCACTTTTCCCTCGAACTATCTCCGGATGTGTCCGCGGACGAGGTCCGTGCCAGCCTCTTATGGTGGAACCAAAACCAGCCCGCACGCTCTTAACCCGTCTCGCGCCCTGGCTCCGCCTCGCCATCACGGGGGGCGTCATCGCTTTTCTGGCCACCAAGGTCAATTGGCCCAGCCTCGCCCTCCGATTCACCTCCGCCCACCCCCTGTGGCTGGGCGCCGCCCTCCTCGTCACTCTGGCCTCCATCCTCATGTGCGGAACCCGCTTCTATTTTCTGCTCCACCTTCAAAAAATCCATCTCTCCTACTTTCGGACTCTTCACCTCACCTTCGTCGGCTTTTTCTTTAATCTGTTCCTCATCGGCTCCACTGGGGGTGATGCCGTTCGCCTTTTTTATCTCATCCGCTGGTTTCCCCAACAAAAAGCCCGCGCCACTCTCTCCATCCTCCTCGATCGCGTCTTTGGCGTGGCCGCTCTCTTCGGTCTGGCCCTTCTCTTTCTTCCAGGTACGGCCGACCGCCTTCGCGCCGACCCCACCTTCGCGCCCTTGGCCTCCGCCCTTCCCTGGCTTGGCCCTCTCGGCGCCCTCCTTCTTTTTCTTGGATTTCTCCTCCCCACCTTTTTGCCCAACCTGCCCATCCCCGAAAAACTTCCCGGTCGCGCCATTCTCCTCGACCTCATCCACGGCCTCCGCGACACCATGCACGGCGGCTGGCATACCGCCGCCGCCGTTCTCGTTGCCATCTCCGTTCACCTGCTCAGCTTTCTCGGCGCTACGCTCCTCGCCCGCGCCCTGGACCTTCCCATCTCCTACTCCCTCGCCGGCCTGATCCTCGTTCTCATCTTTAGTGCCTCCGCCCTCCCGATCAGTGTCAGTGGTCACGGAGTTCGCGAAGGAGTGATGATCTTTCTCTTTCTCCATCTTGGTCTGGGAACCGACCCCGAATCCGCCATCGCCTACTCCATTCTCATTTATGGCCTCGGACTTTTCTGGAGTCTTCTCGGTGGCTTCGCTTATCTCACCCTACGCTCTCCCCGCGCCCAACCATGATCCGCCACCCTGCCGCCGAACAGATTGTCCAAACCCTCGTTCAGGCGGGTCACTCCGCCGTCTACGCCGGCGGGTGCGTTCGCGATGCCCTTCTCCAGCGTCCCTACCCCGATGTGGATATCGCCACCTCCGCCACCCCCGATCAGGTCCAATCCCTCTTTCCCAAAGCCTCCGATCCCCAAGGCAAAGCCTTTGGCGTGATTCGCCTACGCCTGGAGGAACATGTTTTCGAAATCGCCACCTACCGGGTCGACGGCCCGTACCTGGATGGTCGCCGCCCCTCCTCCATCACCTTCACCACCGCCGAAGAGGACGCCAAGCGCCGCGACTTCACCGTCAACGGAATGTTTTTCGATCCACTGCAAAACAAGCTCCTCGACTATGTCTCGGGCCAAGCCGACCTCTCGGCCAAAATCATTCGCGCGATCGGAGATCCCGTGGCCCGATTTACCGAAGATCGTCTCCGCCTCTTTCGTGCCATCCGCTTTGCCGTGCAACTCGGCTTTGCCATCGATCCCGCCACCTGGGCTGCCCTCGGCCAGCTCGCCCCATCCTCGAATGTCATCTCCCCCGAGCGGGTTCGAGATGAACTGATCAAGATCTTCACGAGCCCCGATCCCGCTCGCGGATTCGATCTTCTCCACCAGTCAGGTCTCTTGGCCGTTTGGATTCCTGAACTGCTCGAAATGCACGGCTGCGCCCAATCGCCCGATTTTCATCCCGAGGGGGATGTGTGGGTCCACACCCGCCTTCTTTTGACTCATCTGAAACAGCCCTCTCCCGTTCTTGCCTTCTCGGCCCTACTGCACGACATCGGCAAGCCTCGCACTTCCAAGACCGACCCGGATGGAAGAATTCGTTTCTTTGGGCATGAGGGAGTCGGTGCCCGTATGGCGGAAGAGATTCTCCGTCGCCTCCGTTTCTCCAATGACGATATCCACGCCATCTCCGCCTGTATCGCCAATCACATGGCTTTCAAGGATGCGCCGAATATGCGCGTCAGCACTTTGAAGCGACTCCTCGCCCGACCCACTTTCTCGGAGGAGCTGGAGCTCCACCGGATCGACTGCTCCTCTTGCCACGGCCAACTCGACATCTATCACTTTCTCACCGCCAAACTCACCGAATTTTCGCAAGAAGAGATCAAGCCGAAGCCATTGGTCTCCGGCAACGACCTGCAACAGGTGGGCCTGAAGCCTGGGCCCCAGATGGGAAAGATTCTCCATCAGCTGATGGACGAGCAGCTGGAAGGAAAGTTTGCTGACCGGGAAAGCGCCTTGGCTCGAGCGCGCGAACTTGTGCCCTAGCGGAAACTAAGCGTAGGCCACAAACGCTTCGTACACTTCGTCGGGAATATCCAGCAACTTGTAGTCACCCGAAGAGACAAAAATTAGCTGCTGCTTCCCTTTGCCGAGCTGGTTCCCCGACGAGTCAAAGATCTGATGTTCGAGGGTGACAAACTTGCGGTTGTACTCCCCCACCTTAATTTTCACACTCACCCGCTCAAACTCCCGCGTCTCCCGCGTGAACTTATGTTCAAAGGAGCGCGTCAAAATATAGTAGGGGGTCGTCTTTAAATTAAACTTCGGCAGACAGCGGTTGAAGAAGAGCTCCCGCGTCTTCCCCACCCACATCGCGTACATGCCGAAGTACACATTTCCGACCGAGTTGGTGTCCGCATACGTCGCGACAAAGGTGTGCACAAACCACTTCCCCTCAAAGTGCCCAAACAGATCGGTCGGGACGGCTCCCTCCGCTTGCGGAAACGGCACCACCCGCCCGGGCTCAATCTTTTCTTCCCGCCCCGCCAACTCCCCGCTGGCCCCCCCGACCGTATCTTCCAGCTCCTCCACTCCCCCGATAAATTCATGTCCTGCCCCTGGCTTCACCAAAAGCCAGCCCACATAGCCCACCGGAAGAATCGACCCCAAAATCATTCCCAGCGGGTTCGCCAAAAAATAGCCGTAGGCAAAAATCACCACCGCCACACTGCCCACACAAAACATCTTCACTTGGGGTAGGGCGTTCCCTTGCCCCGTGTGAAACGCCCGCAACAGCGCCAAGCCCGCATACCCCACAAAGAAGGTCGCGTAAAAGATCATGAAGTACTCCAACTCCAACTTCAGCACCACCGCCAGCAGAGTGAAGAGCCCTGAAAAAATCAGCGCGGGCAGCGGCGAACCCAAAATCGCCTCGGGCAACAGCGTCAGCGGAAAGGGACGCCCCGCCCCGCCCGACTTGCTTAAGTACCAGCGCAACGCGATGTAGCCGCTGTCCAGCGTGGTCAACGCCATGATGCACAAAATCACCAGGTACGACCCAAAGGCCCACGGGTGGGCCGAAGCGGCCGCCCAGAAAAAGCGCGTGACCGCATCCTCCCCGTAAGAAAGTCCGTCAATTCCCTCTCGCATCAGCCCCGCCCCCGGTTGACCCCCCACCCACAAAGCCAAACTCCCGTGCGCCAAGAGAAGGACAAAAAAGAGTCCACCCCCAAAAAGGTAGCTCAGCAGGGGAGACTTCCCCTCCCGCTGAATCTGAATCGCACGCTGCCACTGCTGCAAATCCAGCCACGGGCCTAAGGTCAACCCCACACAAATCGGAATCGCATACCCCCAAAAATTCATTCCCAAAAAGGGATTCCGCCCCGCCAGCATGGGCTGATTTCCGCCCACACTGCCCAACTGCGAAACCAGGATTCCCACCGCCCCCAAAGCAATCACCCCCAAAACTCCGTGGCTGTACTTGATCCGACGAATATCAAACTCCTCCCCAAACAAAGTCGCCGCCGCCAAAATCACCAGCACGGTCAGCAGCAGATAAAGCCCCGCCGGCTGCAACCCCAACGGCTGCCAGGCGTACCGAACCAGAGCAAAAATCGTCAGCGTGATGGCCAAGAGCTGATACAGGAAAAAGATCAATCGATACGGACGCGACCAGTTGGCGAAAAAAGAGCCCAGCGCATCCGGCCCATTTCCCGCGCGGCGGGCGATCAGCTGGGTCAATCCCCCAAACACCATCAGCCCCAACGCATTCGGAATGGCAAAGGTCAGCAGACCAAAAAGCCCATACTGCAACGAAAATTGGACACTAAAAAAAAGCCCCAACCCCCACATCCAGGATAACGCGACCGAATTTCCCCAAAGAAAGTTCATGAAAATTTCCCTTTGTTCGAGCGGGCGAAGGGATTCGAACCCTCGACATCAACCTTGGCAAGGTTGCACTCTACCAACTGAGTTACGCCCGCAATAATTTGAAATTATCTCCCCCCGACCTGCTGGGCGCAATCCTTTTCCCTGGGCTTTACGCCTCAATCTCAAACCGCTGCCCGACCGCCCCCGCGCTTGTTTCATGAACCCGCACTCCCCCTCTCCCCGCCCTCTGCAAAGCTTCCTCAATCGCCCGCCGCGCAATCTCGGGCCGATTACAATCTTCGCTGATGTGACCTAAGAAAAGATCGGTCAATTCCGGCCCCGCCACCTCCTCCACCAACTGGGCCGCCGCGCCGTTCGATAAGTGCCCGTGCCGAGCCGAAATCCTCTGCTTCACCGACCACGGCCTCTTCTCCTCCGCCCGCAACATCGCCTCATCGTAATTCGCTTCCAACACCAACGCCGTGCACCCCTTCAACCTCTCCACCACCAACCGCGTGACAAACCCCAAATCAGAAATTAACCCCACCTTCGTTTTTCCCACCGTCACCCGCATCCCGATCGGTTCCGCCGCGTCGTGCGGCACCGGAAAAGTCTCAATCGAAAAACAGCCAATCTCCAGAAGTTGACCCGCTTGAAACCCCCGCCACTCCGCCAACGCCACTTCCGCCTCCAACGCATCCTTCGTTCCATGCGAGGCAAAAATCGGACACCGCCTCTTTTTGACAAAGGTTTTCAATCCCGCCGTGTGATCCCCATGTTCATGCGTCAGCACGATTCCCATCAGCTCGGCCAACTCCGCTCCCACCTCCGCCATCCGCCCTTCCAGCTGTTTCGCACTCAACCCCGCATCCACCAAGATCGCCCGCCCCGCATGCTCCAAGTGCAGGGAGTTCCCTCGACTCCCACTGCCCAACACCGTCAAAATCACTTTGGCCATATCACCTTTTGCCTTTTTTCAGAGAAAGCCCAATCTAAAAATCCCTCATGTCTTTGTCTCTCCAGCCCAGCCTGCGCCAAACGGTCTCGATCTCCCCCCAGATCCAGCAATCGCTCCAACTTCTCCAAACCCCCGCGCTCGAACTTGAAAATCTCCTCCAAACTGAACTGCAGACGAATCCCGTCCTGGAGGAAGAGCTGCGCCCCGCCGAAACCGCCGAACTCCCCCCGGAGGAAGAAGAAGACTCCCACTTCTCGACCCGCGACTCCGATTGGCCCGTCCACACCTCTCGGGTCGATCGGCCCCGACTCGACCCCCGCCAAGCCTTCGTCGAATCCCGTGTCCACCCCGAATCCCTCACCGATCACCTCTCCTCCCAACTCACCCTCACCCAAGTCGAACCCGCCATCCAGGCCGCTGCCTCCGAAATCATCGGCAACCTCGACGAGGATGGATTCCTGCGAGCCGACCTCGCCGAAATTGCCACCGCCACCCACACCACTCCCGCTCAGGTCGACCAAGCCCTCGCCCTCGTCCAATCCTTTCACCCCCCAGGCATCGCCGCCCGGACCCTGCCAGAGGCACTCCTTCTCCAACTCCAATCTCAAGGGCAAGAGGACACCCTCAAGGCCCAAATCGTTCGCCATCACTTCGACCTTCTCGGGAAGCGAAAATTTGCCGAAATCGCCACCGCCACCTCCGCCCCTCTCGAGTCGGTTCAATCCGCCGCCGAAGCCATCGCGCGACTCTCCCCTCGACCCGGCTCCGCCTTCGCCCCCGATCGACCCGATCTCGTCGTCCGGCCGGAAGCCACCTTTGTCCAGGACGGCCACCGCTGGGTTCCCCAGATCGAAGGAGATCTTCTTCCCCGCCTTCGCATCAGCGACACCTACAAAGATCTGCTCGGCCACGAATCCGCCGACGAACACACCCGCTCGTACCTGAAGGAGCGAATCCGCTCCGCCCGTTTTCTTCTCCACTCCCTCGAGCGACGCCAAGAGACTTTGCAAAAACTTCTCGAAGTCATCGCCCTCCGCCAAGCCGACTACTTTTCGGACGGTCCCTCCGCTCTTCACCCCCTGACCATGAGCGAAGTTGCCCAAACCATCGGAGTCCACGAAACCACCGTTGGCCGCGCCGTCGCCAACAAATATGTGCGCACTCCCCACGGCACGGTTCCGTTGCGCTACTTCTTTGCCACCGCCCTCGGCGGGCAAAGGGACGCGGGGCCAGCCGTCGCCAACACGCAAGCGAAACAACTTTTGGCCGAGATCGTCGGCCGTGAGTCTGCCGAAAAGCCCTACTCCGATGCCGCTCTGGAGGAGATGCTCCGGGAACGCGGGATTCCCATCGCGCGCCGCACCATTTCCAAATATCGGGCGGAGTTGGGCATCCTTCCCACCCACCTGCGTCGCCGTTCGTGATCACCTCCCTCACCGCTCTGCCCACCGTTTTCTCCATCGGCCTCCAACGGCAATTGGCCTACCGCTGGAACTACCTTCTCCGCGCCCTTTTCAGTGCCATGCCGCTCCTCGTCTCTTGGGTTTTTTGGAGCGCCGTCTTCCAAGGCAAAGAAACCGTCGGGCCCTACACCTTGGCCAGTCTCCTCACCTACTACGCCGTTCTTCTGGTGGTGGAATCGGTCAGCTCGCCCGCCGATGACGATTTTCAAATCTCCCGCGAGATTCGCGAAGGCACGCTTAACTCCATTCTTCTTCGTCCCCTGCCCTACGGACTTTACCGGGGCGCCCTTTTTCTGTCGGGGCGCTGCGCCTACCTTGTCGCCGCCCTCATCCCGCTCGCCCTCTCCTTTTTTCTGCTCTCCCGCGTCATTCCACTGCAGCTCGGTTCCCTCGACCTCGCCCGCGGAATCCCCGCCCTCCTCGGCTCGGCTCTGCTCCAATTCAGCCTCACCCTCTGCCTCTCCCTCACCTCCTTCTGGCTCCTCGATATCAGTGCCCTCATCTTTCTCGTCTACTCCCTCGAATTTTTGGCCGGCGGCCACGTTTTTCCTCTCGATCTTCTCCCCCCCACTCTCTTTCAATTCGCCCAACTCTTGCCCTTCGCTTACGAGTACTGGTTTCCCGCCGCCACGCTCTGTGGGTCCATTTCCCACTCCGCTTGGCTTTTTGGCATCAGCATGCAATCCGGCTGGGCACTCTTTTTCATCCTCCTCGCCCATTTCCTTTGGCAAGCCGGCCTGCGCAAATACACCGCCGCTGGCGGATGAAATGAGACCGTTCTTTCATCTTCTCCGCTTGTGGCTGATCCAACTCCGGTATGCCGCCACGCGCGAGCTCGCCTTTCGCGCAAATTTTTTCGTTTGGGTGATCGTGGAACTGTCCTGGTTCGTTCTGCAACTTGCTTTTGTCGATGTTGTTTACCAGCACGTCGATTCCATCGCCGGGTGGAGCCGCCCCCAAATGATTGTCCTCGTGGCCACCAACCAGCTCATCCAACAAATTTTCACCGCCTTCTTGATGCCCGGCCTGGTCAAACTCCCGGAGCTGGTCCGCGACGGAAAACTCGATTTCGTTCTTCTCAAACCCGCCCCACCCCAATTCCTCATCAGCACCTCGCAACTGGAAATCGGTCCGCTGGCCAACGCCCTCATCGCCATCGTCGTGGTGGTCTTCGCTCTGCAAGAACTGCACATCACCCCCTCTCTCCCCTCCATCCTCCTGTACGGTCTTCTCATCGTGGCGGGTCTTCTCACTCACTACGCTCTCCTCCTCGCCCTCGTCTCACTCACCTTCTGGATCGTGCAGGCCGAATCGGTTCTGCTGGGCTACTACAGCATCTTTCAAGTTGCCCGACTTCCCCGCGAAGCCGCCACCGGCTGGTTCCGCATCTTCTTTACCTTCGCTCTTCCCCTTCTCCTCGTGGCCAACATCCCCGCGGCCACCCTCCTGCACGGTTTCCAAATCGGCCCCATCCTCCTTTTTCTGCTCACCTGCCTGACCGCCGCCCTTTTTGCCTCCCTCTTTTTTCGAATCGGACTTCGCCGCTACCAAAGCGCTTCGAGTTGAGCAACCCCCCTGACCTAGGCTAATCTCGACCGATGCCACTCCTCAACCTTCGGGTCAACCAACCCAAACTGCTCAAGGAAACGGTGCCCACACTCCGCCGTCTCGGCATCTCCTCCTCCCCATCCTCCCCCGCCACTGCCACTCTCCCCCTCACCATCACCCCCTACCCCTCTCCCCGATCCTCCTACTTTCCCGGGAAAGTAGGAAGATCCCCCCGCTCCGTTCCCCCGCTCCTTGTCCCCACCGCCTCCTCCCCCGCCCGGAATCTCTCTCTCCTCCGCCAACTCGCCACCTCCGCCCCCGGACCCTTCTTCGCCACCGGCCGCGCCGGACAAATCAACGCCGCCCTCTTCGCCGCCGCCTGCCTCGCCCCCACCCACCCCAAAATTCGTCGCGCCCTCCACCTCTTCCGCTCCCGCCAAACCCTCTCCGTCCCCCAAAAACCGTGAAGCTCCCAACCCCCAACCCCCACGTCGCCGACCTCCACCCCTACGAACCAGGTCGCCCCATCACCGATGTCGCCCGCGAACACGGACTCCAACCCTCCCAAATCGCCAAACTCGCCTCGAACGAAAATCCCCTCGGCCCCTCCCCCTCCGCCCTCCAAGCCATCCGCGACTCGCTCGATCTCTCCCACCTCTACCCCGACGGCGCCGGCCTCGCCCTCCGCCAAGCGATCGCAAAGCTGCACGGGCTCACCCCCGATCACGTCGTCCTCGGTTGCGGCTCCAACGAAATTATCGAATTCTGTTACCACGCCTACACCCTGCCTGGACAAGGCAAAGTCCTCGCCTCCGCCTACGCCTTCGCCGTCTACGGACTCATGGCCCGCCTCTTCGGCATTCCCTTCGAAGAGGTCCCCGATCGCGATTTTCATCACGACCTCGCCGGCTTCTCCGCCCGCCTCACCCCCGACGTTCGCCTCGTCTTCATCGCCTCCCCCAATAACCCCACCGGTACCCGCATCGCCAACGCCGAACTCACCGCCTTCGTCGAAAAATTTCCCGAAGGACCTCTCCTCATCTTGGACGAAGCCTACTACGAGTTCCTCCCCGAACCTCCCCCCTCCATCCGTTGGGTCAAGGAAGGTCGCCCCATCGTCGTCCTCCGCACCTTCTCCAAAGTCCAAGGCCTCGCCGCCCTGCGCATCGGCTACGGACTCGCCCATCCTGATATTGCCGCCGTCCTGCAAAAATCTCGCCAACCCTTCAACACCTCCTCCCCCGCCCAAGCCGCCGCCCTCGCCGGCCTGGCCGACACCGACCACATCAAAAAAACCGTGGCGCTGACCGACTCCGGTCGCGAACAACTGCACGCCTTCCTCAAAAAACTCAACCTCCGCTTCATTCCCGGTACGGCCAACTTTGTCATGGTCGAAGTCGGCCAGGGCGATGCCGTTTTCCAAGGCCTGCAAAAACAGGGAATCATCGTCCGCCCACTCCGTAGCTACCGCCTGCCCAACTGGATCCGGATCTCCATCGGCACCCCCGAACAGATGGCCCGCCTCGAAAAAGCCCTGCCCGCCCTCCTCCCCGCCTCTCGATGAGTCCTGCCCGGATCGCGATCCTCGCTCCGGGTCTCATCGGCGGCTCCGTCGCCCTCGCCGCCACCCGCGCCTACCCCCAAGCCAAGATCGCCATCTGGACTCGTCACCCCCAATCCGTCCCCGCCATTCGCCCGCACTTGCCCCACGCCGAAATCGGAACGGACCCAGCCCTCGTGCGTGGCTCCGATCTCGTTCTGCTCGGCGCACCTCCCTCCGCCCTTCCCACCCTCATTTCCTCCATCCTCCCGCACCTCTCCCCCCACACTCTCGTCACCGATGTCGCCAGCACCAAACTGTCCGTCGAATCCTCCGTGGCCCCCCTTCTCCACGGCCAAGCCCGCTGGATCGGTTCCCACCCCATGGCCGGATCCGAAGAATCAGGCATCCAAGCCGCCCGCCACGACCTCTTTCAAAAAGCCCCCGTTATCCTCACTCCCTCTTCCTCCACCTCGGCCGACACTCTCCAAGACGCCACCTCGTTCTGGGAATCCCTCGGCGCCCGCGTGCTCTCGATGTCCCCCGCCCAACACGACTCCCAAGTCGCCCTCATCAGTCACCTGCCCCACTGCCTCGCCTCCACCCTGGTTCTCGCCGCCGGCACCGCCCCCCTCCCCTTGGCCAGCTCTGGCTACCGCGATACCACCCGCGTCGCCGCCGGCCCCTCCGCCCTCTGGGCCGAAATTCTTCTCTCCAATCGCACCGAAATCCTCGCCTCCTTGCAAACCTTTCACACCTCCCTCACCCAACTCACCGCCGCCATCGAAAAAAGGGACGCGGCCGCCTTGGCTCATCTTTTAGAGAAAGCCGCTCACATCCGGCGCTCTCTCCCCACCTCATGAACCAACTCGAAATTCGTCCCATCCGCAAACTCGAGGCCGAGTTTTCCGTCCCAGGCGACAAGAGCGTCTCCCACCGTGGCATCATGCTGGGCGGACTCGCCACCGGCACCACTCGGCTGCGCGGCTTTCTCCCCGGCGAAGATTGCCTCTCGACTCTGCACGCCCTGCAAGCGCTCGGTTGCCGGATCGATCGCGTCGCCCCCGATGAAGTCTTGATTGAAGGCCGAGGGGGCAAACTCCTCGCCCCGGCCGAACCGATCGATTGCGGCAATAGCGGCACCACCATGCGCCTCCTCTCCGGCGTCGTCGCCGGTTTTCCCTTCACCACCCGCCTCTTCGGCGATGCCTCCCTCTCCCGCCGCCCCATGGGCAGAATCGCCGAGCCCCTCCGCCAATTCGGCGCCGAAATTCTCTGCGAAGGAAGTGGCGACCGACCCCCTCTCACCATCCGCGGCGCCCCACTCCAAGCGATCCAATTCACCAGCCAGGTCGCCAGTGCCCAGGTGAAATCCTGCGTTCTCCTCGCCGCCCTCCAAGCCCGCGGAAAAACCACCTTCACCGAGCCCACTCTCTCCCGCGATCACACCGAGCGTCTTTTCCCCGCCTTTGGCGCCAGCTTTCGCACCGAAAACAGATCCCTCATCCTTCACGGGCCGCAACGCCTCGAGGCCACCGAACTGGATGTGCCGGGCGACTTCTCCTCCGCCGCTTTTTGGATGGTCCTCGCCGCTAGCCTGCCCGGTGCGAAGCTCACTCTCCGCCGCGTCGGCCTCAACCCCACCCGCACCGCCCTCATCTCCGCCCTTCTGCGCATGGGCGCGGGCCTTCTCGAAAAAGTCGAACAACCCACCCCCGAACCCCTCGGCACCATCACGGTCATCGGTGGCGAATCTCTCAAAGCCACCTCGGTCGCCGGCAAAGAAATCCCCAACCTGATCGATGAAATTCCCATTCTCGCCGTGGCCGCTGCCCTCGCCCAAGGCACCACCGAAATTCGCGATGCGGCCGAACTTCGCCACAAAGAGAGTGACCGCCTCGCCGTCGTGGCCAAAAACCTCCGCCTCTTTGGGGTCCCCGTCGAAGAAAAGCCCGATGGCCTGCTCATCGAAGGCGGATGCCAGATCGTGGGCGCCGAAGTGGAGAGTCACGGGGACCACCGGATCGCCATGTCCGCCGCCATTCTGGGCCTCCTCGCCAAAGGAAAAACGGTGGTCAAAGACACCGCCTGTATCGAAACCAGTTATCCCGGCTTCGCCAAACAGATCGCCCTGATTCAGGAACTCGGCCGCTAGCTCATGCTGCACCCCGTCATCTGTATCGATGGACCGGCCGCCTCAGGCAAAAGCACCGTCGCCCGTCTCGTCGCCCAAGACCTCGGCTACGTTTATGTCGATACCGGCGCCATGTACCGCGTCTTTACCTTTCTCACGCTCGAGGCGGGTCACGATCCCGCCTCCCGCCCCCGCATGAAACAGCTTCTCGAGCAGGTTGATTTTCAGGCGGAGATCCAAAACAGGGAGATCACCTTGCGCGAAGCCAAACGCGACCTCGCCGCCCACACTCGCCTCCCCGAGGTCAACGCCGCTGTCTCGATCGTCTCCGCCTTGCCCGAGCTGCGCGAATACCTCGTCAATCTGCAGCGAAAACTCCGCCTCTCCGCCCCCCTCGTCATGGAGGGTCGCGATATCGGCACCGTCGTCTGCTCCGATAGCCCCTTCAAATATTTTATCGATGCCTGTCCGACCGTTCGGGCCGAACGCCGTCGCCAACAGGGAGAAAAAGATAACCTCGCCACTCGGGACAGGCTCGACTCCTCCCGCGCCGCTGCCCCCCTCCTCCGCGCCGCCGACGCCACTCTGCTCGATAGCGGAAAAAATGATGCCCGCGCCCTCGCCGATCGTATCGTTTCGGAAGTGCGCGCCCGCCAAAAACCGGGCCCGACCGTTCCATGAAAGTTTGCCCCTTCTGGTTTCATATCTGCCGCTGGCTCTGTCTCACCTTCTTCAAAATCTTTCATCACATTCGCGCCTACGGGGCCGACGCTATCCCTGCAGGCCCGATCATCTTAGCTCCCAACCACGCCAGCTTCCTCGATCCACCCGCCGTCGGCTGTAGCCTTCCTCGGGTCACCTACTACCTCGCGCGGCACACGCTCTTCGCCCCCCCCGTGGGCTCTTGGCTGCTTCCCTCCATCGGCTCCATCCCCGTCAATCAAGAATCCCCCGGCCCCTCCTCCTTGAAAAATATTTTTGAGGTCCTGAAGAACAAAGGAACCCTTGTTCTCTTTCCCGAAGGAGGTCGGACATTCGACGGCACCCTTGCGAAAGCCGAGCCTGGCATCGGATTGATCGCGGCCCGCACCGGCACCCCCGTCGTGCCCGTCCACATTATCGGCAGTCGCGCCGCTATGCCCCGCAACGGGTTCTGGCACCCCTTTCGCCCCATCCGCGTCGTGTACGGAAAACCCCTGCACTTTTCCGGCGACCCCAAAAATCGGGAAGATTATCAGAAGTTTGCCGACGCCATCATGTCCGCCATTGCCAAACTAAAGTGCCCTTAAATCCGCCTCCCGCTCAACCTAAGATTCTTCCCCCTCTTTTTTTTGTCAGCACCCAAAGAGTAAACGCCGCCAGCAAAAGTCCTCCCGCCGAAGGCTCCGGCACTCCGGTCGTCGTAAAAATCCAATTTTCAAAACTTTGCACCGAGACCGACCCCGCCAAATCCCCATAATCCGCATTGGCTCCCGTAGTGTCCAACGGATAAGGCAATGACGCTAGAAACGAGTGCACTCCCACCAGCTTGGTCACTCCCCCCACCTCAATGAATAGACCACCCCCACTGTCCCCACTGCCAATCAGATACTCCTGCGCCACGGGGATGGCCGAACCCATCGAGCTCGCCACCAAACTTGTCGGATGATCAAAATCTTGAAATAAAACCGTCGGGGAAATTCCACCCAGATCCAACAAAGTCCCACTTCCCATCGTGGT
>Ga0247840_10004667_pt1 | contig 21417 bp, 25 predicted proteins | sample LaCruzMarch2015__FD_192404 | JGI IMG/M metagenome (GOLD analysis project Ga0247840, IMG submission 192404) | Freshwater microbial communities from meromictic Lake La Cruz, Castile-La Mancha, Spain - LaCruzMarch2015_17m | ecosystem: Environmental > Aquatic > Freshwater > Lake | place: Spain... | reverse complement strand
GCGACCAGTTGCGCGACTTACGGCTTGAGGAATTAAGGCGCGACATCCAGAAAGGCATCGACAGCGGCGAGGCAACCCCCTTGGATATCCAAGAGATCAAGGCGCGAGGTCGCAAGCGGCTGGCCGCGGAACAAGGGTAAGGATGAAGGCTCAATATGGGTTCCGGACTGCTGAGTCGAACTCGCTCTTAGGGTGGTCCAAGTGTACACTACACGTCAGGACTCAACCACGCTGACCGACCGTTTCCCGCCGATGATCAACCTTCAAGACCTGCTGGACGACGCCAAGTGCTACGACACACTCCGTCAGTTGCGTTGGCCAGAGGGTGTTCGTTGCCCCCACTGCGCGGCGTCGCGGATCACCAAGCAGGGACATGATACGACCCAGCCGGCGCGGCAAAAATACCGCTGTGGGATCTGCCTGCGCTATTTTGACGATCTGACCGGAACCGTATTAGCCGGCCATCACCAGCCGTTGGAAACTTGGATTCTGTGTTTATATTTCATGGGCTTGAACCTATCCAACGCACAGATCGCCGAGGAACTCGGCTTGAATCCGAACGACGTTCAGCGGATGACCGAGCAACTGCGTACGGGGATCGTTGAGCGCCAGCCTGAGCCCGTGCTGTGCGGGGAGGTGGAGTGCGACGAGGTCTACGTCATCGCCGGTCACAAAGGGAATCCGGGCGCGGTCAAAAAAAAGACGCCGGGGTCGGCGGCGACGACTTAAAGGAGCGCGTGGACGGGGGACCCTCGCGAAGGAAAAGCCGCCGATTTTCGGAATGATTCAACGTGGTGGAGCGGTGGTCATCCGCATGCTGGAGAATGTCCAGCAGAAGACGATCCGGCCACTGATCGAGACCTTTATCGCTCCTGGAACCCGTGTGCATACAGATGAATACGACATCTACTGTCGGCTCACAGAGTGGGGTTACGAACACAAAACTGTCTGCCACAGCCGCGGGGAGTATGCCCGTGACGAGGACGGTGACGGCTTCCATGAGATCCACGTCAACACCATGGAAGGCTTCTGGTCGTTGCTGCGTTCCTGGTTGCGCCCCCATCGCGGAATCTCGCAGGAGAAATTACCGCTTTATTTAGGGTTCTTTCAGTTCGTCCACAATACACGGATTCGCGGAAAAGGGCTGCTGACGCCGCTGTTGGCACTGCTCGTATCATAACGACTCGTGGACAGTCCGGAACCTATATTGAGCCTTCCGAATAAGACGCTATCAAGAATCAAGCTCCGTAGGAGCCCGCTTGCGGGCGACGTGACCTGCCGGAATCGTGTCATTGTGCCCCACCCGTCGCCCGCAAGCGGGCTCCTACGGGTTGGATTTTTCGCGGAAATCACCTTACGTTAAATTGTGGAGCAACAAAAAGCCTTTATGTTGACTCATACCCTAATCCTAGGGGCTAAGTCCGACAGGCTGCTAGTCCGGCTCACGCTGGGTACCGTGCGCGGCTCCCGTACACACCGGCCGGAACGAGGACCAAGACCCGATCAGGCGTAAGCCGGGGCAAACGCCCGCTCGGGGTCGGTGACCGGGCCGTTCTCGCCCCAATAAGGGGAGAGCTTGCGCAACTGCGCGACAATCGGGGGCACGGCGCGGATCACCTGATCCACCTCGTCCATGGTGTTGTAACGGGAGAACGAGAAACGCACGGTACCGTGGGCGGCGGTGAACGGGATGCCCATGGCACGCATGACGTGCGAGGGTTCCAGTGAGCCGGAGGTGCAGGCCGACCCCGAGGACGCCGCGATGCCCTGCTTGTTGAGGAGCAGCAGGATGGCCTCGCCCTCGATGTACTCGAAGGCGATGTTGCAGGTGTTGGGCAGGCGGTTGTTCGGGTCGCCGGTGACGAAGCAGTGAGGCACGGCCGCCAGGATGCCCCGCTCCAGCCGATCGCGCATTTGGCGCACCGCGGTCTTTTCAAACTCCATGTGCTGCATGGCCTCCTCGCACGCCTTGCCCAAGGCGACGATGGAGGCGGTGTTCTCGGTTCCGGCACGCCGTCCGCGCTCCTGGTGACCACCGCGCAGCAGTGGCCGGAAGCGGGTATTGCGGCGCAGGTACAGCACACCGACACCCTTGGGCGCGTGAAGTTTGTGCCCTGAGAGCGACAGCATGTCGATACAGGTATCCTTGAGATTGATCGGCACCTTGCCCACGGCCTGAACCGCATCGGTATGGAACATGACCCCGGCGGAGCGCGCCAGATCGGCCATCTCCTCTACCGGAAACAGGGTGCCGGATTCATTGTTGGCCCACATCGCCGAGACGATCGCCACCCGATCCGACAGCAGGTCCATGTATTCGTGAATGTCCAGCCGCCCGCGGCTGTCGACCTTGAGACGATGGATCTTGTAGCCCTCCTTTTCCAACTGTTCGCAGAGTGCCAGCACCGCCGCGTGCTCCACCACGGTGGTGATGATCTCCTTACGCTCGGGCTGCGCCCGCAGCGCCGAGAGGATGGCGGTGGAGTCCGACTCGGTCCCACAGGAGGTAAAGACGATCTCGGAGTCGTGTTCGGCGCCGAGCAGGGTCTGCACCTGAGCACGGGCCTGCTTGAGGGCCAGACCCACCCGATTGCCGAACTGATGCATCGAGGACGGATTGCCGAACTGCTCGGTGAAGAAGGGCAGCATGGCCTCCACCACGGCCGGCGAGACCATGGTGGTGGCGTTGTTATCCAGATAGATACCTTGGGTCATGGGGTCGCCTCGGTTGAATCGTCGCTCGACAAAGGGGTCAGTCGCTGTTGCGGTGAATCGCCTCAGACCCGATGCTGCATCGCGCTGGCCGGCAGGACACGCACGAACTCGCCCAAGTCCTCGACGATGCGCTGCTGGATGCCGTCCAGCGTGGTGGAGGCCATCTGGCAGCCGACACAGGCCCCGGTCATGTTCACATAGACGTTCTTGCCGTCGACCTCGACCAGTTCGACATCACCCCGGTCCCGTTGCAGGTTGGGCCGGATCGCCTCGATCGCTCCTTCGATCCGGCGGATGCGCTGAAGATTACTGAGTTTCTTCCCCTTGGCGAGCACCGGGGCGGCACCCGTGGGATCGAAGACGCGGCCCTGTTCCTTGAGAACCCGGGTCAGGATCTCCTCGACGCCCTCGTGACAGGCCGAGCAGCCGCCGCCGGCCTTGGTGTAGTTGGTCACGTCTTCCACGGTGGAGAGTGCATTGGCGCGGATGGTCTCCTCGATCATCACCGCGTCCACCGCGAAGCACTTGCATACCAGCGCGCCTTCTTCGTGATCGTCCTTCCACACCTCGCCGCGGTAGTTGGCCACGGCCGCCTGTAGGGCTTCGCGCCCCATCACCGAGCAGTGCATCTTCTCGGGTGGAAGACCATCGAGAAAATCGGCGATATCCTGATTGGACACCGTGAGCGCCTGATCGAGCGTCATGCCCTTGATGATTTCGGTCAGGGCGGAACTGGAGGCGATGGCCGACCCACAGCCGAAGGTCTGAAACCCGGCGTCTTTGATGATCTGCGTTTCGGGATCGACCCGTAGCGTCAGCCGCAACGCGTCACCGCACGACAGCGACCCCACCTCACCAACGGCATTGGCACCGGTCACCGCACCGGCATTGCGGGGGCTGAAGAAGTGCTCTTTGACCTTGTCCGAGTAATCCCACATGACAGTTCTCCGGGGTTCGTGAATCGTGATGACCCGCCAGTCGCCTCAAGCGCTGAACGACTTGCCGCAACCGCAACTCGACGCGGCGTTCGGGTTCTCGAACTTGAAACCGCTGCCGCTCATGCTGTCCTGGAAGTCCACCGTCACCCCGGCAAGCATAGGCGCACTGGCGGGATCGATCAGGATCGTCAGCCCCTCGCAATCGACGACCAAGTCGTCCGTCCGGGCCTGCCCTTCCAGGGTGACGCCGTACTGCAGTCCAGAGCAGCCGCCGCCGGTGACCGCGATGCGCACTCCGGCCACCGGGTCCGCGTTGCCCTTGATGAAACGGCTGACCGCTTTCCTGGCGCTGGGGGTGAGAGTCAACATGGGTCCGGTGCTCCGTTTGGCTTGAGTCTTGCTAAATCGATGAGAGAATTTCAGCAATCTCCATGCCACCGGGAAATCATTGCGTGGAACATTGACTTAAAAAGGAAAACCACAGCGTTGCCGGCCCGCTTGTCGGCTCTGCGACAGTCTGACGCACCAATTGGGTGGGATATCCGACAGCACCGGGCAGACACCCGGAAACCGATCGTTTTTTCTCAGGAGCCAGCACCATGACACTCGACCAACTGAGCCCCGGCGACCTGGTCTACGCCGCAACGCAGATCAGCAATGACGGGGGCATCCCGGACCTGGCGGAGGACGCGGTGATCGCCGCCGCCGGCACGCGCGGCGTGATCCTCAACATCGGCCATCTGGAGGAAGATCCGGAGCGCCCGCTCTATCTGGTCCGCTTCGAGGGACCGGATCTGGTGCTGGGACCGCCGACCGGATGCTGGGGAGAGGAGCTCACGACGGAAGGACCTGGGGCAAGTGTGGGGCGACGGTAGGGGTGACTGTAGGGGCGACTTCAGTCGCCCCTGAAGCTCCTCCGGATCTTGCAGACATGCGCAGTCGGGTTGTTTACCAAATTTGGGCGGCATCGCGCGGCACCTGGTGGATGCGGCGCGCGCGACCGCCGTGCCGAGTCCCTAACACCGAGCGGCGCGCCTTATCCACCCTACTGCTCCAGCGGAGCCGTTTTTGTAGGGTGGATAAGCGCAGCGCATCCACCATCCCGCTTGCCCGGTCTCTCGGTTCAGCCCCCGAATCCGTGCTCGGCCAGAAATTCACGGGTCAGACCGCTCCCGCCGGATTCGGCCGCCCGCTCGCGCAGGAGCAGGCGCTCCAGATAGCGGGCGATCAGATCGACTTCGAGATTGACCCGCGTGCCGATCCGGTAACCGGCGATGATGGTTTCATCCAGGGTATGCGGGACGATGTTGAGTTCGAACGCGGCACCCTCGACGCCATTGACCGTGAGACTCACGCCATCGACACAAATCGAGCCCTTGTGCGCGATGTAGCGGGCCAACTCGGCCGGGGCTTGGATGCGCAGGCGCCAGGAACGGGCGTCCTGCGCACGCTCCAGGATGTGGCCGACCCCATCGACATGACCGCTCACCAGGTGTCCGCCGAGCGGGGTGGACAGGGTGAGCGCTTTCTCCAGGTTGACCGGACTGCCGGGGGTCAGCCCCCCGAGGGTGGTCAAGGATAAGGTCTCACGCGAGACGTCGGCCGCGAAGCTGTCAGCGGTGAGGACCACGGCCGTGAGACAGACGCCGTTGACGGCAATGCTGTCGCCCAAGGCGGCGTCGGCCAGGGGGAGTTTGCCGGTTTCGATGGTGAGCCGCACGTCCCCGCCGCGGGGCTCCAGGCGACGGATCTGGCCGATGGATTGAATGATTCCGGTGAACATAGTGACGTGTCAGGAATTAAGTGAAATAACGACAACGACCGAGACGCCAAAGGCGTTCCCTGATGGGCTTGCTTCTCACCGGGCGCCGGCGGTTCCCGGCCGCAGCGACAACCGCAGGTCGGGCCCGATCCGCCGGACGTCATCGATGATCAGCGGGATACGGTGCTCCATGTGCTCCAGGCCGGGGAGTTGGAACAATCCGCGCGCGCCGTCGCCCATGAGGTGCGGAGCCAGATAAAGAATCAACTCATCGATCAAGCCGCCGGTCAGGGCCGCCCCGGCCAGGATCGGGCCGGTCTCCAACAGCACCTCATTGATCTCTTCCTCGGCGAGCCAGCTCATCAGAGCACGCAGGTCGACCAATCCGTGATGGTCCGGAAACTGTTTCACCCGGGCTCCGGCCAGCTCCAATTGACTCACCCGCCGCTGATCGGCCGGGGCTGAGCAGGCGATCACGGTGATCCCGGGCAAGCCGAGCAGGCGGGCACCCGCCGGGGTACGCAGACGGGTGTCCACCACCACGCGCCAGGGCTGGCGCACGGGTTCGTCGGGCTCCATACCCGGCAGATCAGCGGCGGTCAGGCGCACGTTGAGCGACGGATTGTCGCCGATCAGGGTCCCGACCCCGGTCACGATGGCCGAGTGTCGGGCGCGCAGATGCTGCACGTCGAGGCGCGAAAACTCGGAACTGATCCAACGGCTCTCGCCGCTGGCCATGGCCGTGCGCCCGTCGAGGCTGGCGGCAAGCTTGCAGCGGCAGTACGGCAGGCCGTTCGACATCCGTTTGATAAAGCCGGGATTGAGTCCCCGCGCCTCGGCTTCCAGTAGACCGGTCCAGACCTGAACACCAGCGGCACGCAAGGCGGCCAGCCCCTGACCGGACACCAGCGGATTGGGATCGACCATGGCACAGTGCACCGTCGCCACCCCGGCCTCGATCAGCGCCTGGGTGCAGGGCGGGGTGCGGCCCTGATGACAGCAGGGCTCCAGCGTCACATAGGCCGTGGCCCCGCGCGCCCGTGGACCCGCCGCGGCGAGCGCGATGCGCTCGGCATGCGCCTCACCGGCGCGCCGGTGCCAGCCCTCACCCACGACCTCACCGGCCTGCACCAGCACACAGCCGACCCGCGGATTGGGGTCGGTGGTAAAGAGGCCGCGAGCGGCAAGGCGGATGGCCCGCGCCATCAGTTCTTGGTCGGCCGCGGTCGGATCAGCAGCGGTCATACGCGTGGGGTCTCCTGCGTGCGGTCATTTGGGTTTGGGTTCCAGACCATCGAGCAGGTCGAGTTGCTGCCGTCGAACCTCAGGGGTCGGTTGGCGCTCCAGCCGATCGATCTCCTCGCGGAAAGCAGCCACATCCTCGAACTGACGATAGACCGAAGCGAAGCGGACATAGGCGACCTGATCGAGCCCGCGCAGCTCATCCATCACCAACTCCCCGATCCGCCGCGACGGCACCTCGGACTCACCGCTCGACATCAGCCGCCGCTGGATCCGCGCCTGGGCAGCATCGATCTGCTCGGTGCCCACCGGGCGCTTCTCCAAGGCGCGCATGATGCCGGAGCGCAGTTTACGCCCGTCGAAGGGGACGCGGCTGCCGTCTCGCTTCACCACGCGCGGCAGATTGAGTTCCGCCGCCTCATAGGTGGTGAACCGCTCCTTGCACACCTCGCACTTGCGGCGGCGACGGACCTGATCACCCTCGCCGGCCAGGCGCGAGTCGACGACCTTGGTATCCTCGGCACCACAAAAAGGGCAGCGCATCCCGTCAAGCCCCCGGTCGGCCGTCGCCAACCGCCATCGGAAAACCGACCCGGATCATCACCGCTGGTAGACCGGCAGCCGCCGACACAGATCCAGCACCCGCGCCTTGGCGGCCGCGATCAGGGCCGGGTCGCCGCGCCCGTCGATGACGTCGCACATCCAGCCCGCCAGGTCGCGGGCCTCCGCCAGGCCGCAGCCGCGCGTGGTCATGGCCGGGGTCCCGACACGAATACCGCTGGTGACGAAGGGTGACTGCGGGTCGTTCGGCACCGCGTTCTTGTTGACCGTGATATTGGCGGCGCCGAGCCAGGCGTCCACGTCCTTACCCGTCAGCCCCTGGTGGATGAAGCTGACCAGAAAGAGGTGATCGTCGGTGCCGCCGGAAACCACGTCGTAGCCGCGGGCGAGAAAGACCTCCGCCATGGTCTGCGCATTCAGCACCACCTGGCGCTGGTAGTCCTTGAAGCCCGGCTCCAGGGCTTCCTTGAAAGCCACCGCCTTGGCGGCGATCACATGCATCAGCGGGCCGCCCTGGGTGCCGGGGAAGACCAGCGAAGACAGCTTCTTCTCGATCTCCGGGTTGGACTTCGCCAGGATCAGGCCGCCGCGCGGGCCGCGCAGGGTCTTGTGCGTGGTGGTCGTGGTCACGTCCGCGATCTGCACCGGACTCGGGTAGACCCCGGCCGCCACCAGACCGGCCACATGCGCCATATCGACGAACAGATAAGCACCGACGGCATCGGCAATGGCACGGAAGCGCGCCCAGTCGACCACCCGCGAATAGGCGGAGAAGCCGGCGATCACCATGCGCGGCTTGTGCTCCTGGGCCAGACGCTCGACCTCGGCGTAGTCGATCTCGCCGGTCGCGGGGTCCAGACCGTACTGCACCGCGTGGTAGAGCTTGCCGGAAAAGTTGGGCTTGGCGCCGTGGGTCAGGTGTCCGCCATGCGCCAGGCTCATGCCCAGAACCGTGTCGCCCGCCTGGCACAGGGCCATGAACACGGCGGCATTGGCCTGGGAGCCGGAATGGGGCTGGACGTTGGCATAGGCGGCACCGAAGAGTTGCTTGGCCCGGTCGATGGCCAACTGCTCGGCGATATCCACGAACTCGCAGCCGCCGTAATAGCGCTTGCCCGGATAGCCCTCGGCATACTTGTTGGTCATGACGCCGCCCTGCGCCTCCAGAACCCGCGGACTCACATAGTTCTCGGAGGCAATCAGCTCGATATGCTCCTCCTGACGGCGCTCCTCGCCCTCGATCGCCGCCCAGAGTTCCGGGTCGTAGTCGCGAATCGTCATGGATTGGTCAAACATAGGAGGTCTCCCGGCAGGAAAAGCCGTCTAGTCTAGTCTGTTCCAGGCGGGTGCGCTTGAGTTCCGCGCGACTTGATCCGCCGCATCGCAGCCCATCCCCGCCTGGCGCAGGATTGTTCGATTTGTCCCGCCGCGGGGGATCTCGAGTCGGCGCTGCCGCCCATCAGGAGACATGGTAGCAATCCCGCCGAACCGAAGGCGTTGACCAACGTCAGGCGGCTGCCCCTTGACACGACAGCCGCTGCCGGAATATGCAGTATTGCTCTATTTTAGTCAGCCTTGTCATATAAAATGACCGGATTGACGCTTCCAGCCAATCAGCCAACCAGGTTCCTCCAGCCCATGACCGAGACGATTCATCACAGCGACCACCACGCGAACGTCGACCCCGGCGAGATCGGCAAGTTCGAGGCACTGGCCTCCCGCTGGTGGGACCCGCAGAGCGAGTTCAAGACCCTGCACGACATCAACCCGCTGCGGCTGGAGTACATCGAGCGGACCGGCACCCTGGCGCAGCGCACGGTGGTGGACGTTGGCTGCGGCGGCGGACTGCTCTCCGAGGGCATGGCCGCGCGCGGCGCTCAGGTGCTGGGGATCGACATGGGCGCCATGCCCTTGCGGGTGGCTGAACTGCATACCCTGGAGACCGGCGTGGCGGTCGACTACCGACGCATCCCGGTGGAAGCACTGGCGGCGGAACGGCCCGCAAGCTTCGACCTCGTCACCTGCATGGAGTTGCTGGAACATGTCCCCAACCCGGCCTCCGTGGTCAGCGCCTGCGCGCGCCTGGTGCGTCCCGGCGGTCACGTCGTGTTTTCAACCCTGAACCGCAACCCCAAGTCCTACCTGTTCGCCATCCTCGGCGCCGAATACCTGCTCGGCATGTTGCCCAAGGGCACCCATGACTTCGCCCGCTTCGTCCGGCCGGCCGAACTGGCCCGGTGGATACGCGCCGCGGGTTTGCGTGCCGCCGATATCACCGGAATGACTTACAACCCACTGACGCGCGCCTATCGGCTCACCCCCGATGATGTGGACGTGAATTATCTGGTGACCTGTGTGCGCGACGCCGATGACTGAGACCAGCCCCGGACAGCGCGGCGCGGCGCGCGGAACCCCACCCTGATGCCGGGCGACTGGGGCTTCCCCAACCCCGCCACGCCGCCGGGTTCGTCCACCTATTACAGCCTGCGCCTCGCCCCGACCAGCCGGCGGGACGGGCTCGCCGCGTTGTACGGTTGGCGCTATCAGGTGCAGGCGGTGCTGGATCAGGTCACGGATACCGCGGTCGCCGCGGCGAAACTGCGCTGGTGGCAGGACGAGTTGGCGCGCACCGTCGCCGGGACGGGAAGCCACCCCTTAAGCCGGCAACTGGGCCAGGTCATCGACCAGCACGGACTGCCGACCGAGCCCTTCCTGGCGATGACCCGCGGGGCCGCGGCCATCATCGAACGCCGCCGGCCGCGCGATCCGGACGCCCTGACCGCCGCGGCTGCGCAGGATTTGGGAGCACTTTTCGAACTCCTGACCCGTGCCGCGGGCGACCCGGGGCCGGCGCAGATCGATCGCGCACGCCGGCTCGGCGCCTACACCACCCTGGTCTATCAGATCCGCGACTGCGGCCGGCTGCTGCGCCGCGGACGCGACGAATTCGTATCGACACAGCAACTCGACGCACTCGGACTCAACCCCGGCGACCTGGCGCGGCCGACACAGCGGCATCACCTGCCGCCTATCCTGTCCGCACTGGCGGATCATGCGCGCCGGCTGCGCGGCGAGCGTCGGGAGCCGGATGGACTGTCGACGCCGATCCGCATCCGGGTGCGCCTTGCGGACCTGCTGCTCGATGAACTCGCGGCCGGCGCGTTCGACCTCGCCGACCAACGGATCGCACTCACCCCGCTACGCAAGCTCTGGCATGCCTGGCGCGAAAGCCGGCAACCGCCACACCGCTCACCGAACACCATCGAGAACCCGCACCCATGGAACTAGCACCCATTCCCCTGAAGCAACCCCTGCACGGCCGGATGATCCTGGTGACCGGCGCGGCCGAGGGCGTCGGACGCGCCGTCGCCTTGGCCGCCGCGGCCAAGGGTGCGACCCTGGTCCTGTGCGACCACCCCGATGCCGACCTCGCCGCCGTCTATGACCAGATCGAGGCCGCCGGCGGGGCCGAGCCCGCCATCCTGCCGCTGAACCTGGATACGACCAACGAGAAGGGCTGCCGCACCGCGGCCGATCTGGTGGGCGACTGCTGTGGGCGACTCGACGCACTGATCCACTGCGCGGCCTTCGCGCCCTACCTCGCCCGCATCGACGACTACGACAGCGGCGAGTGGGAGCGCGTGCTGCGCGTCAACCTCACCGCACCCTTCCTGCTCACCCAGGCCTGCCTGCCATTGTTGCGCGCGTCGGCGGACGCGGTGGTGATCTTCACCTCCGACCGGGTGGGACGCACGGGCCTGGCCTATTGGGGCGCCTTCGCGGCGGCCAAGTTCGGCATCGAGGGCTTGGCGCAGGTACTGGCGGACGAGACCCGCGACAGCAGCCACATCCGCGTCGCCTGTCTCGATCCGGGGATCGTCCGCACGGGCCTGCGCGCCCGCCTTTACCCCGGCGAGGACCCGTTCACCCTTCCCGCACCCGAGAGCGTTGCCCCGCGCTACCTGGAGCTGCTGACCGGCAGCGTGCTCAGCCGCTCTTGAAGCCGACCGTTTGGTGGCTGCCGTCACAAAAGGGCTTATTCTTCGAAGCCCCGCACCGGCACAGGGCAGCCTCCGTCCCCTCCCAGGCGGCGCGTCCGCTGGCGGCACGGATGCTCAGGTTGCCTTTGACCAGCAGTGGCCCGTCCACCAGCGGCTTGATCGTCAGCGGGCCGCCCAAGGCCGTGAGCGGTGTCCCCCGCTCCCCGACTGACCCGAAGTCCTCGAACCCAGCCTTGAGGTGGCTGTTGTCGCAGAAGGGCTTGTTGGTGGATAGACCGCAACGGCAGAGCGCGGCGCGGAACCGGACTCCCGGCATATCCGCGGGCGCCCCTTCGATCTCCAGCTCGCCGCGGGCGTACAACGGACCGTTGTAGGCGACCGTCACCGTGTTCTCCCCCGGGGCGACCTCGGGCCTGTCGTCATGGTCGTGGTAGGACAGGGCCCCACTGGGACAACGCTCGATGATCTCGCGCACCTCCGCCTTGCTGCACTGGTCCGGAATGCACCAGGGCTCACGGCCGCCGACGAACAAGGTACCGGCCGCGTTGCCGCACTCCCCGATATGGATGCACAGACGTTCGTCCCAGTGAACATCGATCGCGGCACCTGGATACTCAACTAAAGTGCTCCGGCTCTCGTCTTGCTGATTCTCGTCTTGCTCGCTCATCTGGCTGACCTCTGTGCTGGCTTTGACTCACGTACCGGCAGAACGGTAGACTCCGCGCGCATCAGTTTCAAGCGCCAGGAGCATCCTTGAGGGTCGGCAGAGCCAAACCTCGATCAGACGTCATGCAAGCAACCGCAAACCTCAACATCGCGGCGTTCGACACGATGCCCGCACCGGAGGAGATCCTGCGCCGCGTTCCCATCACGGATCGGGCCACGACCACCGTGCTGTCCGGCCGTGCCACGCTGGAAGCCATTCTCGATCGACGCGATCCGCGCCGGTTCGTGGTGGTCGGCCCCTGCTCGATGCATGACCCGGTCGCCGGCCTGGACTACGCGCACCGGCTGCGCGGGCTCGCCGATGAAGTCGCCGACGTACTGGTGCTGGTCATGCGCGTCTATTTCGAGAAACCCCGCACCACCACCGGCTGGAAGGGCTTCATCAATGATCCGTTCCTGAATGATACCTTTCATATCGCGGACGGCATGCAAATGGCGCGGGATTTCTTATTGGCCGTCAATGAACTGGGACTGCCCGCCGCGACCGAGGCGCTCGACCCGATCGCACCGCAGTATCTGGGTGATCTCATCGCCTGGACGGCGATCGGTGCACGGACCGCTGAATCGCAGACGCATCGCGAAATGTCCTCGGGATTATCGACGCCGGTCGGTTTCAAGAACGGCACCGACGGCAGCATCGACACGGCCATCAATGCCATCCTCTCGGCGGCGCAGCCCCACAGCTTTCTGGGCATCAACGCCCTGGGTCAATCCTGTGTCGTGCGAACCCGCGGCAACCGATACGGCCATCTGGTCCTGCGGGGTGGCGACAGTCGTCCGAACTACGACACCGTCAGCGTTGCCATGGCGGAGCAGGCTTTGCTCAAAGCCCAACTGCCCGCCAATCTCGTGATCGATTGTTCTCACGCGAACAGCCATAAGCGGCCTGAATTGCAGCCGCTGGTCATGCAGGATGTCATCAATCAGATTCGCGCCGGGAATCACTCGATCCTGGGCATGATGGTCGAAAGCTTCATCGAAGCCGGTAACCAGCCGATTCCCGCCGATCCGGCACGGCTGAAGTACGGCTGCTCGGTCACCGACGCCTGTATCTCCTGGCCAACCACCGAGCACATGATTCGGGAAGGCGCCGCCGCATTGCGCATACGTGACCGCGCGCGATGACAACAGCCCGTCACCGCCTGACGTCGCCCAGGTAACGGCCAAACCCCTGTGACTCAAGCCACGGCTCCCTGCTGCGACGCCAACCCTGATCCGCGGACGCTCCGGGGGTGCTGCATCGGCTTGAGCGTCGCAACCTGTCTGCTGTTCTCCGGCGCGACGACGGCAGCCGACAGCTTCTGGAGCACCATTCAACTGCATGGGTTCGCCGCCCAGAGCGTCATCAAGACGAGTGACAACCGGTTCTTTGGCGACAGCCCCGACACCTCATTCGACTCGACCGAGATCGGCGTCAACGCATCGGTTCGACTCGATCCGAAAGTTCTGGTCGCCGGGCAAGTGCTGGCCCGACGTGCCGGCGACATGTACGACGGCACCCCATCGCTCGACTATGCACTGACCGACATCGCACTGATCGCCTCCCCCGAGCGCATCCTCGGGATTCGCCTCGGACGCGTCAAGAACCCGCTCGGACTCTACAACGAGACGCGCGACGTCCCCTTCACACGCCCCGGCATCTTTCTCCCCCAGGTGATCTATTACGACAAGGTGCGCAACATCGTGCTCTCCTCTGACGGCGCCGCCGTCTATGGATCCCTGTACAACGATCTGGGAGAGTTTTCAGTAACGCTCGTCGGCGGCTGGCCAGTGCTCGATGACAACGTCCAGTGGACTTACCTCGGCGGGGACTTCCCCGGCACACTCAGACCAAACGGCTCGGTATGGACCGGCAGCCTCTGGTACGCGACGGTCACCGAGCAGTTGCGGTTCGGATTGAGCGGCGCACTCGCGTCCCTGCGCTACGCCCCCCACCAGAACGACATCCTCGGCCCGGGACAGACCGATATTGTTTACGGAATCGCTTCCTTGCAATACAGTGCACGGCGCTTCACGCTGTCCGCTGAATACGGGCTGGAGCCGGTGAGATGGCGGCGCTATGGGCCATTGCTGCCGCGACAGAAAGTCACCTCCGAAGGTTATTATTTGCAAGGCACCTATCGGATCCGTTCGAATCTCGAGCTCATGGCGTGCTACGAAGAGGGTGTCGCCGATCGTGACGATCGCGACGGCAGTGAGTTCGCCGGAGTGACCGGCGGACTGGTTCCAGCACACGCCATGTTTTCAAAGATCGCCACCGTCGGCCTGCGGTGGGATCCCACCCCCAACCTCATGCTGCGCGCCCAGTACCAATGGAACCAGGGCACCCTCGTGCTTTCCCAGCTGGAGAATCCGGACTTCCCGCGACAGCGTGAATACTGGACGCTGCTGGCACTGCAAGTCGCGTTTCGCTTCTGAGGTCGCAACGGGGTGACTCATCGAATCGCCAGCAACCCGATCCATTGGCCGCAATGGGTCGCCGCACTTGCCATCATCGCCATGGTCCTGGCGTTCACTCCCAGGTGGGCGCCGGCACAGGAAATCATTGCGAATTCCGGTTTGCCCAAGACCGCGATCACCCGCAACGAGGCCCGGCTGTTCTTCTCGATGAAACTCGGCATTTGGCCGAACGGGGCGCCGGTTCAGGTCTACGTCCTGCCTGACGATCACCCGCTGCATCGTGAGTTCTGCACCCGGGTGCTCGGTCTGTACCCTTACCAACTTCGTCGTGTCTGGGATCGCCAGGTCTTCTCCGGCACCGGTCAATCACCCGTCACGATTTCGAGCGAAGCGGAACTGATCGAACGCACCGCGGCTTCGCCGGGCGCGGTGAGTTACGCGGCGAAGCCCCCGGACAACCCGGGTGTCCGTGTGCTGCCCGTTAAGTAACGGGTCAAGGATGTTTCGTTTGTTGGTCAACCGCTCCTATGGCGGTTGAATCAAACCGGTTCCGGCGGTTTGCGCAGCAGGACATTGTAGGCGTTGCCGCAGACCTCTTCCGCGACTATCGCAAGGCCGGACGCAATCAACTTCTCGCGGATTTCGGCGTGATGATAAGGCGTATAGAGGATGCCTTTGCGCATTCCCCACTGGTTGATTTGCTCGGCGATCCGGCGCAGTAACCGCGGACCGCGCGGATACAGGAGGACATTCGCTGCCAGCGTGCCGCCGGGCTTGAGAACGCGAACGACCTCCGCCAGTGCGCCGTCGAGGTCGGAAAAACAGTGCATGGCGTTGGCGATGTTCGCGCTATCGAAACTGGCATCCGCGAAGTCGAGCGACGATACATCCGCGTGCAGCAGTGCCATGTCGGGCTTGCCGGAGAAGCGTTGCCGCGCACCGACGAGCATCGGCTCCGCGTAGTCAAAGCCGACGATCTGCACCCGCGGCAGTCCTTTCCAGCGCCTCCAGCGCAGGATGATATCGAGCAAGCTGCCGCTGCCGATGGCCACTTCAAGGTGATATGCGCCGATATTGCGTCCGAACAGACGCACTTGCCGGCCGAGCGTGCTCCGGTAGGCAAAGGTCAAGATGAAAAGTCCGCGGATGTCGTACCACCAAGGCGGCGACGAATAGGCTCCGGCGATCGTGTCGCGGGAGTGATCTGACGTGGGCGCTGACCGGACCATCGTGGCAATGACCTGTGTTTAGTAGCGAGTCAAGAACAAGTTAAACACCATCGCTGTCGTAAGGAACCGTTCACCAATAAGTGAAACAAGTCCATTAGGTAACGTCTTTGTCATCGTTGTCGTTGTCGTTGTCGAAATCGAGTTGATGGGTAATGTTGCAATTTACGGGTCCGCGAAGAGGACGGGAATCGCTAATCCTTCGATTTTTCGATCGTTTCCGGTCAAAGTTGCGGGTCTTCGCCTACAGATTGCAGAACTACCCAATCGCTTATCCGACTACGACTACGATTACGACAACGACTACGGCAACGGCAACGGCAACGGCAACGGCAACGCCTTATTCGTTGTTTAACTTATTTCTGACTCGTTGCTAACGCAGCAGACGCAATGCTGACGCGAGCACGAGTCGCTGCAGCGGATTGGCGTTACCCCAAGGCCGCCAGGTCTTCGCGTAGCGGTTGCGATAGGGGTCGAACTGTTGCCCCCAAGGCGCCGCCAGTACCTTGCCCCGGCACAGCAGAATCTTGAGCACCTGAGTCGCCGCCATGCCCGCGCAGATCTCACAGGCCATGGGCGTCGAAGGCCCCCGCTGACGCGCGAAATCGACCGCTTGCGGATAGACCAGGTAACGCAGTTGCAACATCGCCGGCGAAAGGCCGACAAGAAATCGAACCAACTGCTCGTGCTCAGTCCGGCCTTGCAGGCGAAAATACGTCTCAAAGGTCATCTTTCCAGGCAGAAAAACCAGCATCGCGGCGCCCATGCCGAGTGGCGCCGCGGTCACCGAGGGGATGGCGCGTTCCGCACAGGCGGCGAAGACCGCTCGCCGCGCCGCGACGGCGAAATAGTCCAACCCATCGAGATAGAGATCGGCATCATGCAGGAACGCGCTCACGTTACCCCCGTCGATCTCCGTGTCGAAGGTCCGCAGATCGAGATCGGGATTGATGTCACGCGCCATCCGGGCGAGCACCTCGACCTTGCGCTGACCGCAGGTGCTCACATAGGCGCCGGCCTGACGATTGAGATTGACCACTTCAAAGATGTCGGGATCAGCAATGGTGAAGCGCTCGACCCCAAGACGCGTGAGAGTCAATAGATGGCTGCCGCCAACGCCGCCAAGTCCGGCAATCGCGACCCGTTTCGTTCGCAGCACCCGCTGCTCATCAGGCGTCAGCCAGCCGACGTTACGTGAGAACGCCTCGGTAAAGTGGTCAGTTGTGGTCGACATGCCGGGACGCGGTACCAGTATCATGCTATTCAAAGCGGCCAGCAAGCTGTTAGCCAACCGCCTCTCCACCTGAACATAGCCCCGCATTGCTGCAAGTCAGAGGCAGATCCTCGACGTCTGGTTGCTGCGGCGATTCTTGTATACTCTCCGCGATCCAATCGTAGAGCTGACGGAACTCCTGATCCAGGGCCAGCACGAAGGCATCGGTATCGATACAATAAACTGCCCTTATCCCATGATAGTCCACATCGTGACCGACGCGATCAAAACTGATCCCGAAGCGCCTCAATAAGCGCGGCAAGAACGGCTCCATGAGCGCGAACACATACGGACGGTTGAACTGCTCTGCCATCACCGCGGCCCCAAACATCAGGCCGACTGATATCAGCGGGAAGGTACGCCGCTCCGAATCCGAAAGATCCCATGCCAAGGCCTCGCCAAAGCGGGTGAGCGCCTCGCCGGAACGGCGGCGAAAAACCCCATCGACAGCGAAACGCGAGGCCTCGCACATGCGCTCGCGGGGCGCCCGGAAAACGCTATGCTTGACCTCATCGACACTCTCGCTACAAAACCGCTCGTAAGGCATCAAGTGGAAGGCGGTTCCGATGGATGCCGGACAGATCCGCACGCAGCCGGCAGCCAATCCTGATCCATTATGGGTGATCAGACAGTGCGTCGCGGTTTCATCGAACGCGTCCAACTCCATTCCGTTTGGGAAGCGCTCCGGGGGCTCGTACCCAAACTCTTCACAATAGACCCGATAGCGTATTCGGAACGTCTCCTCAAGGTCGGCCGCGGTCATCGCCAAGCTGATCGTGAAATAGCGCTGGAGATCTTCAAGTGGATACTGTGATTCCTTGAACATCGCGCCGCGCCCCGCTTACCTATCGATACCGATGCCTGCCGTGGGCCGACACTCAGGGCTGCCTGACAACTCCGAACAGTTTAAACCCGAGCGAGGAAAGATCCACCACTCCACGGTTCGTTTTAGCCATGTTATCAAGCTCCAACGCAAGTAAATATTTAAAGAACAGGTACCCCTGATCCGGATGGTCATCCAGGTAAATCATCAGCATAGCTCCGTTGATCTGGAGGACGCCGCCGTCGGTCAAGGCGCGAACCGTCGCGATACTCTCATAGCCGCCAATCAGGGACGACTCGCCGAAGACATCCCCGGCCGACAACTCCGCAATCGTGATCTCCAGTGCCGACTGGTTCGAACGCTCCGCCCGCCCCAACACGGCCAGTCGGCCGCGCTCGACAATGAACAACGACTGACCCAAGCGCCCCTCGGTGGTCAGACTCTCACCGGCCGTGAACTGGCGCCGGACCCAAGCAGAACCCTCACAGAGACGCGGACTGCGCAGCAGATCTTGCACGAATTGGAGAAACATGGTGGCGCTCGACTCCAAACGTCCTGTTCCCGCCGGCACGAGCCATACCCGAGTCGCGGGCACTTTTCAACGCCGGCCGCCTGTGGAACTGAGCCCGGTACCCCGTCGCTGTCTTGATGCCGACGGGGAAGAACCGGCGAGTCCACTCACGTCGGCTGAGCATAAACCTACCAGGCAAAGGGAATCAATCGCCGTCGCAGCGGCCGTCGCCGCCGGCCTCAACGCAGACTGCCGAAATCCGCGAGGCCGAGCACTTGCAGAAGGCCGCCGGCGACGTTCGCCCCGAGACGTTCAGCGAAGCTCTCGAGCAGATCCTTCTTTTTCGTATAGTCGACCAGGGTCTCGGCGCCGATCAGTTCCCGCGCGACATAGCTGGAATTCCCCAGGCCGTCCGCCAACCCCAATGTCAGCGCCTGCTCGCCGCTCCAGAAGAGCCCGCTGAAGATCTCCTCCCCCCCTTGCAAGCGATCACCGCGTCCGGTCTTGACGGCGGCGATAAATTGCCGGTGCAGATCGTCCAACACCGTCTGTATGAACGCCCGCTGCGACTCGGGGAGTGGGGAGAACGGATCGAGGATACCCTTGTTGGCCCCGGCAGTGAGCAGGCGCCGCTCGACCCCAAAGTCCTTCATGGCATCGACGAAACCGAAACCGTCGATGCGCACGCCAATAGAACCGACCAGGCTCGCCTTGTCCACGTAGATCTGATCCGCCGCCGCGGCGATGTAATAGCCGCCGGAGGCGCACAGATCCACGGCCACGGCGTAGACCGGCATCTCCTTCTCATTGTCTTTCTTGTATTTTTCCTTGAGTCTGTGAATTTCGTCGGCGATGTACCCGGACTGTACCGGACTGCCGCCGGGACTGTTGATCCGGATGATGACGCCCTTTACATGGTCCGCCTCGAAGGCTTCGCGTAACGCCGTGATCACGCGGTCGGCACTCGCCGCCGTCTCGGCGGAGATGACCCCCTTGACCTGGATCAGGGCCGTATGATCTTCACCGGTCTTGAGGCCCTCCCACGCATTACGCGCCAGGGCGGCCCCCAAAATCCCAATCAAATAGAGCAGAATCAGAATCTTGAAGATATAGCTCCAACGTCTGCCGCGGCGCTGGTCGCGCAGATGCTCCAAGGCCATCCGATTGATCAAAGACCGCTCCCAGTCCGGGTCACCGGGCGCCGGCATCGGCGCGTCGTCGCGTTTCCAGAATCGCCAATTCATCGCTGGTCCTCTCTATGATGCACGGGAAATGATGCGAAAGGGTTACGGCGAACGCCGTGCCGGCTTCCGGGTCGATGACGTTTGCCGGACGTAGGGGCGGGTTTCAAACCCGCCCCTACACCAAGGCCATGTTTGGCTATCAGGTGCGAAGGCTCCGGTCCGCAGCGTGCGAACGCGTCGCCAACCAGTCCGGGATGGCGGCGAGCGACTGCACACACGCCAGCGGCCCGCACGCCAGCAAGCGCTCCGGCGTATGAACTCCGTAGCAGACGGCCAAGGCACCGACGCGGGCATTTGCAGCCATGTGCAGGTCGTATTCGGTGTCGCCGATCATCAGGGTCTGCGCCGGCACCACGTCCAACGCGTCCATCAGCTCCAGGAGCATTAGTGGATCCGGCTTGGAGGCGGTTTCGTCAGCACAGCGGGTAGCCTGGAAAAAGCCGGCAAGCCCAGTCTCCGCCAACGACAGGTCGAGTCCGCGCCGGCTCTTGCCGGTCGCGACGGCAAGCAAATAGCCTTGCGCCCGCAACCGTTCGAGGGTCTCGCGCGCACCCGGAAACAAGGCCGTGGGGGTCTGGTCGGCAAACAGGAAGCGCTGCCGGTAATGCCCTGCCACCAGCCGCCGCTGCGCGGCGTCGGCCGCCGGCCACAGGCGCGCCATGGCCTCATCCAACCCCAGACCGATGATGTCCGCGGCCGCGGCACGGGTGGGCGGCGGCTGGCCCGCATCCGCAAAGGCCGCTAACAGACAGTTGACGATCCGCGCCTGCGAGTCCATCAATGTCCCATCCCAATCAAAACAGAGTAATGCGAAACTCATCAACCGGTCACCTCGACAGTTGCCGCGGCGGCGAGACGCACGAGCACCTGCTCCAACTCCGCCGGGAGGGGTGCGTCCACGCGGAGCTGCTGCTCCATATAGGACGCACGAAAGCTCAGGTTCCCCGCGTGCAGAAAGAGCCGATCGAGCCCCACGGCCTTGAGGCGCCGATTGGCCTCGAAGTCACCGTACTTGGGATCACCCGCCAGGGGCGCCCCCAGATGGGCCGCGTGGACACGGATCTGATGGGTGCGTCCGGTGAGCAGGCGCGCCTCGACCAGGGTCACCACCCCGCGCCCGGTGACTTCACTGAGCGGACCGTTGCAGACAAAGCGGCGTAACCGCTTGAATAGGGTTCGGGCCGGCTTGCCGGCGACCCGGTCGACTTTCACCACCCGCTCGCCGCCCGACTGCCCGTGCTTGGCCAAGGGCGCATCGACGGTGACCGTCTGGCTGGGCAGATCTCCCAAGATCAATGCAAGGTAGCGCTTTTCCACGTCACCGTCGCGCAACAACTGGTGCAGGTCACGTAAGGTGCTGCGGCGCTTGCTGACCAGCAGGCAGCCCGAGGTGTCGCGATCCAGCCGGTGGACCAACTCCAACTCGGCGCCCGGACGCAGCTGGCGCAGGTTCTCGATGAGGCCGTAGCTCAAGCCGCTGCCGCCGTGCACGGCGAGCCCGGCGGGCTTGTCGATGACCAGCAGCCGCTCATCTTCGAACAGGACCGCCGCGGCCAGGCGGGCCAATGAGCGCTCAGGCGCCCGCACCGGCTGGGTCGGCGCGGACATCCGCAGGGGCGGGAGACGCACGAGATCACCAGCCTGCAACCGGTAGTCGGCTTTGACCCGGCCCTTATTGACACGCACCTCGCCACGCCGCAGGACACGGTAGAGGTGACTGCGCGGGACACCCTTCAGGTGGCGGACCAGGAAGTTATCGATGCGTTGCCCGACCGACTCTGAGTCGACACGGACCAGGGCGACGGCCGGGCCGCGATCATCCGCGGTCGCGAGGGGTAAGGCGGGGGTTGGATGGGTCTGAGTCAACAGGGTTGCATCCGGCCTTGCGGCTCAATTGCTGCCATAGATATTCACTGTTAGTATTCGGGCCTTGCGCAGGCGAGCGAAAGACTCAAGAACTTGCCGCAAGCGACGCGTGCATTCCGGAGGCTCGAC
>Ga0247840_10004666_pt1 | contig 21424 bp, 11 predicted proteins | sample LaCruzMarch2015__FD_192404 | JGI IMG/M metagenome (GOLD analysis project Ga0247840, IMG submission 192404) | Freshwater microbial communities from meromictic Lake La Cruz, Castile-La Mancha, Spain - LaCruzMarch2015_17m | ecosystem: Environmental > Aquatic > Freshwater > Lake | place: Spain... | reverse complement strand
TATTTCTGAACGAAATTTTTATTACAATAAAAGCACTTTTTTTATTCATAACCTTTGATTTACTTCAAAATTAGTAATAATAAGCTTTTTCAGAGATTTTTCCATTAATTTTGTCTATTACGCCTAAAATTTTTATGTTTACGCTAAAACGATTTAGTAAATATGTATATTTGTAAACAAATTTAATTGATATGAGAAAAATTAAATTAGAAGATATTGCCAATACTTTGGGGGTTTCAAAAACATTGGTATCAATGGTTTTGAATGGATATGGCGATAAGAATGGAATAAAAAAAGAAACACAAGAAAGAGTTATTGCTTTGTGTAATGAAATGAATTATAAACCCAATCAAATGGCTCGCAGCCTTCGGTTGGGCAAAACTCACACTATTGGACTAATTGTAGCTGATATTTCTAATACTTTTTATGCTAAAATGGCAAGAAATATTGAAGATTATTGTAATAAATTTGGATACAACTTAATCATTTGTAGCTCTGATGAAAAAGATGCAAAGGAAGCTTCAATTATTAAAATGCTGAAAGAAAAGCAAGTTGATGGATTAATAATTTCATCCACTTTGATTGATAATACTGAGATTGTTGCATTAAAAAAAGAGCATTTTCCATTTGTTTTAGTCGATCGTTATTTTCCTGAAATCCTAGACACTAATTTTGTTATTATTGATAATTATCAAGCTGCTTATAATGCAGTAAATCATTTGATTTCTATAGGGCACAAAAATATTGCTATGATTTCAATTTCTCCTGCACATATTACTTCTGTAAAAGATAGAAATAAAGGATATTCAGATGCACTTAATAAAGCTGGAATTAATAATGACCATTTTTTACTCTGTCAGGTGCCATTTGAAAATATTGAACTTGGAGTGGAATTGGAAATAAAAAAATTATTATTACATTACAAAAAAGTAACAGCAATATTTGCAGTAAATCAAAATATTACAATTGCTGTTGTAAAAGTATTAGCAAAATTAAATATTAAAATTCCTGATGATATATCATTAATCTCTTTTGATGATTTACCATTTTTTGAAATAATTAATCCGAGTATCACAGCTGTAGATCAGCCTTTAGATAAAATTTGCAAAAATGCTGTTGAAATATTAATGAATGAAATAAATAATAAAGGAAATATTATCGAAAAGACTCAATTAGTATTACCTACTGAATTGGTTGTTAGAAATTCATGTAAAACCTTATAAATTATATATTACAAAAATGAAAAATATCAAAATTGTTTTTTTGCTTATCATTGCTGTTTTTTTTCTAAACTCATGTAATAACAGCAAACTAAATAAACCAACAGATTTTGTAAACCCTTTTATTGGTACAGGAGGACACGGACATACTTATCCAGGAGCTGCTTTGCCTTTTGGTATGGTACAATTAAGTCCCGATACTCGTTTAGATGGTTGGGATGGCTGTGGAGGATATCATTATTCCGACAGTATTATTTATGGTTTTTCGCATACCCACCTAAGTGGTACAGGTTGTTCTGATTATGGTGATATTTTATTAATGCCCACAGTAGGCGAAACTCAATGGGATAATGCAAAATATGCGTCAACTTTTAATCATGAAAATGAAAAAGCTAAACCCGGCTATTATCAGGTTTTACTTGATAAATACAAGATAAATGTAGAACTAACAACTTCAAAAAGAGTCGGTTTTCATAAATATATATATCCTGAAAGTAAGCAATCAAACATCTTAATTGATTTAAAACATCGCGACAGGGTAATTGATTCCTATCTGAAAATAATTGGCAAAGATGAAGTTGAAGGATTTCGTCGTTCCATGGCTTGGGCTACCGACCAACATGTTTATTTTGTTGCAAAATTTTCAAAACCTTTTGAAAATTATCAAATTGCTTTGAATGATACTTTACAAAAAGATAAATCAGAAGCACAAGGTCAAAATATAAAAGCTTATGTAAGTTTTTCTACAAAAAAAGATGAAGTAATTTATGTAAAAGTTGGAATTTCGGCAGTTAGTATTGAAAATGCACGTAAAAATCTGGAAACAGAAATTACTGATTGGGATTTTAAAAAAGTCATGCAAAATGCTGATTCAGTATGGAATAAAGAATTAAGCAAAATTGAAATAGAAGGAGGCACAGAAGATCAGAAGAAGATCTTCTACACTTCTTTATATCACTCATTTCTAAATCCAAACACCTACAGCGATGTGGATGGGCAATATCGCGGAAGAGATTTAAAAGTGCATAATTCTGATTTTGATTATTATACAGTATTCTCGTTGTGGGATACATACAGAGCAGCTCATCCTTTATTTACTTTGGTTCAACAAAAGAGAACTTCTGATTTTATTAAAACCTTTATTAGACAATACGAAGATGGTGGACTTTTACCTGTTTGGGAACTTTCGGGCAATGAAACGGGCTGTATGATCGGATATCATGCTGTTCCTGTAATTGTAGATGCTTATATGAAAGGCATACGTGATTTTGATGTTGAAAAAGCTTATGCTGCCATGAAAGTCAGTGCTGAACAAGATAAATTAGGTTTGAAAAGCTTTAAATCTTGTGGCGTAATCTATGGAAACGAAGAAGGTGAATCGGTTTCAAAGTTACTGGAATATGCCTATGATGATTGGTGTATTGCACAAATAGCAAAGGCTTTGAATAAAGCCGATGACTATAAATATTATATTGAAAGAGCTCAATTTTATAAGAATTTATTAGACCCAGAAACTGGTTTTATGCGTGCTCGCATGAATGATTTTTGGTTTTCACCATTTGATCCGTTTGAAGTGAATTTTAATTATACCGAAGCGAATGCATGGCAATATAGTTTTTATGTTCCTCAAGATGTTAGTGGTTTTGCCAATTATTTAGGTGGAAAAAATAAATTAGCAGAAAAACTTGATCAACTTTTTAAAGCTGATTCCAAAACGAGCGGACGCGAACAAGCTGATATTACCGGATTAATCGGGCAATATGCACATGGAAACGAACCCAGTCATCATATTGCTTATTTGTACAATTTTGTTGGACAACCTTGGAAAACGCAAGAACTTGTACATCGTATTCAAAATGAGATGTATGCTATTAAGCCCGATGGATTGTGTGGTAACGAAGATTGCGGACAAATGTCGGCTTGGCTGGTTATGAGTGCAATGGGATTCTATTCCGTTACTCCGGGTACTGATTATTATGTAATCGGAACGCCAATGTTTAAGAAAATAAGCATTAAACTTGAAAACGGGAAGATATTTACCATAAAGGCTAATAAGTTATCTGATAAGAATTTTTACATTAGTTCTGTTAAATTGAATGGAATAGAATATAACAAATCTTTTATTACTCAAAAAGATATTATGAATGGTGGCGAACTGGTCTTTGAAATGGACAACAAACCATCCAAAAATTGGGGCATTGGCGAAGAAAATGAACCTAAAACATCTATAAACGAGCATCTTATCACTCCTATTCCTTTTATTGCTAAAGGAAAATCTACCTTTTTAAAAGAGCAAACCATAGAATTGGGTTGTTTAGAGAAAAATGCTAGTATTTATTATACAATTGACGGTTCTGTTCCAACAAAAAAAGCTACAATTTATTCAAAACCAATATCTATAAACAAAACTACAACTATAAAAGCCATTGCAGGAAAAGATGGTTTGCCTGATAGCAAAATGATGTCAACAACTATTAGCATGATTCCTGAAGGTAGAAGTATAAAAATCACAAACCCTTATGCTCCGCAGTATTCAGCTGGTGGCAATATGGCTTTAATAGATTTAATAAGAGGTGGCGAAAACTTTAAAACAGGAACATGGCAAGGGTACGAAGGTGTGGACTTGGAAGCAGTTGTTGATTTAGGTAAAAAACAGTCTATCAAAGAAATAACTGTCGGATTTTTACAAGATATGGGTGCTTGGATTTTTTATCCCTCCGAAGTAGAATTTTTCATTTCAGAAGATGGAAAAATATTTAAAAATATTGCATTGCTTAAAAACAATGTTCCTGAAAATAAAGAAGGTGTGATGATACACGATTTTACTAAGAAATTTTCAGCCATAACAACGAAATATGTTAAAGTAAAAGCTAAAAATATCGGTAAATGTCCTCCTTGGCATTTAGGTGCAGGTGGAAAAGCATGGATTTTTGCCGATGAAATTGTTGTGAAGTAAATGGAAGATAGAATACAAAAGCTCGAAGTCAAAAGAAAAATCTGAAGGAAACAAAATTAAAAATATTTATGCTAAAAACTAAAACAGGTTCTGATTTACTCTTACTTTTAACCGCCATTATTTGGGGATTTGCTTTTGTAGCCCAAAGAGCGGGAATGGAATATACAGGTCCGTTTACTTTTAATGCTTGTCGTTTTTTATTGGGTGCATTGATATTAATTCCATTGGTCATCAAGCAAAAACCAAAAAATTTTACCAAATTCTACTTACATCAATCCATCAAAGGAGGAATTGTTGCCGGTATATTATTATTTTGTGGTGCATCGTTGCAACAAATTGGTATTATTTATACTACAGCAGGAAATGCAGGATTTATTACAGGCTTTTATGTAGTTTTAGTTCCGTTTTTTGGCATTTTCTTTAGGCATAAAACAACAATCAATGTATGGGTAGGTGCTATACTTGCACTGGTAGGTATGTATTTTTTAAGTGTAACAAATATAGATGGTCTTGTAATTTCGAAAGGAGATTTATTAGTATTTTTAGGTGCATTTGTATGGGCGTTTCATGTATTAGTAATCGGGAAATATGCTCCAATAGCCAATGTAATAATTATAGCTGTAATTCAATTTTTTGTATGTGGATTGTTAAGTTTAGTATTTGCTGCTTATGCAGAACCATTTGCAATTGAGGGGATTATAGATGCTGGAATACCTATCTTATATGGTGGTATATTATCAGTTGCATTGGCATTTACATTACAAGTGGTTGTTCAAAAGCATGCTCATCCTTCGCTTGCTGCTATTATTTTAAGTTCCGAAGCCTTGTTTGCTGCATTGGGTGGTTGGTTAATCCTTAATGAATCAATGACAACAAGAGGAATATTTGGTTGTTTGTTAATGCTTTTGGGAATGATAGCTGCACAAGTTAATATTAATATTAAAAGACAAAAAATATGAAAAAATATCTTTTATTAATCATTATCGTTCTCATAAACAGTTTTTTTTGCTTTGATTCATCAGCACAAAATGATAAAACGAATTGGTTTAGAGATGCTAAATTTGGGATTTTTATTCATTGGGGTTTGTATTCGCAAATTGGTTATACCGAATGGTGTCAAAACCATTTTGAAATGCAGGCCGATGATTATACAACCCTTGCAAAAACATTTAATCCAATTAAATATGATGCTAATGCTTGGGCAAGTTTAGTTAAAGCTTCGGGTGCAAAATATTGTGTAATAACTTCAAAGCATCACGAAGGTTTTTCGATGTACGATACGCGCTTTTCTGATTATTCAATTATGCAAACACCTTACAATAAAGATGTACTTGGAATGCTTGCCATTGATTTAAAAAAAGAAAAGATAAATTTTGGCATCTATTATTCTGTAATGGATTGGCATCATCCTGATTATCTACCTCGCAGATATTTTGATAACAGAGCAGCTTCGACTGCTAACTTTGCTAACTACAAAACATTCTTTAAAAATCAGGTTGGCGAATTGATAGACAACTACCAGCCCAAGCTTATGTGGTTTGATGGTGAATGGGAAAATACCCACGATAGCCTCGAAACTGTTGATATTGTAAATATGATGAGGTCGAAAAAGCCTGATATTTTATTTAATAATCGTTTAAGTCGTTTCTCGTACGGCGATTTCAGAACACCAGAAAACACCGTTCCTGCTACAGGCTTTAAAGATGAAAGCGGAAAACCTTTAGTTTGGGAAGTTTGCCATACTATCAACGATAGCTGGGGTTATGATCCTTACAGTAATGAGTTTTTATCTGAACGCGATTTAATTCGTATGTTGATTGATATTGTATCAAAAGGAGGCAATCTGTTGCTCAATATTGGTCCAAAGCCTGATGGAAGCATACAAACAGAATTTATAGAACGATTGAATGGTATGGGTAAATGGCTTTCAAAAAATGGAGAATCCATCTATGGTACTGATGCTTCTATTTTTCCAAAGCTTCCATTCTATGGTCGCTCAACAACCAAAGACAAAAAAATATTTTTACACGTTTTTATGCAACCCAAAAATGGTATTTTATCTGTACCAATGTTGAAAAATAAAATAGTTAAAACTTATACATTAGCAGATTTAAAACCATTAGATTACAAAATCGAAAACAATCAAATCCAAATCAGTTTACCTAAGAATTCATTTGATATTAATGCCCATGTGATTGTAATTGAAACTTCTGAAAAACCTGAGATTGCCAATGTTTTGCCAATTTTTTCTACTGAAAATACGATTGAACTTAATTGTGAGAATGGAAGTATTCCTATGGAAAATAAGGACTTAGAAGCTGAACAATATTTTGATAAAATGCGCATCAGAAAATGGACTTCCAAGCAAAATGAAATAGGAATTGAGTGGAAATTTGAAACCACTAAAGAACAAATATTTAATATTCAAATTAATGCTGCTAATGCTTTTGAAAGATTTGGAAATGCAGTTTTCTACTTAGAAATTGACGAATGGTTCAAAGAAGGGCAATTAGTTCAGCGGCAACCTTGGAGTTTTGCAAATAAGTATGTTTATGAAGGTGTGGCTATAAATAAGGTTATATTAAAAGCAGGAAAACATACTATTCGTTTCAAAGCAAATCTCAAAGCCGAACAACAAATAATTTTTGATAGAATTGTATTAAAACCTGTAAAGTAATTCGGTATGCTATAAAACGAGCTTTAAAAACAGCGGTGGCTTAAGTAATTGCCTCAAATCGACCTGCGAAGCACGTCATTGCGAGCGAAGCGAAGCAATCTAATGTCAAAAACACATTTGTCCGAAACAAAACATATCAATTGCTGATTTTTAAAAATAAAAACTATGATAAAAGGCGGTTGTATTTATATCCTAACAAATAAAAACAAAACTACATTGTATGTAGGTGTAACTTCCGATTTAAAAAAGCGAATGTACCAACATAAAAATCATTTATTTAATAATTCATTTACAACACGGTACAACCTCGAACATCTGGTTTATTATGAAGTTTTTCATAATATTGTAGATGCTATTGCAAGAGAAAAACAACTAAAAGGAGGTTCACGAAAAAAGAAATTAGATTTAATTGATGCAACAAACAAAGAATGGAGAGATTTGTATGAAGAAGTATATAATTGGTAGAGATTGCTTCGTGCCTCGCAATGACGACTTCATGGTTTGTGTCATTGCCATTAAAAAGCCGTCCTTGCGAGCAAAGCGAAACAATTTCATTCAAATGGTGGAACGTCCTTGCGAGCAAAACGAAGCAATCTCATGCTACAAATAGTAAAAAAACAAACTGAATAAATTCAAAATTAATTAGATATGAATAAAAGAAAAATATTAATACTATTGATGACCGTTTTTGCTTTGAGCCTTTATTCTCAGGTAAATATTATACCAAAACCTATTTCAATAGTAGAAAAAGAAAGTGTTTTTGTTGTTGGCAACAATATAATAATTAATGTTATAGCCGATGACCCTGCTTTAGTTGATATGGTAAAACCATTATTATTTACTCTAAGTGAAAAAAAAGCAGATGGCGTTTTTAAAACTAAGTTTAATTCAAAATCAAAACTAAATAATATAGTTTTTCAAATAGATAGCAAACTGACAAACTTAGGAGATGAAGGCTATCAACTTTCTGTTACTCCTAAGAATATTCATATATCAGCTAACAATAAAGCAGGACTCTTTTATGCATTACAAAGTTTACTGCAATTAATTCCTATTGATACTAAAACTTCAAAAGATATTAAGATTCCTTGTGTTGAAATTACAGATATTCCTAAATTTCCATGGCGTGGCATGTTACTCGATTGTGGCAGGCACTTTATGGACAAGGCTTTTGTAAAACGTTACATTGATTTATTAGCTTATTACAAGATGAATCGCTTACATTGGCACTTAACCGAAGACCAAGGCTGGAGAATTGAAATCAAGAAATATCCAAAACTTACTGAAATTGGTGCTTGGAGAACTGAGGCAGACGGAAGCCGATATGGTGGATTTTATACGCAAGACGATATTCGTGAAATAGTTAGTTATGCTGCTGAAAAATTTGTAACCATTATACCTGAAATAGAAATGCCGGGGCATTCGGTAGCAGCTATAGCAGCTTATCCTTATTTATCCTGCACCGGAAAGCAAATAGATGTGGAAACACAATGGGGCGTTTTTAAAGATATTTATTGTGCAGGGAATGATTCTACATTTATGTTTATAAAAGATGTATTAACCGAGGTTATGGCTTTATTTCCTTCAAAATACATACATATTGGCGGTGACGAAGCCCCTAAGTTTCGCTGGGAGCATTGCAAAAAATGTCAGAACCGTATCAAAACAGAAAATTTAAACGGTGAACATGGTTTGCAAAGTTGGTTTATCGGACAAATTGATGCATTCTTGCAACAAAATAACAGAAAACTCATAGGCTGGGATGAAATACTCGAGGGTGGATTATCCAAAGGAGCTAGTGTGCAATCGTGGAGGGGAATGGAAGGTGCTATAGAAGCAGCCCGTTCAGGACATGATGCTATTGTATCTCCTACCAGTCATGCTTATTTTGATTATGATATTTCATCTATAAATCTTGAAAAAGTTTATTCTTTTGATCCTGTCCCTAAAGAGCTGAATACTGCTGAACAAACTCATATTCTCGGTGGTGAATGCAACTTATGGTCGGAGCATGCACCTCAGGAAAAGGTGGATGGCAGAATGTTTCCACGTATGCTGGCAATGAGCGAAGTATTATGGACCTATCCTAAAGAAAGAGATTTTACTGCTTTCAGAAAAAGAGTTCAGCAACAATATCCTGTTTTAAATGCAATGGGTGTAACTTATGGATTCGAACGTGATCCTTTGGTTTTAAATACAAAGACAAATATAGAAAAAAAAGAAATTTCTATCTCTATGGAAAAAGGTCAGGAGGGAACAGAGATATTTTATACGTTGAATGGAACAAAGCCTGATAGAAAATCAACGCTCTATACAACACCTATTATAGCTCATGATTCTTTAAAAATAAATATTGCTGTTCTTGCCAATACTTCTGAAAATGGATATTATTACGAAAGAGCATTTAAGATGAAAAAAGCCACCGGCTTTATCCCTTTATTGAAAACACCTTATGCTAAAAGTTATGCTGCAAACGGAGATGGTTCGCTGACAGATGGAATTTTAGGCACTCCCAATTTTAGAGATGGAAACTGGCAAGGATTTGAAGGTGATGATATGGTAGCAACGATAGATTTAGGGGAACAAACCGAGTTTTCAAGCATTTCATGTGGGTTTCTGCAAAGTACACCTTCTTGGATATTTTTTCCTCCCGAAACCGAATTCTTGGTTTCTGTAGATGGAGTAAATTACACCTCAACAGGAAAGGTAAATGCCCCCGAATCACCCAAAAATGTGGAATTACAAACAAGAAGATACCAAATAAGTTTTCCAATAAAAACCAAAGCAAGATACATAAGAGTTGCAGCCAAAAACATGGGTGTTTGTCCTGATTGGCATCCAGGAGCAGGTGGTAAAACATGGATTTTTGCTGATGAGATTATAGTGGAATAGTTGGGTCGTCTGGTGATTCCGAGTGATAGCGAGGAATCTCAAAATAAGTAATTTCTTTTTTATGAGATGCTTCACTTCGTTCAACATGACAAAAGAGATGTTATATAAAAAATCTGCGAGAACCTACGTTAAACTCTGCGGAACTTTGCGAGAAAAATAATTAATTAAAAACAAAATATATGAATACAAATTCAAACAACACAATGAAAGCAATGCCGATATTTTTGGCATTTCTATGTATGGGTTTTGGCGATGTAGTAGGCCCAATGGTAAGTTTAGCCAAAGAAACTTTCCAATTATCAACATTTATGGCACAATTGCTTCCATTGATGGGATTTATAATGTTCGGGCTGTTATCTGTTCCAATGGGATTGTTTCAGGACAGAAAAGGCAAGAAGTTTTTATTAACATTGGGGTTGTTGGTCGCATTTATTGGTTTGGTAATACCTATCATCAATGGTATGTACGGACCTATTGTTCAGTTTGATCCTACTTCCAATGCTAAATTTTATATTATATTATTAGCCATCTTATTTTTAGGTGCCGGAGCTACTATTCTTCAGGTATCAGGAAATCCTATCATGCGGGATGTTTCTCCGGAAGGAAAGTATTCAAGTAACTTATCATTCGGGCAAACGGTTAAAGCAGTAGGTTCTTCTTTAGGGTTTTTAATTCCTGCTTTTGTTGCTAAGCCATTGGGGCTCGATTGGACTGTTCTTTTTCCTATTTACGCAATATTAATTTTATTGGCTTATTTATGGGTAAAATCAACTAAGATTGAGGAGAAAAAAGATCTTAATTCAAACCCTGCTACTTTTAAATCTTGCTTTTCGTTATTAAACAATCCTTATATTTTAATGATGGTAATAGCAATTTTTCTTTATGTTGGAGCTGAAGTTTCAATGAGTTCGGGTGTGCCTTTATTGGTAAGCGAAAAGTATGGCATTGATTTAAAAGAATTAGGATTGGTATTATCGTGGGGTTTGTTTTTCTTTCCTATCTTTATAGGAAGATTGATTGGTGGATTTGTACTTCGCTATTTGCAGCCTAAAGTATTCTTGGTTTCTACCGTAATTATTTCGTTGATAGGAATTGTAATGATGTTTTTGGGAAGTCAGGCATTGGCTTTTGTTGGAATTGTATTGGTTGGACTTGGGTTTGCAAATATATTCCCTTTGGTTTTTTCGATAACTATTGATAAAATGCCCGAACGTTCTAACGAAATATCAGGTTTAATGATATCTGCCATTGTGGGTGGTGCTTTAATTCCTCCTGTATTTGGATTTGTAGCTGATCATACCAATATTTTAATAGGATTTTTAGTTCCAGCTGCTTGTTTGATTTATATATTATTTGTTTCTTTAACACATAAAAAAACAGCTTAACAACTTACCGATTATGAAATACGCTAATGATAAAAGAACTGTACTTACTTTAGATGCCGGAGGAACTAATTTTGTTTTCTCGGCAATATCAGGCAATAAAGAAGTGGTACAAGCTGTGTGTTTGCCTTCCAATGCAAACAATTTGAATCTTTGCCTTCAAACTATTAAGGATGGTTTTACGGCAGTAAAGCAACAATTAAAGCAGGAACCATCGGCCATAAGTTTTGCTTTCCCCGGTCCGGCTGATTATCCAAATGGAATTATTGGCGATTTAGCTAATTTGCCTGCTTTCAGAGGAGGTATTCCTTTGGGGGCAATGTTGGAAGAACTGTTTAAAATCCCTGTTTATATTAACAACGATGGCGATTTATATGCTTATGGCGAGGCATTGGCTGGTTATTTGCCTTACATCAATCAGTTGATGGAACAAATGGGCAATGAAAAGCGATTTAAAAATCTGGTAGGTTTTACTTTAGGTACTGGTTTTGGTGCAGGCATTGTTCGCAATGAGGAGTTATTTTTAGGTGATAATTCCAATGCGGCTGAAGTTTGGTTGTTGCGCAACAGAATCAATCCGGAAACCAATGCCGAAGAAGGGATTAGTATCAGAGCTGTCAAACGGGTGTATGCTGAAATAGCTAAAATAGATAGCAACGATTGTCCCGAACCTAAAGATATTTATGAAATTGGAATAGGCAATAAACCCGGAAATCGTGAAGCTGCCATAGAAGCGTTCAGGCAAATGGCTGTTGTGTTGGGCGATGCCATTTCTCACGTTCTTACGCTAACAGATGGTATTGCAATTATTGGCGGTGGAATAGCCGGTGCAAAAAGCTTGATACTACCTGCTTTGCTTCAGGAAATGAGAGGCAATTTTGTAAATTATAGCGGAATTACGTACCCAAGATTGGCACAAACGGTTTGCAATCTTGAAGATAATAATGAATTGCATACATTCCTGAAAGGCGAAACAAAAGAAATTCTAATACCCGGAACCCATCGCACACAACAATATGATGCCATGAAGCGTTTAGGAATAGGATTTTCTAAAATTGGCACAAGTTGTGCTATAGCTATGGGGGCATATAATTTTGCATTGAACAAATTAGATAAATATACTGATGCTTAAAAGATTTGCAAAAGCAAAGCTGATTAGCAACAGTAATACTGAGCGAATGAGTTTGAAAGTTCTTGCAAACTCATTCAGTCGAAGTATAAATTACTACAACGTAAAAGGATAAGTCTTTTTAATAAACTAAACTTAATTAAACATAAAAAAATGTCAAGAATATTAGTAATAGATGATGAACGTAGTATTCGCAGTACCTTACGCGAAATACTTGAGTATGAAAAATACATTGTTGACGATGCCGAAAATGGTGCAACTGCATTGGACTTAGTAAAAGCTAACAAATATGATATCATACTTTGCGACATTAAAATGCCTCAGATGGATGGTATGGAAGTGCTCGAAAAACTCTTGCCTCTTACGGATACACCTATTGTGATGATTTCCGGTCATGGAACGATAGAAACGGCAGTAGAAGCGATTAAGAAAGGTGCGTATGATTACATTTCAAAGCCACTCGATCTGAACAGGTTATTGATAACCATCCGCAATGGCCTGGATAAATCCACCTTGGTTGCCGAAACAAAAGTATTGAAGCGTCAGGTTTCGAAAACCTATGAAATGATAGGCAATTCTCCTGCTATCGACGATGTAAAAACCATTATCGAAAGAGTGGCACCCACTGATGCCCGTGTTTTAATTACCGGCAACAATGGTACCGGCAAAGAATTGGTGGCTCGTTGGCTGCACGAAAAAAGCAAGCGTGCCAATGCTCCTTTTATTGAAGTAAATTGTGCCGCTATTCCTTCGGAGCTTATCGAAAGCCAATTGTTCGGACACGAAAAAGGTAGTTTTACATCTGCCATCAAACAACGCAAAGGCGATTTTGAACAAGCCGATGGTGGTACTTTGTTTTTGGATGAGATTGGCGATATGAGCCTGTCTGCTCAGGCTAAGGTATTGCGGGCTTTGCAGGAACATAAAATTACCCGAATTGGTGGCGAAAAAGAAATTAATGTAGATGTGCGTGTAATTGCGGCTACCAATAAAAACCTGAAAAACGAAATTGCCAACAATACTTTCCGCGAAGATTTATACCATCGCTTGAGTGTAATACTTATCGAAGTTCCTTCATTAAACAGCCGGATAGAAGATATTCCGTTATTGGCCGATTATTTTATTGCCGAATTCTGCCAGCAGCAGGGGAAACCTTTGATGCAATTTGAAGCAACCGCCATTGAAGAACTACAAAAGATAGAATGGACTGGCAACATCCGCGAACTGCGCAATGTAGTGGAGCGGCTCAACATTCTTTGCGATAATGTAATTACGGCAGAAGATGTAAAGAAATATGCACACCCCTTAAAACGAAATTGATAATCAGTTTGTAAAGTTTATAAAGTTCTTAAAGTAAAAAGTGGCTACACATTGTGTGAGCCACTTTTTTTATGGGATAAATTTGATTTGTAAATTACTGTATAAGGCAGTGCCTCGTTTATACACAGGTTTTTAGTCTATCAAACACTATTCCTTCACGAACTTACTTATAAAAGCGTTACTATCATTATATACTTTTACAACATAAATTCCACGGGCAAATTGAGCAATATTAAACTCTGTTTGTTGTTTTGTAATGGCTTGTTGTAGCAAAAGTTTGCCTTGCATATCATAAATTGAAATTGTTGTGTTTTGCAGGTTTTTTAATTGCGGCAAATCTATGATTAGTTTATCGATGGCTGGGTTGGGATAAATCTTTATTTTATCAGAGATTTCATTCTTAACTATTCCTACAGAACCCTGAGGAACCACTGTTACAGATATTATAGCATTTGGAGATTTCTGTAAATAAGATGAATCGCAATAGGTATTTGTACATCCTACGGAATCTATGATAGTAAGACAAATATTATAATATCCTGTTGTATTGTACGTATGAGATGGATAAGCAATTGTATCATGCGTTCCATCGCCCCAGCTCCAGTTATAATGTAATGGCTGAATACCGGATGCATTGTTTACAATAAAGTAATGATGTAATACATTTGTATCAGCAACCAACGCAAATTGTGCTGAACAATTGGGCACAAAAGGATTAACAGTAACATATAATGATGATGAAGCACCATCACCGCATGAATTCGTTCCTTTAACAGTTATATTTCCAGAAATGGCTGAAGAACTATAATTAACAATTATACTGTTTGTTGAACTTATACCTGTTGCACCGCTTGGTAATGTCCATATATAAGAAGTAGCACCCGGAATTGCTGGAACTGAATACTGAACATTTTGTTGACCTGCAATTATACTGCTTATTCCACTTATGGCTGCAGTATTTACTAGCAGTGGATTTACAATTACAGCAAATGATGAACTTGCTCCATCACCACAGCTATTATACCCTTTTACAATAATATTACCTGAAACTGCTGATGTTCCAAAATCAACAGTTATGCTATTTGTAGAACTTGTTCCAGTAGTTCCATTGGGGAGAGTCCAAATATAAGATGTTGCATTGGTAATTGAAGGTACAGTATATGATACAGAATTTTGACCTTGACAAACAGTTGTTAAGCCTGATATAGCACCAGCATTTAAAGGAAGTGGATTAACAGTTATTGCAATTGTTGCAGTAGTACCATCACCACATATGCTATGACCTTTCACTGTAATATTTCCTGATACAGCATTTACTCCAAAGTTAACTGTTATGTTATTTGAATCACTTGTTCCCGTTACTCCAATAGGTAATGTCCAAATGTAAGATGTTGCATTTGCAATTGCAGGCACTGTGTATATTATAGCATTCTGATTTTGGCATACTGTAGTATTTCCAGATATAGTTCCTGCATTTGCAGGAATACCACTTACAATAATAGGTAAAGTAGAGGATACTCCGTTACCACATGTATTAGAACCTTCTACTGTTATATTTCCTGAAACTGCTGATGTTCCATAATCAACAGTTATACTATTTGTAGAACTTGTTCCATTTGCTCCATTGGGGAGAGTCCAAATATATGATGTTGCATTGGCAATGATTGGTACAGTATATGTTACATTATTTTGTCCCTGACATACTGTTGCTAAGCCTGATATAGCACTAGCATTTAAAGGAAGTGGGTTTACATTAATTGCAAGTATTGCAGAGTCTCCATTACCACATGCATTATGACCTTTCACCGTAATATTTCCTGCTACAGCATTTGCTCCAAAGTTAACAGTTATACTATTTGTAGTACTTATTCCCGTTGCACTAAAGGGTAGTGTCCAAATATAAGATGTTGCATTTGCAATTGCAGGAACAGTATAAATTACGGCATTTTGTCCCTGACAAACTGTTGTTAAGCCTGTAATTGTTCCTGTATAAGAAGGCAGTAGATTTACAGTTATTGCAAATATAGAGGAATCACCATTGCCAGAAGTATTGTGCCCTTTTACAATAATATTACCACTTATTGCATTTGTACCAATATTAACGGTAATACTGTTAGTATTACTCGTTCCGCTAACACCATTAGGTAATGTCCAAATATAGGAGGTGGCATAGTTAATTGGAGGAACAGTATATGTAATTGCTGTCTGTCCCTTACAGACAGTTGCCGGTCCGGATATTGCACCTGCGGAAGCCGGAACATAAGCAGCAACAGTAACAGTCATTGTAGATGTTGAACCAATTCCACATCCATTTACACCATTAACTTTTATTAAACCAGATTGTGCGCTGTCTGAAAAATTAACATATATTGTATTGGAATCACTTATTCCACTGGAACCATTTGGTAATGTCCATACATAAGAGGAAGCTGTTGGAATAATGGGGGTTGTATAAACTATATTTGTTTGACCGGCTACTACAATTGAACTACCACTAATGGCAGCAGCAGCTCCTATGTTATTATCAACTATAACTTTTGTTGAAACAATAGGATTGGCTATGCCATTTATTGTACAGCTTAAATAATACATGCCTGACATTGCAGTAGTAGCATTATTACTTACAGTAGGATTTTGTAAATTTGAGGTAAACCCGTTTGGCCCTGTCCAACTATATGAAATTGTATTAGAAGGAAGACCTACATTCCATCCAATTGGAGTATGAAGCTGAAGAATACCCCCTGTACAATGAGGGCCATTATTCGTTGCCGGTAATACTCCACCATGGGTGGTTTTTAATATTGTTCCATTAGCACCAACAACATAGCCTGTAACAGTATCCGTAAAATAAACAGATTTCAATACTCCGGGATATACAGAATTTTCTTCTCCCGTCCAGGTATTTCCCCCGTTTACCGTTTTTATAATCGTACTATTATTTCCAACAATATAACCAATATTGGCATTAACAAAAAAAACGGAACTCAAAGCTAAACTGGTATTAATAGTTTGACTTGTCCATGTTGTTCCACCATTTGTAGTTTTATAAAAATTATTTAAACTTACAATAAAACCGGTAGTTGAATTTACGAAATATATTGATTTCATTGTTGTAGAGATACCTCCTGTAATATCTGACCAGACAGTATCTCCTGCCTGCCTTTTAAATATTCTTGCATATCCGCATATATATGTTGTATGATTATTGTTGACATAAACACAATACAAGGGATTATATGTGCCCGAATTTTGAGCTGTCCATGTTGCTCCGCCATTGCTTGTTTTTAATATTGTTCCATAATCGCCCACAATATAACCGTTACTGGCATCAATAAAACAAATAGAATTTAAAGTCTGGGTGGTTCCTGAAGGTATTAATGTCCAGTTTATGCCACCGTTTGTTGTTTTTAATATTGCCCCATTATAACCTACAACAAAACCTGTATCAGCAGCCAGAAAAAACACAGCATTATAATGATTTGTTAATGTATTTGCTAACGTATTCCAGGAATTTCCTCCATCAGTAGTCTTTAAAATGGTTCCTGAATTACCAACGGCATAACCGGTATTTGAATTCGGAAAGATGACGGCATTTAAGCCCGAAGTATTCCCATAGTTTTTAGACATCCAGTTTGTTCCGCCATCATTGGTTTGCAGCATACATCCTGAAACACCTATGGCAAAACCTTTATTCGAATTGATAAAATAAACCGAACTTAAGGTGTTAATTGGACTTGGCAACGTTTGATTTGTCCAGGTAATCCCACCATCAGTAGTTTTTAAAATAGCATTACCAGTTATACCAAATCCTGTAAGTGAATCAGTAAAATAGATTTGAGTAAAAATTTGTGCAACATTATTGTAAGTCCAGTTAGTTCCTCCATTAGTTGTTCTATAAAACGTTTTATTATTAATATAACTAGCAGATATAAATCCAATATTTTTATTAATAAAAAAAAAAGCATTAATACTAATAGTTGAAAATTCTACTGCTCCCCATGTTGTACCTCCATCTGTAGTTTTTATATAACCTGGAGTTGTTCCAGCCTGTACTATATATCCAATTTTAGCAGAAGTGAAACAAACCTTTGTAAATTGTGCCCCTAGATTAGTTGAAGTCCATGTATTTCCTCCGTTTGTAGTCTTTAAAAAATAACCCGAACCCACTGCATATCCTGTATCAATAGTAGGAAAACAAACAGAACTTAAGTTGTATAAAGTTGAGGTATTTTGCAAAGTCCAGGTATTTCCTCCATTGGTGGTTTTAAGAATACTCCCTTTTTCACCAACAACAAAACCAATATTGGAATTGATAAAATAAAGTGAAGATAAGTTATTAGAAGTTCCAACTGGTATCGTTGTCCATGTATTTCCTCCATTTACAGTTTTATATATTTCTAACCCTTTTAATGCATAGCCTGTAACTGAATCTGTAAATTGCAAATTACTCAAATTTGCTCCTTGTGGTTTAGGATTTTGCCATTCCCATTGTGCATTAGTAATATTACTTAATAATATTGCAATCATTAAAATGTAAAGCTTTTTCATATTTTATCTTTATTTATTGATTAATTCATTTTTTCAATACTTAGGAAAATACAATCCTAAATATCCTGCAAAAAAAAATACTTTAATATGTATATACTTCTACCAAATTCACTCTTTCCCTGCTTATTATATCCTACTGATAAATGTCATACTTTTTCACCCGACAAATGTACAATAATTTTAATATCCTGTATATTTTTTAACAAAAATCCCAAAACAGAAATAGCCTTCGCTAAGGCTTTTTCATTTCCTTACGAATCAACTACTTTAAGCTTCCAAAATATGCGATTGAAAGCAAGAATTTTTGGGAATAGTGCTTCGCAAGCTTGAAATGCTTTAGTCCATTTTGGGAATAGTGCTTTGCATGTCTGAAAAGCCTTAGTCATTTTTGTGAGTAGTAGTTAAGGGTTTAAATGAATTGTAATTTGCCCGTCAGGGCATTAAAATCAATAGTAGAAAAATAATAATAACTATTTTAGATTGTCCTTAGGACATAAACATTTAAAATAAAGAATTAGAAGTTAATTCCCTACGGGAAATAGTCCAATTATCAAACAACAGTCAATTTATATTAATCTCCTACAATATACTACGGCGAAAATTGCTTAACTTAATGACATTGCTCTTCGGGTTTTAAAGACAGTTGATAAAGTTTATAAAGTTAAAAAGTGGCAACGTTTTCAGTAAGCCACTTTTTTTGTGGGATAACGGTTGTTAGCTTGCTATCAGGCGGGGAGTGCAGAGTTCCTTTTATGACTGTCTCACCAAAGGCGATGATCAGCATACCAAAATAGTTTATTATTGTTATTTATGAATTGGAAGGTATTTTACATCTGTTATCTTTTATCGAATGTAACATAGCATAAAAGTGAAAATGGTGAAGATGTAAAAGAGTATAAAATGCTTTATTTCCTAATTCTTTCAATTTCGTCTTATTAAGAAAGAGTCAAGCATATTTCAGAATACAACTTTCATTAAAAGGAAAATGAATAGTTGGAGTGTGATTTAAATTCGTACTCCAATTAATAAAAAAAGATAAAAAAAGAAAGAAATAGATTAATTAATCAAAAACTCCTCATTGCTCTCACATATTTTGTGTTATTTTTTACATTTCCAGATTGTTGACCAAACTGAGTACCAAGGATAAAACATTGAATCCAAGCATTGTTACTAGTAGCTTCACTGGAACTCCAATAATAACCAGTGGTCATACCTCCAATTTGAAATTGATTTAATCTAAGTTTGTCAAGTTCATCTTTACTTGGTAAATACCAGTCATTATACCCATTTAATACTAGACTTTTACAAACTTTAGCAGCAATATTTGTTTCAGAACATCCATTCATAATAGCAATTGAATTTTGATTGCCAGTACCTAATGCCGTTCCATTTGCACCACTAATACTTATAGTGTTACAACCCCAATATAAACTCCCCTGATCAAATGTAGGTACAATTAAACCATGTGTTACTGTTGAATCATAACCTGGGTCATCAGGTTGTAGAATATAAGCTATTACACCACCTTGGTATGTTTCTCCAATTTTTAACTGGTTCTTTACACAACGAACAGAAAGTCCAGCTCGTTTACCACCACCACCACCACTTAATAAATTGTTATTAGAATTGTATAGATACATACTTGTAGCATAATTTTCTGGGTTATGATATATTTCATTAAAGCTCCACCAACTCCCTCCAAATCCAATATCTGAGTATGTTCCGCCATATAAACGGATACCTCCGGGTAAAGCAGTAAAACCTGATTCGTTAGTAGCTGTATTTGGAGAAGGCCAATGTGATATACCAACTTCTTTAATTTTGTCAGCAATACTATCATATAAATAATTTTTTAAAGTATACCAGTCATAAACAGAAGGAACATGCCATCCACTTGGGCATAAATTACGATAATCAGCTACTGCATAATAATTATATAACCTGCCATAAATTGTTGAATTGCTTGTATCATCATTATAATTACAATAACCACTGGATGTAGCAAAAGACCATGAATTATAAGTAATTAAATTAGGTATAGTATCACCATTGTTGAAACGGGTAGTTTTAAGATTTTGTTTCAGCCATATTTGCTCTCCTATTGTTACAGCATCATAAATATTACTGTCAACATCAAAAATTTTTGTAGAAAAAATTATTTCATTACCATAAACAGTACCTATACTGTTTGTAGCATACGCTCTTACATAATATAATGTATTTGACACAAGCCCTGTAAGATTACTACTGAAAGTACCTAAACCTGTTCCATCTGTTGTTAGATTATTGATAATTGTTGGATTCTTTTTATTGTTCCAACATACTCCACGTGAAATAATAGCTGAGCCACCATCCGTACTTACGATTCCACCACTTATTGCATTTGTTATTCCAATATTGGTTGCACTTTGCGTTTTTATTGTTGCCAATGTTTTACCTTTAATACAACGTAATGAATAAGCATTATTTTTCTGTTTTATTAATTTATCAACAGTATCATTGTTATAATTCATACCTCTTATTAATATATTTCCTGTTGCAGAATCAATGCTTGAACTCCACCAATAACCTTTTGTGCCTAAGCTGGAGAAACCACCAGTATTATTACGATTACCCCCAGGCAGGGCTGTAAATGCCACACTGTTAATAGCTGTATTAGGACTTGTCCAATGTGTTGTGCCAATTTCTTTTAGTTTGCCTCCAGCAATTGTTTCACCACCTAAATAAGTTGTAAGTTCTGTCCAATCTGCATTGGTTGGTACTCGCCAGCCATTTGGGCATAAAAAACGAGAATCTGCCAGAACATAATAATTATATAATTTACCATAAACCATAGCAACGTTGCTATCATTATTATAATTGCAATATGCTGCTGTTTGTAAATAATACCAGTCAGAATTATTTGTAACATTTGCAATTGTATCTCCATTTCTAAAATGCTTTGTTTTTAGATTTTGTTTCATCCAAATTTGATTACCTATCGTTATTCCTTCATAAGTATTATTATCAATATCTAAAGTTTGTGTTGAAAAAGTTATTTCATTACCATAACCAATTCCCAAATTTGTAATAGCAAAAGCTCTTACATAATATGTTTCATTTTGACTAAGGCTTAAAAGAGTTGCAGTAAAAGTTCCGTTTCCACTTCCACTATTTATTATACTATCAGTTATTGTAGGGGACTTCTATAAATTAATTCTTTGTTATTCAGATAAATATAGGTATATTTGCATATAAATAAATGCAAAAAAAGATGTCATTACAAAAATATAAAACAAAAGGCGAAAAAGGATTATTTGA
>Ga0247840_10004660_pt1 | contig 21428 bp, 22 predicted proteins | sample LaCruzMarch2015__FD_192404 | JGI IMG/M metagenome (GOLD analysis project Ga0247840, IMG submission 192404) | Freshwater microbial communities from meromictic Lake La Cruz, Castile-La Mancha, Spain - LaCruzMarch2015_17m | ecosystem: Environmental > Aquatic > Freshwater > Lake | place: Spain... | reverse complement strand
GCATAATTGGAAAAACTAATGAAAGTCTAGTGTCCTCTCTCCAAAACGAAGTAAAACTTAAGAAATCTCTCATTTTAAATGACGAGATTCTCCACGTTTGTCGAGATGACACCTACAACAATTTTTTGGCTTTGTATAAGAACTGTTGCTAGAAAATGAAAAAATCGATTTTTACGTCACTTTTGCTTGACCAAAAGTAACCAAAAGTCAAGTCTGCTGAGATTTTACTACTCCAAATTCATTTCGCTAAGATGTTTCGCAAACTCGCTACGCTCAAACAGTGCGAGAAATCTCAGTTCGAAAAGCACGAACGCAACTTCTAAGCTCAATTTCATCTTACGCTTAACGTAAAATCTCAAGGACGCTTAAAAGTCAAAACAACAATTTCTTTTAATATAAACACGATTTATTGTACAATTACAGTGATATTTTTAGTTAGCGTATTTTTTACTCCAAACTCATTTTTATAGGTGAAACTCACGCTCACAACACTGCTCCCTTTATCCTGCGCCGTAATCAAACCACTATTTGAAACAGTTACATGTGTATTTGAAGATTGATACACTAACTTTCCTAAACTGATGGTATCATTTTTTCCTGACATGACAGGTTCACACCACGCTTGAAGTGTAAAACTCTCTCCAAGCTTAAGAATAACTGTTGAAGAGGAGGTATTCAGGGTTAAAATTGGCGTGGTAGTACTGATAATTCTACCAGAGTTAACACCGGATTTAACCAATTTAACAAACTTATCTCCCCTTGCATTCACTGCCATTCCAACACCTATCTTGCTTCTTGTTAACATATAGTTCATATCATAGTAATCTCCATTGCTGTTACCTGCAACAAAAACAACCATTCCATTGTTCACTAATTCAAGATTTCGTGCTACAAGTTCCTTACCATAATTGTCTACGACATAAAAAGTCGAGCTACCACTATCTGTTTGTACCCAATAGTTATTGTATCTGTTAGAAAAAATTGATTTTCCCCCTTGAGATGTTACAACCGCACTATTACCAATTACAAAGGATTTTGAAATGTCATTTGGAACGATTGTCATATTTTCACCTGAATGAAAATTATAGGAAGTTGCTCCGTATAAAAGTGTCGGACTATTTTCAATGGATTTTAAAAGTGCAGCAACAAAGTAAGGGCTAGAACCTGTTACAATATAGCAGTGGATACCAGCACTCCTTAAGCGTTGTAATACATCAAGTTGTCTTAAAAAAATGGTGTTTTCTGGCGAAAACTCAGGTGTCTTAGCGTAAGCTGTTACAAGTTGGGTATAGGTACCTACATCCATTCCATTTACAAAGCTTGTCGAGTTCAAAACATAGTTTTCAAACCCATCCGTCGCAACATTGGTACGTCCTTCAAGCATTTCTACCATATTGTAGACACCTTGCTGCCACCCTACTTCGCCTCCACCACTCACATTAGGAATAGAGGTATTTTGCCAAGTAGGAAATACTTTACCACTCACCTGTGTATAGTTTTGAGCCCCCCAAGTGAATAAATCAGCCTGACCTGAGAGCGCGTACTTTGCTTCACCATACTTTCCTGTTTCAATCTGAAAATTAGGCAAAATCTCATCAGCAAGCGTTCCATCCCAATCAAAAATGGCTATGGGATACTCTATATTTTTTGACTGTTCAATCATATTTTCTATTTTCTGTAATTGTTTAACTTGATTGCTATCATTTAAATTCCAATGGGGATACTCTGACCCCGAGGGAGTAGCACACCAAAGTAGCGTTGAAGTTATAAATACCATAAAAAAAATAAGCATTTTTTTCATAATTCCTCCTCGTTTAATTAGTTTTTTAAATTATATCATCAACTTATTGATTTATCAAACAAAAAGAAGTATATAATTCATATAAATTGTGCTTAATTTTACGTTGACAAAAGCAAAAAATTACGTTAAAGTATAGTTATACAAAATCAATTTATTACTTCTGTGCCCTGCTTAATTAGGGAGGAAAAATGAAAACAAAAGGAAAATTCTTACTGAGTAGAATGACATATTATGCTGAGGAGATTGCTAGGCTCTATGAGAGCGAGGAAAAAAAGGCTAAATTTGCACATTCAACAGCAAGAAACATTATCAAACAACTTAAAATTTACGAGCTTCTTCTTCAAGAAATACACTTGGAAAGTGCACAAAATTACGCTGTCAGAATCCATGAAATGATTGAAGAACTTGCAACCACGCAGGAAAAAATTACAGAAGAATATGAACTCAAAAACAGTAAGGAGATTAAATGAAATACAATATTAGAAAACTCAATCCATTTCTTGTTGCCGTTCCAGATATTGGGGTTGGAGTCTTTTGGGCTTTAAGTGGAACTGTTGCACCTTGGATTATCTATTCCCACACCAATTCGAATTTCCATGCGATGTTGATTATGTCGATGGGAGCATTTACAGGAATTTTTATGCAAATTATTTCAGGTATACTCAGCGATCGAACCAAATTCTCTCTACGTTGGGGAAAACGTACCCCCTGGATTCTTGGAGGGGTTCTCGTTGCAGCCATAGGTATGGTTTTTTGGTCGATTGTACCTAGCTATGCACTTCTATTTATTGTCGCCTTTATCACCTATGCTGCAGTCAATTTTTATCAAGGTCCCTATTATACTATGGTAATGGAAGTGGTCGATAGAGATCAGATTGGATATGCCAATACTTTAGCAAGAACCACTGCTCAAATTGGAGCAACCGCTATATCCTTTGTCAGTGCCATGATATTTCTTAAGTTTGGATCTTTAACCACATGTATTATCATAGCGCTCTTTCTTATTGTTCCAACATTTATCATTTTACCCAATATACTTAAAGAACGGCCTGAAAACATTGTCGCTGTCCCTACTTATAAACTCTCAATGGATTTTGCAAAATATCCCCGAGTCCTTCAACTTTTTGCGGCTACGTTTTGCTTTTTTGCAGGGTATGCATGTCTAGTACCTATGCTTACACCTCACTTTGTAAACTACCTGCATTTTTCAAAAAAGGATGTAGGCATTGCGATGACACTTTATGGATTTACAAGTATTTTCTACGGTATATTAGCAAGCCGTGTCAATGATAAGTTTAATAAAAAGAAGGTCTATATTGTCGCATCAACGGCCTTTTTTATTGTATTTGTATCTGGAAATCTTATCCATCACTCTACACTTGCATTATATATCTTTATGGGATGTGCAGGGGTAACTTTTTTAGCAACACAAATTTCCATCTATACCCTACTTCCTGAAGTTGCTCCTAAAGAAAGATTAGGAGAGTTTCAAGGTATCCTCAATATGTTCATCTCCCTTTCTCAATTCATTATTATGATTGTGATGGGAAAAGTAATGGATATGGGAGGGGCAGGTATTTTATACCCAATTGGGGGAGTTATTGTATTTTTTGCCATTCTCATTATGCTACCTAATATCAAAGAGCGTAGAGAAAATTCTGTTGCACTATAAAATTTAAAAAAAGGAATTATTATGAGATACTACACACTACACAGTCCCACTACAACACTTATTATCTCTCAAAATGCAGAAAAGCTCCCTGAAATACTCTACTGGGGAGCTCCCTTTGTGTTAAACACAGATGAGGAACAGACACTTACAGCACTCCATTGTAAGCCTGTTCCTCAGGCTTTTTTAGATGAGACAGTCCCCTTTACTCTACTTCCAACACTCGGGCAAGGCGACTTTCATACCTCAGCACTCATGGGAAACAATAAGGGGAATGGCTGGGCACCTCAATTTAAAACGCACTCTATTGCTCAAATCAAAAATGGTCTTATGATCATTTTACAAGACGAAATTGCGGCATTTGAAGCAACCCTTTCTTTAAAACTCACTGAAACAAATATCTTAGAAAGCGCTCTTTCTATCAAAAATATTGGCCATCACCCCTACTATCTCGATACCCTTCTTCACTCGCTTAAAATACCCGCTGAAATGTCCGAAACACTACAATTTGATGGCAGATGGGTTCATGAATTTCAAGTTGAGCGCACAAAAATAGGTTCAAAAACACTGCTTATTGAAAATCTAAAAGGACGTACTTCCCATGATAATCCCCCTTACTTAATTGTTGGAGAGGCTGGATTTAGTGAGGATAAGGGGTGCGTTTATGGTTTCCATCTCGCATGGAGTGGCAATCATATGATGAAACTCTCTACACTAGCTAATGGTGAAAAAGCATTTCAGGCTGGAGAAAAGCTCCTTCCCTTAGAAATTTCTCTCAACCCAGGCGAGAGTTATCATGCGCCAACGCTGCTTGCTACATTTTCAAATTCAGGCTTAAACCCCATGAGCCACAACTTTCATAATTATATCAGAGAGTCCTCTCGACTTGCTCAGCACACCCATGCTTACCGACCTATTCATATCAACACGTGGGAGGCATTCTATTTCAATCACTGCGTAGAAACCTTAAAGAATTTGGTTGATAAAGCGTGTTACATTGGAGTGGAACGTTTTGTTCTTGATGATGGATGGTTCATCGGTAGAACTCATGAACGTGCTGCACTTGGAGATTGGGAAGTGGATAGAAATAAATACCCTAATGGTCTTGATGAAGTCATCTCCTATGTGAATGAAAAAGGAATGGAATTTGGTCTATGGTTTGAGCCTGAGATGGTAAATTTAGATTCAGAACTTTTCAGAAAACACCCTAACTGGATTCTTGAGATTCCGGGATATGTTCAAAAATTAGGACGGTATCAATATGTTTTAAATCTTGATATCCCTGAAGCAAGCAACTATATTTTTGAAAGCATTCAAACACTGCTTTCAAAACACTCTATCGGATATATCAAATGGGATATGAACCGTGATTTAGTTCAAGCAGGTAACGCACAGGGAAAACCCACTATGCATAAGCAAATTTTGGCAACCTATGCGCTATTTGACCGCATAAAGCGAGCATTTCCTCATGTTGAGATTGAGAGTTGTTCAAGCGGTGGAGCACGCGTAGATATGAAAATTTTAGAGTATACCAACCGTTTCTGGACAAGTGATTGTAATGATGCCTTTGAAAGGCAGTCTATTCAAAAAGGGTTTAGCTATTTCTTCCCTATCGAGCTTATGGGATCACATTTTGGACCTGAAAAAGCCCATTCTACTAACCGACTTGCCACAGTTGAATACCGTATTCTCACCGCATTTTTTGCCCATTTAGGATTTGAGCAAAATCTTCTTGAGCTCAGTGAAAATGAGTGTGAAACACTCAAAACATATCTCACACTATATAAGAGATATCGTCCACTACTCCACTCTGGCGACTATTATCGCATTGATAGCTTAGAAAAGGGGAAGAACATCTATGGTGTGGTCTCAAAATCCCAAGATGAAGCCCTCTTTTGCATTACACAAAATTTCATACAAGAGAGAATGCTCCCCTTCCCTCTTAAGCTGAATATGTTAGAAAAAAATGCTAACTACCTTCTGTCGGTTATAAATAGCCAAGAAAACACAGGATATCTCATGAAAAAAACTGCCCCTATCATGGAACTTAAGGATATAATACTCTCTGGAGAAATCCTTGAAAAAATAGGGCTCACACTTCCTATCATGCATCCAGAAACAACTCTACTCATTCACTTAATAAAAATATAAGGAGAAATACATGTATTTAGGCGTTGATTACTACCCAGAACAGTGGGACTACGAATTTATTGAAAAAGATTTATCAAGAATGGTTGATTCTAACATCAATTGTATTCGCATCGCAGAGTTTGCTTGGCACCTCATGGAACCTACCGAAGGAAATTTCCAATTTGAATTTTTTGCTCACATATTAGAGCGAGCAAAAGCCTATAATATCCATGTTATGTTGGGAACGCCCACTGCTACACTCCCTGCATGGATGGCAAAAAAATATCCCTCGATGCTCTCTATAGATGAGTTCGGTATTAAGAGACACTTTGGGGGAAGACGGCAAGCCTGTTTGAATGCCCCAAGTTATCTTGAAAAATGCCATATCATCACAGAAAAAATGGCACACGCATACAAAGGATTTTCTAATGTTATCGGATGGCAAATTGATAATGAGCTAGGACACGAAGGAAGCGATTGGTGCTACTGTGAACATTGTGAAGCACAATTTAGAATATTTTTAAAAAACAGATATCACACCATAGAAAATTTCAATGATAAAATAGGGTCTGTTTTTTGGTCACAAACCTATAATACATTTGATGAAGTGGAGCTACCACGCCCTACCATTCCAGCAAAAAATCCTGGATTTATGTTGAATTTTTATCAATTCAGAGCAGAAACCATTACCCGTTTTGTACAAAATCAGGCTAAACTTTTAAGAGAAATCCTTCCTAGCCACCAGTTTATCACCCACAACTATCCGGGAGATTATTACAATAAAGCACAAAATTTCACAGATATTTCTAATCATCTCGATGTGGTTGCCCTCAATAACTACCCTGTATGGGGAGGACTTGAAAAGCCTGTGGAGTACGGAAAAATTGCCATGAAGCTTGACCAAACACGAGGATTTTTAAATGGTAAACACTTTTGGATTACTGAACAACTCATTGGAGCTCAAGCTCATACCATGATGGGGTACCTTCCAAGACCTAATCAAGCAAGACTTTGGTCATGGCAAGCCTTACTGCATGGATGCAACCACCTGATCTATTTTAGATGGCGTACCGCTACTAAGGGGGCTGAACAGTTTTGCTATGGCGTGCTTGACCAAGATAATAAAAATGGACCACGGTATTTTGAAATGAAGAGAGTGTTCGAAGAGGCAAAAGCCCATGAAGCGGCCATTAATCTTCCTATTAAAAATGATGTTGCCCTTTTATATGACCCAAACAATATCTATGCTTGGAAAATTCAACCACAGTCTACAGCTTTTGATGCTCAACACGAACATTTTAGGCTATATCAAGCCTTTCAACGTATCAATGTAGGCGTTGATGTGATTGACATCCGTCAAGATATTTCTAACTATAAAATTCTCTTACTCCCTGCACCAATGTTACTGACAAAGGAAGATATTGAGAGATTAAAAGCCTTTGCTTCTTCAGGAGGAACCATTATTTCGAGTTTTAGAGCTGGAATAAAGGATAGAGATAATTCAGTCTATTTTAACCAACCAAATCCTTGGCTTGAGATAGTAGGTGTGAAAGCATATTATATTGAATCCTTAGGTATTGGTCACTCAGCGAGTGTACAGTGTACCTTCTCCCCTTCAAAATACCATGGGACTGTATGGCGCGATATGCTTGAGATTGTTGAAAATGATGTCACATCCCTACTGGATTATACCGATGAATTTTCAGATTACTCCGCTTGTACAAAAAGGTTTTTTGATAAAGGTGAAATCATCCATGTGGGAACAGGAATCTCAGAAGGGTCATTCTGGATTGAACTTGCTATTTCTGCTGCACAGAAACATCATCTTGACTATATTTTATCCCCTTATGGTGTTGAAGTTATTACAAAAGGAGACAAACGATTTATTTTGAATCACAACGATAAGAGACTCAAGTTTGAAGGAAAAATGCTCAACCCTTATGAAGTTTGTATAGAATAAAAAACCCCCACTTCAGCGAAGTGGGGGTTTTTTAATGCTGATAAGTCGTTAGTAAATTGAGTTTTCCATTGATTATACCTTCTTGAGTTGAAGGTGTATTAAGTTGGATAACATGCCCATAACTCTTTCCTACTGTTGAGGCAGTATACATCTGATTAAGTTTATATATTTGATTATCAAGCGGGACAAGAGTTGTTACATTATCACTTGTTACTGTGATGCTTGATATCCCCTGCCACTGACCTTCCGATTGCATATATACTAGAATATAATCTGAAAAATCACTAGCCGATTGGAAATCAAAATATACATTTAACTTTGATGTGGGTGTCTTTCCCACTTCTATCTCGCCTATATCCCAAACAGATTGAGACATGGCAAATTTCAAAGAAAAAGCAGGTGTACTAGGAGCAGAACTAATGGTTGCATTTACTGTGACTACTCCATTTTTTTGAGCAAATCCAATTCCAAAAACGATTAGAAAAACTGCAAGCGTTAGGTTTATTTTCATTTTTTCTCCTAGCTATAATCTGTCACAGAAAATACAATTGATCCAGTCGTAGTGCCTGCTGTTGTTGGAATATTTGGACCACTCTGTGAATTAATATTATAGGTGTTGGGAAACCTAAAAGTCATTGTATCAGAAATATCACCTGAATAACTGCTCGTGTTCTTATAATTTTGAGCTGTTGCATTGTTCAAATTCATCACATAGGTACTCCCGTCAACTGTATAATCTAGCTCTTTTAGTCCTAACCAATTACCACTAACACTATACTGTATTTGATACGTATTACTCACTGCAGTTGTGGTTGATAAATTAACCGTTGCACTTCCAGAAAGGTATCGATTTATCTCCCCAGAAGGTCCCCACGCGGTATCACCACTCAAAGCAATAGAAGGCTTTCCAAGTGCAATTGTTCCTGCTATTTCATATTGTTGTACATTCGTTGCAAGGATAATTGACCCACATATCAGTAGAGCACTTAGAAAAATTCCCCTTCTTCTCACTTTTTCCTCCTAAAAATTATGAATTATAAGTCGTTGTAAATGTGATTTTACCAATCTGTTGAGCTCCAGTTGTTGCTACTGTTGGATAGTTCGTTGTATACCCTGTGTCAGATGGGAATGTTGCCGTTAGAGTAATAACCTTAGGACTTTCTGCTGGTGCAGATATGGTTTGATATCCAACCAAATTTTGAGCCGATTCTGTTCCTAAAGCAACATTGGTTGCATTCGTTCCATCAGTAAGTCTCATCGTTGTCAATCCAGCCCACTTAGTTGTAAGTGTTGAGCTCGGTGTAACTGTAATTTTATATGTTGCTGTTGGTAGTGGGGATTGTGCTATTGAAAGTGTCACTTCTTTTGTAGCATCAACATAACGATTAATAAGTGCAGTGATTCCACTCCAAGGGCCTGATGTGATAGTAATGTCTGGCCCCTGTGCTGTAATCGTTGCTGAAACAGTCATGTCCGCGCTATCAGTTCCTGATGCAAATGCTGCTCCTGTGATAAGTGCTGATGCCCCTAATATGAGTGCTAATTTTTTCATTTTCTTCTTCTCCTTGTGTTTTGATGTTTTGTATTTTATATTCTATATTTCCCCTTGTAGATTATATTATGTTGTAGATTCCACCTCCTATTTAAAATATTTATCTAAAACCTATGTTAAACATAGTACAAGATACTAATTGGCGTACTCAATATAGAGCGTCACATTTTTAACTACCTTATCACTGCTTGAATTTTTAAATGCTAATGAAATATCATACTCTTGTGGTGCGTTAGCTGTTCCTGATAAAAGAGTATTACTCACCAATCCAAATTGTGTTACATCATAGGATAGGTTCATCTCGGTTCCATCATGAATTGCATCAATTTGAGATAACCTCAAGTTGCTACTATTTCCTTGAACAATCAGTTTCGCTATGGTTTTTCTAACTATAAGCTTCCAAGAACACATATCTACGCCATTTAAAGGTGTTGGCTTTATGGGTAAGACAAATGTATTTAATCCACTGATGATATCCCCTTTTGCATCTATAATCTGAGCCGATGAAAGATCGCTCACACTGCTTGATGGGCTTTTACTTTTTCCCGTTACATAGATTTGTCCCGTTCCAAACTGAGTGCCTGTTACTGTTTCTGCTACAGCTGCTATGCTAATAATACTTAGCAATATAAACACGGATATTTTCTTCATCAGCCCTCCTATGTTTGATAGTATGTGTAGAAGGTGATGTTGCCATGAACCCTCTCCATCACGTGTGTATTATCCGTATAATCTATCTCTAATGGGTAGTTCACTCCGCTTGCTGATGCGGAGAAACTTCCTAAAGAGTCTAAAGCCACAGGCAGTGTTGCATCTGAGACCGTTTGAGTAGCACTATTGGTTTTAACCGTAATGGCGTAATTTCCAAGATACCCTGATACTTGCATGGCAAGTTTCACGGGAACATCAAGATGCTTCTCATCACTTCGAAGTTGCATTGTCGTATTGAATATTGATGTTGTACAATTTTCATCATCTACACTCCACTGAGAATTTGAAAAACTGATATCTGGTGGGTCAATATCTTGAACAAATCCACCCAGATGAACAGGTATAACATTTGTCGCAACTGTGTCATCTGCAAAAAGAATTGTTGATATAAATAGAAGTGAACATACCATTAATCCTTTAATTTTCAAGATAGCTCTCCCTTCGCAATCGTAATGGGCTCTTGTACCACTACCCAACCTGAATTGCTGTTAAAATTCACTGGAATATTGTTATTCGATATCGTGTAATTGCTAGAATTTTTTAATATAACCACTTTTAAAGTATAATTTTGACCTGTAATATTTGGTATTTCATACGCCCCGGTCATATCAACTCCCACAGACTTAATCACCTTTCCATTTTGAAGCAGTTCAATTTTGATGTTCTCTAACAGTGAATTTGGCGCAATAACGCTTCCAAATAAATTCCTTACTTGATACAGTGGAATATTCAACTGACTTCCCTGTGCAGGTTGAAGCTCAATATACATCGTTTGCTCCTGCGCACCATAGTTTGAATTGCTTGAAGCTTGGGATAAATCCACTGTTAACCTTTGATTTGGCGTTACATCGGGAATCATATACTCCCCATCAGGGCCTATGCTTTCAGTTTGTCCTGAAACTGAGATGGTTCCCCCTTTATATGGAGTGCCATCTGCATCATAAACTTTCCCATATAGGTAACTTAAGTTTGGTGAGGCATTATCCGTATCTTCAAATGGGTGTGCAAGTATTATAGATTTACCAATTGAGAGAGAATCAGACCCATTGCTTGTAGCTGTTGAGCTAATAGAATCAAAAAGGCCAAGACCGATTGGCATTGAGAAATTGGCTGTGGTTACACGGTTGTTTTGATTATCAATGCTATATTGCACACTACAAGACCAATCTTGAGTAGAATATAGAAGCTGAACATTCCCTGCTTTTGCTGAAGGATTGGTATAGTACGTTCCCCCAGCTAACACGTTGAGATTTTGAAAAACTGGAACCGAAAAATTATCTCCAATTTGTGTTGTTCCTGTTGAATTATACTGTTGAGTGGCACCTAATGTAATGGTGTTGTATAAATTAGCAAAACTGTTTCCCTCTGAAAATGTTTCAGAGTAACTTTTTCCGTTAAGATAGTTTACTGTGGTATTTAAGTTAAGATTTATTCCACCTATTTGATGGTAGAGTGTTGTCGACAGCGAATTGGTTGCAATCACATTTGAATAGAGATACCCATAGTTCACTTGCCACGTATTACCTAAATCAAAATATTGATTCAGGGATTCACGACTTAAATTATTGTTAAACTGAGAGAACTGTCCAATAACATAGTTTGGAATAATCAAGTCAGATTTATAGTAGAGTGCTTCAGATACCCCGGTATTGAGAGGTCCTTGCGATTGACTGATAGCAGTGGTTAAATCTGACGTTAATCCATAAGAAACTTCCACAGAGTGCGCAGGTGTTATATTCGAGCCTGTTGTGGAAACTGTGTTTGTATTCCCTATACTTCCTGTAACTGCTGATTGGCCTTCATTCAAAAAACCAATCCCACTATATGCAGAGGCTTGTTTTTCACTGTATGTTCCATCAGCATTGTAGATTCTAATGGTAAACATATCATTTGGAGAGACTAAAACCACATTGTTAAACGCATATTGGTTATTTTGAGCATACTGAAATGCAATCAGAGTCCCACTTCTATATAACTCAACACGATTACCTGACGTTGCAATTCCCGTTAAGTCAATAGTTCCATATCCTGTCGTTGCAACGTTTTGTTGCCCATAATACACACCATTAAAATTTCCAGTTATAGGTGAATAGGTGTATTGAGATGTGTAGATGTTCTTTCCTCCTGCAAAAATATAGTTATTCGCAAGATTGTATTGTAAATAAGCTGTTTGAAAAAAAGGATTAGTCCCCGTAGTTCCAGAACTGATGAATGTACCATACAACAGTGGTGCATAGTAGTTATAGTTCAAACTTCCTTTGTTTTGAGACATAGCTGTATAATAGAGTTGAACACGACCAAGTCCTATGAGTGAGGGTTTTGCAGAATAGTCAAGATATTGTTGATTGCTCGTTTGACTCTCTTTATACGCATTAAGCTGAGATTTATAAATGGCACTTTGAACCTTTAAGCCTTGAAAATTGGCATCAAAGGTACTAGATAAACTGGTTAAGGATTCAGACACATTAAAAAACGGTGCAAAAAAATCGCTTGTCACATAGAGTGTTCCATTGTAAGTGACTGAATTTGAATCATTCAGTGTTAATGTTGTAACTTTACCACTTGCATAAAATGTTGCTGTATGTGTGTGGGTATTTAAAATAATTTTATTTGCATTGTCGTAAATATATACAGTATTATCACCCTCTTTTAAACTCCTACCTCCCACAAGTGAGACAATAGATGGCACACTGTAATAAAACCTTTGATTGTCATTGCCGATAAGAACGATATAATTATCCTGACTGACATAAAACTCTGGAATACTTAGAGAGATTGTCCCCATTTGAAAAGAGTCACTTAGGGGAGAGTTTTCAAACTCCATCATCATCTGGGTTGAATCAGGTAGTGCTGAGTGTTGTGATGTTGCCCCTCCACTTTCACTCACGCCTTGCGCACTATTTGTAGTGGCATTCGATGTGATATTGGGTGTTGCTGATATAGCCCCTACATTTAACTTATCCTTGCTACTAACTTTAGCAAGAGGTGAGCTCATCACAACAGGTGCTTTACTGCTTACGTTCCCTTGCGAGTATATAGCAGTTATCTTTCCCTGTTGACTCTCTACAACCGTTACAGGTGTAGAACTTTTCTTTTTTAAAACGTTTACGGGAGTCTGTACTCCCGATTTTTGGGGTACACTACTATGAGAAAGACTCTTGTTTACACTCATTTTTGGTTGAGTATTTTCAATATTTTGAACTTGAGCATTTGAACTACTTTTTTCTACCTTTTTGCCTTTTCCAAAATCTATTCCACACCCAACTAGAGCCATGGACGTCAAGATAACCGCAGCTATCTTAATCTTATTGTGCTTCATTATCGTACCCCATTATTTTTAAATTGTAACAGTATAATTTACTGGACTTCCATATTTTTTTGTTGTGATATCTTGAGTTGTTACGGCTAATGATACTTTTGTGATATTAGCGCCTGTTACAATAAAGTTAAACGGTTGATCTGTCGTGCGAACTGTGTTATCAGAGTATTGACCTGTAGTCACTTGTTTGCCCGTAGCATCAAATGCAACATAGCTTATTTGATAAGGAATATGAACATTTCCAGTATTAGACGCAACACCTGAAATGGTTATACTTGGCTTTGATGCCGTCGCACTTCCTGAAACAATAGGATTGGCTACCATTTTTAAGTTTTTTAAGCTGAAATTTTGGATCAGTTTCCCTTTGAAAAGTTCTACCACCCCTTGTTGTACTATTTGAAACGTTGCACCTGTCGTTTGAGCTTGAGCGGGTGCATTAAGCGTTCTTGTATCAACACGCATCACAGCATCATACTCCCCTTCAGAGCTTAAATTTTGAACGTTATATATGTAGAGCTTAAAACTTCCTGTCTGATTAGGTTGCAATTGGAATTGTTTAGGAAATACCATAAGTGAGTTGACTAAACTGTAATTAGGATTGACAAAATCAGGAGAGGTGAATATCACCGGTGTACACACCACAACATTACTTGTCATATTCTGAATACTAATCGCTTTTTGCACATCCCCAGCATCATAATTAAACACGGGAGAGATGGGTGTACATTGTACCGTTGCAGTTACATCTGCATACATCAGTGAGGATAGAGCCACAGCTCCTGTAATTAATCCATAAATTTTTTTCATTATTGCTCCTTTTTAATTATAATACGTTAAAACAAACTGTCCATTGATTGAGATGACACCAGATTTTGTATAGACTGATGTTTGAGTGCTTGGAAATACGGTTAAATCAAATCCAAATGGCGCATATTGGTCAGCACTCTCAGGAAGAGGTGTCGTAAAACTGCCACTGCTATTAAAAGCCCCATTAAAAGGGGCATTGCCATTTACAACCACTGAATATGAGTACGGTACACCTAAATCTTGAATATAGCCTGGCACATATGCGATGTTTAGATTTCTCGTAGCACTGTAAAATTGTGCACTCTGTTTCGCATTGGTTACCATTGGCTTTTGACCTACCTTATTGGTCTCTCCTAAATCAAAATAGAGCGCACTTGATACCACTTTAGGTTTTTGTATATCCTTTGCATCTCCATCAGGCTTGTTAATACTACTCGGTTGATACGCTACAACCACTTGTATCGTTGCATTATTTTCAAAATTCGCTCCGTAGGTGATTTCTAAATTGATCACTTGGCTACTTCCGAGCTGATTGGTTACTATGGGATTTTGTCCCGTTAAAAATAGCGAAAATGTAGTATTTACGTTGCTTGAAAAAGTCCCTGAAGTAACTTGAACCCCATTTTGTTGCTGTAAAAGCTGTAGTGGGTATTGAGTGCCATTAAATCCTAGATAAAAATTACAACTGTTTGAAAAAATGGTTGCAAAGCTGTCACAGCTATAACTGATTTTAAAAGGTACTGTTTCTGGCGAAGTAATTTTGATAGGGATGTTCGAGAGTAGATAGTAGTTCGAACCCCCTTGAAGCCCTATATCTTGTTTTGAAATATTTTTGTACAGTGTCAGTGTACCTCCATTAGCAACAGGAGTTCCATTCACCGAAACATCGGCAAATGCCACCATAACTACGAGGATAAATATTATCCCTAATAACGCTTTTTTCATCCTCAACTCCTAATAGGTAATGGTTTTTGAAATGATTAATTTTGAACTATTTGAAAAGCCTAAACTTGGCTGATTTTTAACATAGCTGATTTGATAAAGTTTTACATTCACCTTCTCACCACTAGAGATCTCCAAGGGTATGTTCAAAATATATTGTCCTCCCTTTGAGAGTGTCACCGTGCTACTTTTTTGCACCCACCCCTGTGTAGAGTTGTAAGCGTAGTCAAAAAGTAACTTAGCATCCACATTACCTTGATTAACCACTTTCCCAGTTAAGTAATAGGTATTCTCACTCTTTATAACTTCAAAGGGTGACGCTTCTACAATGGAAAAGCTGTATGGTCCTTTATAGACATTTATAGGAACAATTCCTTTTATTGTCACTCGCACTCCGTTAATGAGTTGCCCTGTGGTATGTATTTGCTGCCCTACCTCTTTAGTGTCAAAGGTCAGGAAACTGGAAAACTGTCCCGCCTCATAACTGCTATCCTTGAGATAAAACTTAAATTCTGCACTCTGCTTTGGAGCGATACTCTGTTTTGTAGGGAAAATGAGAAGCCCTTTCACAGCATTCTCATCACCAGTACTTAATATCTGTGGCGTCACTTCAACGGTAAACGCATTCGGGTTGTTCACTGATATTTTTTGAAATAGGGTATTTTTATCTAAATCAAAAGTGATGGGTTTAAAACTGTATGTGATATTAGCATCAGCAAAAGAGAGTGCTGAAATACCTATTAGAATGAGTAATATATAAAATTTTTTCACACGTTCTCCTCTCTTCTATTGATTATGTTATGATTGTGGCTGTAAAAGTCACAATTCCTGATATGGCATTTAAACTCCCAATAGTTTGAGCACTGGGAAATGAAAATGTCCACTGAATGGTTTTTTCACTACTCGTTGTGACTTGATACCCTGTAACATTACCAGAACTAGGCAGCGTTAGAGTTGAATTTGTCGTTGATGTCCCATCTGCTGCACTGACATTTAAGGTAGTTAAACTGTTCCAACTGCCACCGGTTGTGCTCATCGTCACGCGGTCTGTTTGCGATGTTCCACCATCTGGGGTTAATGTCATCGTTGTCACTCCACTTCCCGAGATACTCTGCCCATAGATTGGAGAAAATCCACTCCAACTAGATGATGAGAGTGTAATATCGGGATTGGCTGATGTCACAGTTGCCGTTGCAGTTATAATGTTCTCTACAGCACCAAAAACATTCAGATAAAGTACACAAAGTACACATATTAAAAAAATTTTTTTCATTACACTATCTTCCTAACTGGTATATGAAACATATACCGTTATTGAGGCACCACTAAACGGTGTACCTGATTTAATAACATTATTACTAGAACCACCTAAAATATTTTCAGGAAATGAAATTTGATATGTCTTTGTGGCTGTTGCTGCAGAAATTCCTGTAAATTTAGCGGTCCCAACATTGATTTTTGAAACTTGATACACGGTTGCATCACTTGTATCTGTTATTTTTGCATAAGTCAATCCACCCCACACACCATTTACAGCACAACTGATATCTTTGATACTATTTCCCATTCCACTAATAACAAAATTTTGAGAAATACTACATGCCCCAACAGTTAGGTTTCCAAAATTTTTCTCAAGTGGTCCAGTAGACGAATCCCAGTGTAAAGAGACTCCAGCAGGACTTAATGCCTTATTTAAAAAATTTAGTGTTATCGTATCCGTTTTATCTACTGAAAAAAGAGCCATGCTGATGAGTACAAAAAATACAATACTATATAATTTTTTCATTATAAAAACCCCTTTTACACGAAGCTTAGCTTAAATACTACTTGAGCACTTGTTAGACCTGCTACCCCTGTCATAGTCGTCCCTGCTGGAAAAGCAATCATTACGGGTAGTGTAAGAGCCCCTGTTGAGCCCGTTGAAATGGTACTTGTTACCGCTGGGGTTGTATTGTCAAGTGAAATTGTTAATAGCTGACTTCCAATAGTTATATTTAAATTTCTATTACTTAATTGTGATGTTGATATTCCACTCGTACCTCTATAGACGCTAACTACCACGTTCTTATTTTCTGGAGTTTTAATTTGTAACTCTCCTTGGTACTTATAACCACTAATATCTCCCCCATTTGGTACAGAGTAATTGAAAGACTTACTACCACTTTGATCCCACGTTAATCCAGAAGATACAAACTGCATATAGTCGTTATATGTCCCACTGGTATAATTGGGATCGCCTACCATAAACTGAAGAGTACCTTGGGCAGTATATGTAGCACAATAGAGAGATGTCGTTATTAAGGTAAAAAGGATGATTACTAATACACATACAATACCCCTCATATACTCTCCTTTCTCATGGTACTATTACTTCTACAGTAAACGGTATCGTATAAAAATACTGCGAATTTTTGAAACTTTCCGTAACCTTGTTTGGTGTTCCATCAGGATTGAATGCTGGAATAGCAATCACATAATCTAAAAAATTCTTAGTCCCTGTATTTACAGTGGCGATTAATGTTTTTTGCGGGTTCTTCAAGTTCACATATACTCCAGTTGCGTAACTCATTGTGTTTGCTGTCATGTTAGATTCTGCACTTACAGAAACGTAAAACGTCGAAAGTCCAAGATTATTATCACTTGGAGTAAAATAACACTCCACAGTTTTATTACCTATCCCAATCATTCTAAATGGTACTATTATATTAGGGGTTGTTGTTGATGCACCTACCCCTGCTGTTACTCCTTGAGATGGCGAGTCAAAAGAGTATATTCCTGTAGGATCCGAAGCTGATTTGATTATGTTAAGAGATGTTAAAGAACTTGTGTTGTTTAGTGTTGTGTAATAATATTTAGTTGTTCTCATATTTGGTGAGTAGAAATATCGTTGAGTCAACGTAATATTGGAGTTATAACATATATTGCCTAAAGTTAATCGATGTTCAAATTCCATGGTTTGACCTGGAGCTAAATTCGACACATTCACATATACATTACTTACGTTAGTTGCATTAATATCAAATCCTATCCCACTCGTACTATAACCATTATTATTCGCATCAAGTCCTTGCATCACATTTTGAACTACAGCATATGGTAAGGTTGTACCCGATGAGGCATAATCACAGTAAACTCTACCTGTTATGGTTGATGCAGAGATATTTTTAACCCTAAATTGCCTAAAAAAATAGATTGTTGGATAATATGTACTCAGTGTTGCAGGAATTGTATAGGGTGTAGTCATTGTGTTTGAAAGTATTTCAAGAGAGGTCGTATTATTCGAATCATTATATTCTGTTCCATTGCTCGGATCAGGTGTATTACTCGGATTTACTATTCCATCTATACTTATTGAAGCCTCTTCGCTTGCAAAACATAACGTCGAAAAAAGCATCAATATCCCTATAATCAGTTTAATTTTTTTGTATTTCATAATGACTCACCTCAATGTAATCACCTTGTGCATTAATGACGTCATCAACCCTAGCTAAAATCACTTCAGCAGATGTCACTCCTGATTTAGGTGTGGATATCGCAAATGTTTTCTCTGCTCCACGTTTTAAAAAATATGTTTGCGTTTGGGTATCGATGGCATCTTTTGTGCTATTAAAGAAAGTCACTTTAATTTGATACTCCATCTGAACATTTCCTGTATTGTTGGCAGTTCCACAAAGCGATGCGCCGGACACAGCCATTCCATTAAAATCTTTAAGTCCATTGGTTATGCTCATATTATTAAGAGAGATGTTTGGCGTCACACTCCCTTTAAACACTTTCAATACACCTTCTTCTACAAACGAAATATTACTGCTACCACTCGTCCCTTCCGTTTGAAGAGGTGTGGAGTTAATCGAAAAAAGTCCACTATACTCGCCATCTGAAGTCAATGTAGACGTATTGGTGAGGTATATATGCAGTTCTGCCGTTTGTCCTGAAAGGACTGTAAATTTTTTAGGAAAAAACATAATGTTGTTACCAATATAGTAATCTGAATTGACAAAATTTGGATCGTTTGATATTTCAGGGGTACACACCAGTGAGGTACTTGAACTGTTTTGAACATAGATTGTCTGCGTGTTATCCCCTTTATCTAGGTTAAACACCGGTGTGATAGGATTAATAATAAGTCCCCCATCTGAAAAAGCCCACTGAGAAAACAGAAACGATATAATCATCATCCATAGATATTTTTTGTTTAGTAATTTATTCATCATAGCTCCCTTATTTCTCATTACATAGATATTTATAATTCACACTTAGTTCACTTTTAAAGTATACATTACTTCGGACGTTAAGTCAAGTTAATTCTTAACATTTGTTTAATAAAAAACCGTGTAATGTTCACAAATGAGCTGGTGTTATATCTTAAGTAATAGGAGCATTAAGTTTAACTCTCTTTATAATTCAACACTACTGTTCGACCACATAATGCGTAGGGTTTCCGAACTGTTTTGTTGTGATATCTTGCACACTCATTGATATCTCAGCCTTAACCACCTTAAACTCTCCAAAACTGATGTTTAAAGGGGTCGTATTGCCACGTTGAACATTTCCACTCAGGGTTCCACTGTCTAAAGTGTTTCCTGAACTGTCAAAAAGTGAATAGGAGAGTTGATACGGCATATGAACATTGCCCAAATTCGCGATATCTCCAATAACACTGCCACCACTCGTCTGTGTCGACTTTTCAATATGAAGGTTTTGTAGCGTAAGATTTTGAATGAGTGTTCCATTGAATACCTCTACGACCCCCTCTTGTTTAATAATAAACATGCTCGGATCATCCCTGGTTTGATCTACATCATTTAATGACTTGGTATTAACCCTTAACATAGCATCATATTCTCCATCTTGAAGCTGTGAAACATTATAAACATATATGTTAAAACTTCCCGTTTGATTGGGCTCTAACTGCATCGCCTTAGGAAAGAGGAGAAATGAACTCCCAATATAATATTTCGGGTTAATGTAATCATTATCATTAAAAATCTCTGGTGTACAAATAAGAGGCTGGTTCGAAATATTTTTTACGTTTATGGTCTTTTGCACCTCACCTTTGTTTAACATAAATGTTGGTGATAGGGTATCAACATCAACCTGAGGAGATTGTGCCCAAAGTGAACCGGTGATGAGTATCAAAAAAAGTAAAATTCCAATTTTTTTCAAAAGTATCTCCTTATTTTTCTAATCAGTACTAGTGTCATACCTGCGAAGGCAGGTATGACTTTGAAATCATAATGCGTAGATTGCGGTACACACTGTGACCGAAGTGACTCACTTAACACCTACTCTTACAAACATAATCTTTTATTATAGCGATTTTCTAAAAAATCTGAACTCACTGTGTCATTCCGGTTACTTTTTTTATATACCAGAATCTATGATTTGAGCTGTAAAACCATAGATTCCAGCATTTCAGCCGGTATGACAAATAGTACAAAAATATTGGAAATTTTCTATATTAGCTCTGAGCCACTATTGTAAAGGTTAAAATACCATTAAAATCCCCCGCACTACTTGGAGTGGAGTTTGATGGAAAGGCAAATTGCCAGTTCACTGTTTTAATGTCAGTAACATTTCCCGTATATCCCGTTACACTGCCTGTTGTTAAAGAAAGTGTTGAGTTTTGAGGTGTACCTCCATCATTAGAGGTCAAATTTAGTGTACTCATACCTGCCCAAGTGCCGCTTGCTGCTACGGATACCGTTAAATTTCTTGAGCACCCATTGCTAATTTCCATTACGGCTGTTCCACTTCCTGAAACAGCGTTCCCCAATGTACCTGTCACGCCACTCCATGACCCTGTCACTACAATATCAGGTGTGGGAAGTGGAGGCATGGTTGCTGTTACCGTAAGCTCTTTATAGGTCACAGCCAAAGCTAGGGATGAAAGCACGCCTAGTACAGTTATTATCATTATCTTCTTCATGCACTCTCCTAGGTATATGATATCATCGTAATTTCAATTTTTGCATCTGAAAAGGGTTGGCCTGCGACGATTTCATTTGCCACTCCCATAACGCTACTTGGAAACTCTAAAACAAATGAGTCGGTTGCAGCATAACCACTTTGATCAACCAGTTGAGCATTACTTCCAATCGCAGCTACCATATCTGTTGCTACGGTATCGTGGCCAAATTCAAAGTATTTCAGCCCTCCCCAGTTTCCAATAAGCTGAACTACCCAAACATGAGTATATCCATTTGGTAGATTGCTCATATAAATATTTTTTTTTACACTTAGGGGTCCAGCCTCTAATTGGCCCATATTCCATGTGGTTGGGCCAGCTGCCCCATCAAAACAGACATTAATAGCACTTCCTCCATAGGTTTTAGTTCCAAAACTCAAATAGGTCGTAAATACATTGCTAGAAAACGTCACCCCTGTTAGTATCCCAATAAAAATAACAATTAATATTTTTGTTTTCATTCCCTCTCCTACACTGCATTGACTTGAAAATAGAGATATTTACTCATTAAAGAACATGCAGATGTATACTTAGTCCCTGTTGGAAACCAGAGGGTCACAGGAATAATG